>Ga0180435_10002802_pt1 | contig 17663 bp, 18 predicted proteins | sample SS_ome_3_FD_132467 | JGI IMG/M metagenome (GOLD analysis project Ga0180435, IMG submission 132467) | Hypersaline lake sediment archaeal communities from the Salton Sea, California, USA - SS_3_S_1 metaG | ecosystem: Environmental > Aquatic > Non-marine Saline and Alkaline > Hypersaline >...
ACCAATCTTGATGCGACGATCCAAGCTGTAAAAGGTTATGCCGACAGGCCGATCCATCTCATTATGGGAGGAGATGATAAAGGAGTGGATCTAACCCCACTTTTTGAAAGTTTGAAACCAATTAACCTTACACTATATACTATAGGGCAAAATTCTGATAGATTAATCACTCTTGCAAAGTGCTATGGTATTAATGTCGTTAAATCGAAAACCATTGAAAATGCGGTAGAACAAATAGACGCTGTTCATACACAAGAGAGTATCGCCCTTCTATCACCTGCTGCTGCAAGTTTTGATCAGTTCAAATCCTATAAGCACAGAGGCGATACATTTATGTATCTGGTTAAAGCATTAAAAAAATGATCTTTTCCAGGTTTTACTTGCTGTCTTTTAAGTTTTAGCTGTTATAATTCTATCCACTTAAATAAGAGACCTTCTTTTTAAGTCATGGCTCCATAGCTCAGTTGGTAGAGCAAAGGATTGAAAATCCTTGTGTCGGCGGTTCGATTCCGTCTGGCGCCACCATTTCTTCAGAATTATTCATCAAAACTATAAAAGTTATTAATCGGAACCTTAAAAAAACGACACTTTTCTTAAAAAAAAGCTATAAGTAACTGTATTTTTCACTATTTTTCATCAATTCCTCCCTAAAAAGCCCCCTAAAAAACGGTGCTTGCGCTAAATTATTAACTTTTTGTTAACTTATTATTAATTTTATTGACATCTTGTATTTATATTTGTTATAATGACGAGTATTCAAAATAAATTCAAGGAGAATTACAATGAAAAAAACATTATTACTTTCAGTAGTAGCGTCAACAATGATTATGGCTGGTGGAGATATCGCTCCAGTTGAGCCAGTAGTAGAAGCACCGGTAGAGGTTGCATCTTGGGACTTTTCAGGTCAAGCTGTAGCATATTACCAAACAATTGATGATCAAGGAACAGGAGACCTTTTTAGCGGTTCTTCAACTTATGGTTCACTTGGTCTTCAATTAAGAGCAACTAATGCTGATGTTATGTGGGGAATCGGTGCTGGTGCAGAAGTATCTGCAATTAAGCAAGATGATGGTTTCTCATCAAACATGACAGGTGGTAATGCACAAACTGATTCTGCAGAACTTACTCAAGCATACTTGACATATGGTATGGACAGCATTAATACTAGTCTTAAAGTTGGTCGTCAAACACTTCCAAAATCACTTTCACCATTTGCTTTCTCTGAAGGTTGGCAAGTATTCAAAAACACATTTGATGCTGCTTTAGTTGTAAACTCATCTTTACCAAATACAACTCTTGTATATGCATATGTAACAGGTGCTAACAGATCTGTTGGTCCAATTGATAACTTCAGTGATATTTCTGCTTTCCCAGGTGTTATCAATGCTGAGGATAATGTACATATGGTAACTGCTCAAAATAAATCTTTTGAGAACTTAACTTTAACTGGTTCATACTATTTTGCTGCAAATATGACATCAGATGCTGGTATCCCTAATGGTGGTGATACTCAACTTTGGTGGTTAGATGGTACATACAAAGCTGAATCTTTCACAGTTGCTCTTCAAGGTGGTCAAGTTATGCCAGACGGTGTAGATGATACATCTGCATTTGGTGCAAAAATCGCTGGTAACCTTGGTGGATTTGGTCTAGCTCTTGCTTACTCTTCAGTAGATGATGGTGTAGTTCCAGTTTATAACATGGGTACTAACGTAAAAACTCCACTTTATACGCAGTCTATCCTAAACCAAAACACAATCTCTTTAGATTCTGATACAATCAAAGCTTCTGCAACTATGAAAGCACTTGGTGGTGGATTCGGTCTTCACTATATCTACTCTGATCTAGGTTCTGCAGCTAGAGGTTCTGTATTCAATAATGGTAATGTTGAAGCTGGCGGTTCTGCAACTGGTACTGGTGAGTACAGTGAACTTGACCTTACTTACAAAACTAAAGTTAGTGAAAACACAACTGTATTTGCTGGATATGTTTGGCAAGATGATGACAGACTTGTTGACTCACAAAACTTCTTACGTTTCTGGGCTAGATACAACTTCTAAGAATCACTTCTTAAAGTTCTATCCCTTTAGAGTTCAGGCTTTTGCCTGGCTCTAATCTCTCTTTTTTCTTATTAAATCATTTTATATTTTTTCAATCTTATATCTTTATTTTTACTTTTAGCTATAATGCTGAAAAAGTTTAAAATACAAACGGATTCTAATGAACACAAAAAAATTACACCTGATTAGCTTAGGCTGTACCAAGAACCTTGTTGACAGCGAAGTAATGCTTGGACGTCTTAAAGAGTATGAGATCACCGATGACAATGCTGAAGCGGATGTGATCATCGTAAATACCTGCGGTTTCATCGATGCTGCCAAAGAAGAGAGTATCAACACTGTACTCAATCTCCATTACGAGCGAAAAGAGGACTCTATCTTAGTCATGAGTGGATGTTTGAGCGAACGATATAAAGAAGAGCTTCAAGCTGACATGCCAGAGATCGATATCTTTACAGGTGTGGGTGACTATGAGAAGATCGATGAGCTCATCGCATCAAAACAGAGTACCTTTTCGCCAGAAGTATACCTTGCTACTGAAACATCAGGAAGAGTGATCACAGGATCAAACTATCATGCCTATATCAAGATAGCAGAAGGATGCAACCAGGCTTGTTCCTTCTGTGCCATTCCAAGTTTTAAAGGCAAGCTGCATTCACGTTCGCTTAAGTCTATCTTTAAAGAGGTAACAAATCTTGTAAGCCAAGGATTTTATGACTTCTCTTTCATCTCACAGGACTCATCAAGTTATGGACGTGACATGGGGCTTAAAGATGGACTTGTAGACCTCATCAAAGGTGTAGAGGCCATAGAGGGTGTAGCATCTGCACGTATCTTATACCTCTACCCAAGTACCACGACATTTACACTCATTGATGCCATTGCTGACTCCAAAGTATTTCAAACCTATTATGATATGCCTATCCAGCATATCGAGCAGTCTATGCTTAAAACGATGAAACGCGGTTTTGGAGAGAAAAAGACCATTGAACTACTTGAGTATATGAAGAGTAAACCTAATGCCTTTTTACGCACCTCACTCATCGCAGGGCACCCTGGAGAGAGCGAGGAGAGTTTTAAACACCTGTGTGACTTTATGGAGAAATTTGAGTTTGACAGATTCAATACCTTTCATTACTCCAACGAAGAGACAACTACAGCATACAGTATGGATCAGATAGATGAAGAGACGATCGATCAAAGAGCTCAGATACTTGGTGAGATTGCAGAAAAATGTACCCTCAAGTCACTTGAGAAAATGCTAGGACAAACTGTGGCTCTTTCCATCGATGGTGAAAGCGATGAACATGAATACCTACTTTCAGCCAGGCCATTACAGTGGGCTGTAGATATCGATGGAGAGATCCTCATCAATGACACTTCTGATCTTCCTATAACCTATGGTAAAAGATATGAAGCAAGGGTCACTGAACTTGTAGGTGATCAATTACTCGCAACACTTATCAAAGAACTCTAATTAGCTCTATGTTTGAACTGGATATCTCCCACCTAAAAGAAAAAAAGAATTTATTGGCTTTTTCTGCAGGTGTGGACTCCTCTGCCCTCTTCTTTTTACTCTTGGAACATGGCATTAAATTTGATATCGCACTCGTGAATTATGGTACACGAGAAACAAGTGACAAAGAAGAGATCCATGCAAAAGCCCTTGCAAAAGAACATAAGCTTTACTGTCATAACATTAAAGCACCATCCTTTGATACCCATTTTGAAAAACAGGCAAGAGACTTTCGTTATGAATTTTTTGAATCGCTTATCACTATAGAGGGATATGACACTCTTATCACAGCACATCAACTGAATGATCAGCTTGAGTGGCTGCTTATGAGACTCACCAAAGGTGCCGGTCTTTCAGAACTTATTGGGCTTGAAGAGACAAGCCAAAGAGAAAATTACACTTTAGTACGTCCACTGCTTAAGTACAGTAAAGAAGAGTTACTGTACTATCTAAAAGAAAAAAAACATCCTTACTTTGAAGATGAGAGCAATCGTGATGAAAAGTATGAGCGTAACCTTTTTAGAAAAAAGTTTTCGGACCCTCTAATGAAAAACTATAAAGAGGGAATCAAAAGAAGTTTTAACTATCTCAAATATGACAAGAATCAACTTGAAGAAACTTTTGAACCAATTTTCTCTCAAAAAAAGTTACGTATCATTCAACTTCATACTCCAAGTGCAAAGGTCAAAGCTACCGATCTTACACTTAAAGAACTAGGGTACCTCCTCTCAGCCTCTCAACGCCAAGAGATAGAAAAAGAAACTTCTCTGGTAATAGGTGGAATCTGGGCTGTAGAACTGCAAGATGATATACTTTATATTGCACCCTATATCACTACTGATATGCCTAAGAAATTTAAAGAAGTCTGTAGAGTAAACTCCATTCCCAATAAGGTCAGACCTTATATGTACCAAGAAAATATAGATCCAAAATTACTCATCACTCATTACTAACTACTCATTTGGTTTATGCTCCGTATCAGCTAAGGGGTGTGCTTTCATATACTCCTGCATTTTTTTCACAGACCGAAGTTTAGTATAAACCTGTGTGGTTGCCATCGTTTCATGTCCAAGCAGTTCACTTACATCTGCGATACGTGCACCGTTATTGAGCAGGTGTGTAGCAAAAGAGTGTCTAAGTTGATGGGGAGTTACTTTCAATCCCTGAGCCTTAAAGAGCTTTGTCAAAATATACCTCAATTGGGCACTGTTCATAGGAGCATTTCCCTTTTCAAAGAGATACTTTTTAGGAGACCTTCTTTTGATATACAAAGTGATCAACTCCTGTAAATTCTCTAATAAAGGCAATTCTCTTTGTTTGTTACCTTTACCATGGATCTGTATCCATCCCTCTTTGATATCTGAGAGCTTCAAGATACTCAATTCTGAGATACGCAACCCCAATCCATAAAGCATAGAAATAAGCAATTTTTCCTCTAGAGAGGTGCTACGTAATACTTCATCAATGTATCTCTCTTCAATGGGCTTAGGAAGGCTCTGAGGTACCTTTATAGACTCATCTCCTATAAGTTTAATGTTCATATGACATTGGTCTTCGAGATACTTTGTAAAAGAGTGTATCGCTGAGAGTTTTTTTACAATGGTCTTTTTTTGATTTTTAATGATCTTAAGACGAAAAGGTGTGATATCTATGATTGTAGAACCATCTTCCTCATAAACATGACACACTTCAAGCATCTGCCTCAGCGCGATCTCATAGGTCACAATAGAGGTTTCAGAATACCCTCTCACATCAAACAGATAATTCAAAAACTCCTCAGACACATCTTGAAGTTTTGTATTCATCTTTAATGTACCGTATGTACTAACATTTTATCATGAAGGTATTTTCTAGCCTCATCCAGGTCCATCCCCTCAAGCGAGACATTTTCTAGATAAAAATTTATCGTGGTAAATGGTTTTGGAATAACAAATTTATCCCAACTGCCCAGCTGCCAATATGAGTTCGGTATATAATTCACCATCAATACTGGCGCTTTGGCTTTGTGCGCCAATGCAACAGCGCCATCACTAATGCTATGTCTTGGTCCTCTAGGGCCATCAGGAGTGACGAGCAGATCATCTCCCTTCTTTAGTGCCCTGAATGCTTCTAAAAGTACTTGTTTTGCTCCACGACTACTTGATCCGCGTAAAGGCGATATGGAGAAAAACATCAAGATCCTCGCGATCATCTCACCATCAAAGTGTCTGGAGATGATACCTGATGCTAACTGTTTTTTGTGAAAGTGACGATAGGCCTGAGGAGACATCAAAAGTTCACCGTGCCAACATATGACAATGGACTGTTCCTGTGAGATTTCATTGGCTACATGAAAGTTTTTTTTAGAGGTATACCAGTAGAAACGCATCAGCAGATATCCCAATGGAGGAAGGATGACTTTTCCGATGCTTCGTGATAGATCTTTAAACATTTGCTATCCTATACGAGTACTCCATCCAGAGCACCCCGAGAGGTTTTTATAACTTTAACGTCTACTATTTTACCCAAAAGCTCTTCACTTCCCTCAACAAAAAAGAGTTTACCGTCATCAGAACGGCCAGAAACCCTTCCGTTAGGCTTGAGTTCATCAAAGTAGACTTTATGTACCTTACCTAACTGGGCATCCATGACCTCATCAAGGATCTCAGTATGCCGAGCCTGAAGACGTGTTAAACGTGCACCTGCAACATTATTGTCTATCTGGTTGTCAAACTCTGCAGCTTCCGTATGAGGACGCGGAGAATACTTGAAAGAGAACATCTGTTCAAAACGTACTTTCTCAAGTACATCCATCGTATCTTCAAAATCTTCATCACTTTCTCCCGGAAACCCCACAATGATATCTGTCGATATCGTTGCCTCAGGACAGAGTGTGCGTATCTTTTCACAACGGTTCAGGAAATTCTCTTTAGTATACCCTCTTTTCATCTCTTTGAGAATGGATGTTGAACCGCTCTGTAGAGGTACATGTATCTGTTTACAGATCTTCGGATTAGTTGCAAACTCTTGTATAAATGCATCATCCATATGCAAAGGATGAGGAGAAGTGAAACGGATACGCTCGAGTCCCTCTATCTTAGAGATCTTTTGCAGCAGCTGTGTAAAGTCACAGTTCTCATCTGAAGAGCCAAAACGTCTACCATAATTGTTCACATTCTGCCCTAAAAGCATCACTTCCTTTGCACCAGTTGCTACCGCTTTTTTGATCTCTTGTACGATGAGATCAGAAGGGATAGAGATCTCATCACCACGTGTGGCAGGTACGATACAGAAGGTACAGGATTTGTCGCATCCTATAGAGATATTGACCATTGCCTTAAAAGGGTTTGATCTATACTCACCAAAGGCATAGGTACTTTCATCATAATCCGTACTTACTTCCACTGCATGTTTTTTATCGACCACATCTGTGATCTTAGATACATTTCTTGCACCCAGTACAAAGTCCACAGATGGTGCACGCTTAATGATCTCATCACCTAGATGAGAGGCGGTACATCCAGTGACACCTATTTTGGCAGAGGGCTTTTTATGTTTGTTAAATACACCGATCTCAGAAAAGAGTTTCGCTACAGGCTTCTCTCTAACAGAACAGGTATTAATGATGATAAGGTCAGCATCTTTGAGGTCTTCAGTGATCTCATATGATTCTTTTTGATTCAGTTCTGCGATCATATGTTCACTGTCACGAACGTTCATCGCACAACCAAGTGTTTCTATAAATAGTTTTTTATGACTCGGCATTGTGTGCCTCGCTATATTGAATTTCAATTCTTATACTCAATGATTTGTCTTTCTAGTAGGGAATTTTGGGAGTAAGCCCCAAATAATGGGTGACGTAAAGTCAAATTTTGAAGCTCGCTAAAACAGCTTTCAGCATTTAAATTAGGCGATGATATGCACTTCATAGATATATTCATTGTCATCAAGCCCGTATTTGACTTCGCGCATATAGACAGAAAAGCCTTTCTCTTCAAAATATTCGATCAGCTCTTTGAGCTCTTTGTGCGAGTTGTCTTTGTCAAAATAAAATATAGATCTGTTCGCTAGTTCTTCTTCTAATTTCTTCAACTCAATGGTTTTTGGCTTTGCTTTAAGTGTTGTTCTAGCAAGTTTTAATTTCATATATCTATACCTTTAAATTATCTTATTCTTCTTCAGACTTAATTACAAAAATTATACTTTATTTTCAGTAAAGCTTTGGTTAGATATAATGCTAAACTTCAAAAACAACACCTCCCCAAGACGTTATGACACTGTTATGTTACCTCTTGTAGCGAGGAATAGTGAATTGATTATCAATAAAACGAATAAAATAGGAATCATTGATGGAAAAAATACTGGACATTATAGAAGCGATCGCACATGAAAAGAATATCTCTAAAGAGCATGCCATAGAAGCATTTAAAGAGGCATTGATCAATACTGCAAAAAAATTAACGAGTTTTACAAGCACCTTTGATGTGATTATTGACCCTGATACAAAAACATACTCAGTCAACAAGGTTATCACCGTAGTAGCAGATGATGATGAACAGCTTTATGTTGAAGTAGGAAAGGAAGGAAATACAAAAGAGATAGAATCAGACAGTTTCATCTCTCTTTCTGAAGCAAAAGAAGAATTTGATGACTCATTAGAACTTGGAGATCAACTTACAGAAGAGTTTATTCTCGAAGATCATGGTCGTACGGCTTCGGCAAACCTCTTTAGAGAACTTGAGTACCATGTACAAAGACGTGTTGAACAAGATCTATTTGAAAAATATAAAGAGAAAGTCGGGACTGTGATGTTAGGTACAGTGAACCGTGTCGATGCTGATGACAATACCCATGTTGAGATCGGAGAACTAAAAGGTATTTTGACACTCAGAAATCGTATTAAAGGTGAAAAGTTCAAACGTGGTGACTCCATTCGTGCGCTTCTTAGGTATGTAAGCGTTGATCCAGAATTTGGACTTTTTCTTGAACTGACAAGAACGTCACCTAAATTCCTTGAAGCACTCATGGCCAATGAAGTACCTGAGATCGCAGATGGCATCGTTGAGATCACAGCTGCAGCAAGAATTCCAGGAGAGAGAGCCAAAATTGCACTTAAAACAGAGCAGATGAATGTAGATCCTATCGGTGCAGCTGTTGGTGTTAAAGGTGTACGTATCAATGCAGTAAGTGAAGAGCTCAGTGGCGAAAATATCGACTGTATCGAATACTCTCCTATTCCAGAGGTTTTCATCACACGTGCATTGAGTCCAGCGATCTCACAAAGTATCAAAATAGATGCAGATGAGAAAAAAGCTGTGGTAAACATCACGGGAGACCAGAAAGCCAAAGCGATCGGTAAATCAGGTATAAATATCCGTTTAGCTTCTATGCTTACGGGCTATACTATAGAACTCAATGAGATCGAAGGGGTTACAGAGAGACAGGCGGACTCATCAGAGAGTGCTGAAGCAAGCAAAACAACAGATACTTCTGCGTTGGAAGATCTATTTAAATAAGATGGAAGGTACGTTTGCCAACGTACCTTTATAAAATATGTTTTAAAATTGCATATTAGTCTAATTGTAGATTGTTTCTCTCTTTACTTTTCTAGAAAAATAAAACAAAAGTCGTCTCAACTCTCGAATCGCTTCGCTTACAAGGCCGTTCGTAGAGACAAGCACACGTCGTGTGATTTTAATAATTTATGAAAGAATCATTTGTGCAAAGTTTTCGGCATCCAATGATGCTGAACCTACCAATACACCATCCACACCGCGAATAGCAGTGATCTCTTGAATATTATCCAATTTTACACTTCCACCATACAGCAACGGCTTTTGTACGGTTTGTTTCAATGAGGTATGTGTAGAAGCTATCTCTTCTACCGTAGCTGACCTACCGGTACCTATAGCCCAAATAGGCTCATAGGCAACAATAAGATTCTTATAACTGATATCGATACCGTCAAACTGAGCAAGCAGATACTCCATCACGGCTTCGTCTCCCTGATCTCTGATCTCAAGCGGTTCACCGATACAGTAGATGATCTCATACCCTTGCTCTTTGAAATAGGTAAATTTTTGTGCAACTATCTCCTGAGACTCACCTAAGTGCTCTCTTCTTTCACTGTGCCCGATAAGGATCGTTTTGATACCGAACTCATCAAGCTGTTCTATACCGATCTCACCTGTATAGGCCCCATTTTGTGCAGGATAAGCATTTTGTGCACCTACCGTAAAATCACCTTCATGGCTCTCTAGTGCTGTTGCAGGTGGAAAGATATAGACTTTGTCTTCAGGTTTTTTTACAAGCAATTTTTCTTTCAGTGACGCAATGTATTGTTTGGTTGATGCCCTGGTATGATTGGTCTTAAAATTTGCTGCAAAAATCATCAAGATCCTTTTTACTTAAGTGCTTCTAGTCCTGGAAGTGCAATACCTTCTATCAGTTTCAAGCTTGCTCCACCACCTGTACTTACAAAGGTCATCTCATCTGCATCACCGGCACGTTGAGTCACATCTGCAGTGTCACCACCACCTACGATAGTCGTTGCGTGTGTTTGTGCAATGTTGTTTGACATAGCGAGACTACCTTTTGAGTATCTGTCCATTTCATAGACACCCATTGGACCATTCCAGATGATCGTCTGCGCATCATTGAGTGCTTCACGGAAAAGTCTTGAAGATGCCGGTCCGATATCCAGTCCCATCCAACCTTCAGGAATCTCCTGAACAGGAAGGAATTTTACTGTTGTATTTTCTGAAAACTCTGCTGCGGCTACCACATCTACCGGTAGATAGAACTTTACACCCATCTCTTTTGCTTTTGCCATAATATTTGTTGCTTCATCGATAAGATCATCTTCGATTAATGATGCACCTACCTCATATCCAAGAGCCTTGAGGAATGTAAATGCCATACCACCACCGATGATCACCTTATCCACTTTACTTAGAAGGTTTGTCAATGCCTGAAGCTTACCTGATACCTTTGATCCACCGACAACTGCTACAAATGGACGTACAGGATTCTCAAGTACTTTAGAGAAGAAGTTCACCTCTTTGCTCATGAGGAAACCGGCTGCTTTGTGATCAGCATCAAAGTATTGTGTGATCGCATCGATCGAAGCATGTTTTCTATGACAAGCACCAAATGCATCATTGATATAAAAATCTGCAAAGTCAGCCAACTGCTTTGCAAACTCAGGATCGTTTTGTGTCTCCCCGGCTTCGTAACGTAGGTTTTCAAGTAAAAGCACATCACCTGCTTCCAAAGATGCCGCTTTAGATCTAGCATCTTCACCTACAACATCTTGAGCCATGAAGATATCTCTTTTGATCTTGAGCAATGTATGCAATCTTTTTGCTACAGGCATAAGCGAGAATTTATCTTCATATTTACCAGGTTCAGGTCTTTCATAATGTGAAGCAAGAATGATTTTACAATCTCTATCTATACAGTAACGTATCGTCTGCAATGCAGAACGGATACGTCTGTCATCTGTGATGTTCCCAAACTCATCTTTAGGTACATTGAAATCACATCTTATAAAAACTCTTTTACCATCAATCTCTAAATCTTTTAACGTTTTCATCTTCTTCCTGTCTTACTTTTTACTAATGTGCACTGCCATATCTACCAAACGACATGAGTACCCCCACTCATTGTCATACCAAGAGAGTACTTTAACCATATTGTCACCGATCACCTGGATCGTATCGAGTGGTACTACTGCACTCTGCTCTTCACCTACAAAATCCTGGGAGACTCTGTACTCTTCATCTACACCCAAAATACCTTTGTGTGATCCTTCACTTGCAGTTTTAAATGCTGCCTTCACTTCATCCACTGTCACGTTTGCATTAAGTGTCACTGTCAAATCCACCATAGATACATCAGGCGTCGGTACTCTTATCGCCTGCCCGTTCATCTTTCCTTTAAGACTCGGAAGTACTTTAGAGATCGCTTTTGCTGCTCCTGTTGTCGTAGGGACAAGATTTACTGCACCTGAACGTCCTTTTCTAGGATCTTTTTTATGTTTTGCATCCAAGATCGGTTGTGACGATGTATAGGAGTGTATTGTGGTCATTAGACCTTTTTCTATACCAAATGTATCATCCAATACTTTTGTTACAGGAGCCAATCCGTTTGTTGTACAACTTGCATTGGAAACGATGGCTTCACCAGCATATTCATCAGCATTTGCACCGATAACGAATGTAGCTGTATCATCTTTGGCCGGTGCTGAGAATAGTACCTTCTTTACACCATTGTCTAAATAAGGTTGTACACTATCTGCTGTTAAAAATGCACCTGTACACTCTAAAACAAGTTCTGCACCACAAGAGGCAAAATCTATCTTAGCTAAATCACGTTCTGCAAATATCTTTGCTTTTGTATCGCCAATGTTAAGGTATCCGTCTGCTACCGAAACATCATTACGTACGCCATGTACTGAGTCATATTTTACGTTATACTGAAGCATCTCTTCAGTACCTGATGCATTCACTGCAACCAGCTCAATATCATCTCTATCTGCAATAATACGCGCCACACATCTACCGATTCTTCCAAGTCCGTTAATTGCTACCTTTACAGCCATACTTTACCCTTATGATTATTATGCTAAAATTGCGTAATTTTACAGTAAATGAGGTTAGTATTTGGTTAATCATCAAAAGCCTACTATAGCTATCTTTGGGGGAAGTTTTGACCCTCCGCACAAAGGACATCAACTGATCGTTGAAAAAGCTATAGAAAACTTACAGATTGATAAGCTTCTTATTGTACCCGCCTATTTAAATCCTTTTAAAACATCTAGCCTGGCAGATGCCCCTACCCGACTTTCGTGGTGTCATATACTCTTTGACCCTATCGATGGTGTAGAAGTAGATGATTATGAGATCAAAGAAGGCAAAAGTACAGTAACTTCACAAAGCGTAAAACATTTTAACCAGAAATATAATGTCAAATATCTTATTATCGGGTCTGATAATCTGTCGACATTGACAAAATGGCATGCGTTTGAATGGCTGAATGATACGGTCACCTGGGTGATAGCAACACGAGATGATCATCACTTAGATACAAATGCACTGAAACAGTGGGAAATACTGCCTATAGAGGCACCTATCAGTTCAACCCAAATAAGAGAAAAGAAAGATTTACAACTTATTGACACAAAGATCAGAACATCTGTCAAACATATACTAGAAGGGCAATAACATATGACAATAGACGAAAGAATAGCAGGTATCGTAACTATACTAGACGATAAAAAAGCTGAAGAGATAGAAGTATTTAACCTTGAAGATGCAGATTACATTGCAAGACGTGTAGTTATCGCAAATTCACTCAACAGCAAACATACCCTTGCACTTTTTGATCATCTCAAAAATGAACTCAAAAAACAAGGTGATGAATTCCTAGCATCAGACTCCAGTGAAGAGTGGTCTGTAGCAGATCTGGGAGACATCCTTATTCATATCATGATACCAGAATATAGACAACGCTATTCACTGGAAGCATTTTTAAATGAACTGGTAGAAAATCAAAAGAATAAAAAGAGCGAAGCTATCTAACCTAACTCGCTACCTGATCCGGCTAGAAACTCCAGCACTAAGAACAGTGCAATGGTCACTACCGGTGAAAAGATGATCCAGCAGTGATACTTCTCTTTAAAAATATAATATACCAAACCGCCCCATGATACGATGATCAGCATACTATGTGCCATGAATATCGGCATGACGGGTCTCGTTACATTCCCTACCACTGCCAAGGTAATGATCCCCGCTAATGTGACAAGAGATATCAATAGTTTTTTAAGATCTTTATTGCGCTTGTATAGAAAAATGATGATACCCAGGGTGGCTAAGATCGCCAAAATAATAAGTGCTTTCATAGATATCTCCCATTGAAGAAGTATCACTTCTTCATGATGTTTCGTTCATCGTAAATATTATAACTTATCTACTGTTTGGATACCAAGTATCTCTAAACCTTGTTTAATGGTCTTTGCCGTCAGGTCAGCTAAAAGCAAGCGGCTCATCTTCGTTGCTTCATCCACACCCTCTTTGAGTATAGGGTTCTGTTCATAAAAACGCATGAAGAGCGTCACAAGATCATACAGATAGGTCGTGATCTGATTTGGTGCGGCATCGATAGCTGCACGATTCAGTACATTTTCAAAGCGCAGCAGCATCGTAGAGAGTCTATGTTCCAAAGCATCACCGATGACAATGTCCCCTTCTAAAGTGCCGTCATACTTCTTAAAGATACTTTGTATCCTTGCATACGCATATTGCATGTAAAGAGAAGTATTTCCATCAAAACTAAGCATCTTGTCCCAGTTGAAGATATAATTGGATTCACGGTTTATCGCAAGGTCTGCATATTTGACCGCACCGATCCCTATGATCTTCGCCAATGCTTCTATCTGCTCCTCAGAATAAGACTCTTTATCTTTGATCGTTCCTTTAGCTTTCACTACTGCTTCATCTAAAAGATCGATCAGCTTGACTGTTCCGCCTTCACGTGTCTTGAACGGTTTTCCATCCTGTCCCATCATCGTACCAAATGCAATGTGCTCTAGATGTACATCCGGTCCAACAAATCCAGCCTCTTTTGCTACGTTGAACACTTGTTTAAAGTGTCCGCCCTGTCTCGCATCTACCACATAGGAGATTCGTTTTGCACCTAAGGTCTGTGCTCTGAAACGTAAGGCTGCAAGATCAGTCGTAGCATAAAGATAACCACCGTCACCCTTTTGTACGATCACTGGTACTTCATCACCTTCCAAGAAGACACATTGTGCACCATCACTCTGTGTCAACAATCCTTTACTGTCAAGGTCACTGATCACTGCTGCCAGATCATCATTATAAAAACTCTCTGCACGGACATCATCACGTGTCAGATTTACACCCAACTTGTCATAGACCTCTTCACAGTGTCCCAAAGAGATATCGATGAACTTCTGCCATAGTGTCAAGCAGTGTGCATCACCACTCTGTATCTTCACCACATACTCTCTGGCCTTATTGGCAAACCCCTCATCCTCATCAAAACGACCTTTAGCATCTTTATAGAACTGTTCAAGGTCTTTTAAACTTCCTGATCCATCTTCATGCATCTCTTCAAGATAGGCGATCAGCATACCAAATTGAGTACCCCAGTCCCCTATGTGGTTTTGACGTATCACCTCATCACCTAGATAGGTTAAAAGGTTTGCCAGGGTATCACCTATGATTGTTGAACGAAGATGTCCCACATGCATCTGTTTGGCCATGTTCGGTCCAGAGTAATCCACCACCACCTTGATAGGTGTTTCACGTTTATCTACCCCCAATCTGCTGTCTGACCGTGCTGCTTCACACTGTGAAGCCATCCATTCAGGATTGAGCCAAAGGTTGATAAACCCGGGACCTGCGATCTCTGCTTTTGATACTACTCCTGTCAGGTCAAGGTTGTCTATGATCTCAGTGGCAATTTCTCTAGGATTTTTTCTAAGTTGCTTGGAAAGTGCCATTGCACCATTGAACTGAAAGTCGCCAAACTCTGGTTTTGTCGCTTCAGATACACTCATAGGTTCATGCTCTATGCCGGCTTTTAAAAATGCTTCTTTAATCACTTGATTGATTTGTTGTTTTAATTTCATAGGTTTTCCGTAAAAGTTAATATGGAATTGTAGTAGAAAATAGCTTCATAGCTATTTGGAGGAGTATTTTCTATGCTGAGTAAAAGTACTCAGCATTCAAATTAAGCATTTTCGCTTTTTTTCTCTTCGATCTTTGCTTCAGGTGTTTCTGTATCATTCTTAGCGATCTCTTTAGGCTCTTCTTCGTCCTCTTTGATCGCTTTTTTAAAGTCTTTGATACCTCTACCCATTCCTTTTGCAAGATCTGGAATTTTCTTCGCTCCAAAGAGAAGCACAACAATCGCTAATACGATCAGTAGTTCTGGCATACTTGGCATACCCATGTCAATCCTTTATATTTCGCTACATTGAGCATTAATTTGAATAATTATACTTGAAAATGTTTAATGTTACTTATTGGACAACCATTGTCTTACAAAATTTTCTTCATCTTCTCGACTTTGTTTCAATCTCGCTGCCTTTGCTACGATAACAAAACGCTTTGCCGCTTCCTCAACCGTATCATTGATGATCGTATAATCATACTCTCCTACAGCTTTTATCTCACCTTTGGCATTTTCTATACGTTTTACGATCACTGACTCATCATCTGTAGAACGTGCCCTGAGTCTTGTCTCGAGCTCTTCAAGTGTAGGCGGTGTGATAAATGCAGAGGTTGTAATATCATCCATTTTATCGCGTACCAGTCTGTGTCCCTGCACATCGATATCAAAGATGACCAATTTACCCTCTTTGAGTGCCTCTCTTACAGGTTTTAGTGATGTTCCATAATAGTTCCCGTGTACTTCCGCATACTCTAAAAAATTACCTGCTTTGATATCTTCTTCAAAACTCTCTTTACTTACAAAAAAATAGTCTTTTCCATCCGCCTCACCTACCCTGGGTGCACGTGTGGTCGTTGAGATAGAAAAATAATATTCACCTATCTCACCTGATGCAGCATTGATGATCGTACTTTTACCAGCACCACTTGGGCCTGAGAGTACTAAGATAGCACCTTTTTGCATTATTGTTCATCCTCTAATTTGATTTTGATCTCCATCTTTTTACCTTTAAGCAGCTTTTGCATCTTCTTAGGTTTCATTTTTGTCAATGCCGCTTCCACTGCAGCTTCAATACGGGCAAGCTCTTTTTTGCTAAATGGTGAGTCTTTTTTCTTTTTCTTCTTTTTACTTTTCTTTGACTTTTTAGAAGTGTTTGCAACGATGGTGCTCAACTCTTCCACGATCTCATCCTCTTCCACGATCTCCAGTCCATCAGCGATAAGCTGCTCTTTAATGATCTTCACTTTACGAGCCTCATACTCATCATCATTTTTCGGCTCATCCTCTACTATCTCATCATCCATATCCAACAGTGCTTTTATCTTTTCTATCTCACTGCTATCAAGTACTTCTGGTACATTACTCTCTGATGGTTCTACTGTCTCTTCACTCTTTTGAGATGTGAGCGGAAAAATAGGAGGTAACGCTTCTCTCTCCACCTCTTCCTCTTCTATGGCATCTGAAGAGAGGGAAAGGGTCTCCTCCTCATCCTCTTCTATCACTTCACTCATATCAACACTCTGGATCACTTCGATGATCTGTGAAGGCAAGAACGGTTTTTTAATTGTTAGATCAAAACCTTCTACCGGTTCTTCATTATAAGTGATATAGATTTTTTTTCTGATACGCTTTTTCCCAAGCAAAGCATCGATCTCCTCTTCATAAGAGGCATCATTGACAAATAGTAGATCATAATCGGTATCTTTTAGCTTATCTACACTCTTTACTTCATCCAACACGATATCTTCATCACGTGTACATAGTGCAAGTAGTCTGGAGACAACAGGATTGGCATTAATGAGCAAGATCTTCATAGTAGAAACTCCCTAAAGTTAATGACATCATTGTATTATAAATTTGGTTAGGTCTTGGTGTTTTTAGGTACTGTATCTAAAGTAGAATTTTCATTATAACTAAGCATTTTTAGAAAAAAAATATCTCAAGAATGCCCTTTTCAAAACTTCAATAAACAGATAAACTTGTCTCATCTAACATTGAAAGAATCTACTTTTAGGCCCTGTCATTTGTAAATGGACAAGGCGTCAGGTGGCAGGACCTAAGAGTAGTTTTCAATGTATCTCCAACTAAAACGATAAATACTACTTTTTTGTACTTTACATCATTGAGACTTCTGATTTAAGAAAATTGGGTGATTTGAATAAATTATTTATATTTTTAATTATTTTAAATAAATATATGTATTTGAAAGAAACTATCTTAAATGAAAAGTGCTTAGTTATGCCATTTTACAAAGCGACTGTGAAAATGGATGAAAATAAAGGGATGGTACACCCATCAGGATTCGAACCTGAGACCTTCGGTACCGCAAACCGATGCTCTATCCAGCTGAGCTATGAGTGCACATTTTAAGTGTAGTAGCGATAATTTAGAGCGCAATTATATCA
>Ga0180435_10002804_pt1 | contig 17657 bp, 16 predicted proteins | sample SS_ome_3_FD_132467 | JGI IMG/M metagenome (GOLD analysis project Ga0180435, IMG submission 132467) | Hypersaline lake sediment archaeal communities from the Salton Sea, California, USA - SS_3_S_1 metaG | ecosystem: Environmental > Aquatic > Non-marine Saline and Alkaline > Hypersaline >...
CTACACTGGAGACGGGAAGGGGAAGACCACTGCCGCCCTGGGGTTGGCTCTACGGGCATCCGGCTGCGGGCTGCGGTCCTACATTGGCCAGTTCATGAAGGGGCAGAAGTATAGCGAGCTGGACGCATTAGGCAATAACCCGGCGATCTCGATCGAACAATACGGTGATGTGCGTTGCATCCACCGCGAGGAAGTTACCCCCCAGCATATTGAGCAGGGATACAATGGACTGGCACGGGCGTTGGGGGTCATGCTGTCTGGGGAATATGACATCATCGTCTTGGATGAGGCCAATGTGGCGATCTGGTTTGGCATTCTTGATGTAGAGGATGTCCTAGGTTTTCTGGACCAGCGGCCTGAGAACGTTGAGGTGATCATCACAGGCCGCCGGGCGCCCCAGGAATTGATCGATCGAGCGGATCTGGTCACCGAGATGCGCGAGATCAAGCACTATTACGTGCAAGGGGTTGACGCACGATTGGGGATTGAGCGCTGATCTGGTAGGCGGTGTGAGACGATGGCACGACAGATACTGGCCAGATTTGACAAGCGGATCTACACACCGCGTGCTCTCTGCACGACCTTTCGCTGGATGGTGGCCGAGTCCGACAGCCTGCGATCGGCCATGCGCAGTGACCGTATCAGCAGGGCGTTCTCCGAGCGGATTATGCTGGCGGTGACAGCTGTGAATGGATGCCGGTATTGCAGCTATGCGCATACACGGATGGCACTTCAGAATGGACTGAGCGCGGACGAGGTGCGGCGTCTTCTGGCAGGTGAGATTGGGGAGGTGGCGCCCGAGGAAGTGCCTGCGTTGCTCTTCGCTCAACACTATGCCGAAAGTGGCGAGCTGCCTGCCGCTGAAGCGCTGCAAGAATTGAGAGATGTGTACGGATCTGGTATGGCCGCTGAGATTCTTACGCATGTTCGCATGATCACGATGGGAAACCTGTCGGGCAATACCATCGATGCGTTGCTCAGCCGTCTCCGGGGGGTGCCGGCCGGGGGAAGCACCTTGGGGCGCGAACTGCTCGTCCTCCTTATGCTGTTTGTTGGAACACCCTTCGCAGCACTGGCTGTTATGACGAAGCGGGCCTGGCAGGCGGTTCGTTGGGGTGGCCGGCGGAGTTCAGCTAGCCACGGGGGGATGGCGTGAGGGTCCTCGTTTATGGAGCCGGGGTGACCGGCAGTATCTATGCGGCGAGATTGGCGCGCGCCGGCGTCGACGTCTCACTGCTCGCGCGTGGCCAGCGCCTGGACGATATTCGGGAGCATGGCGTTGTGCTGGAGGACGATGCGACCGGCCAGCGCCTGGTGACTCACGTCCCTACCGTGAGTACCCTGGCCTCGCAGGATGCGTATGATCTCGTGCTGGTTATGGTGCGCAAGAATCAGGTGGCATCCGTTCTACCCGCCCTTGTGGCAAACCGGCACACGCCCTGTGTGCTGTTCCTGATGAACAGCGCCGCCGGGCACAGTGGGGTTATTGAGGCGCTCGGATTCGAGCGAGTGCTCCTGGGACTTTCGGGGGTTGGCGGTGTCCGGGATGGGTATCTCATTCGCTGTGCTGTTGGTGCTGGGAAGCAGCGTCCGCGTGTGGTGATCGGTGAGCCATTTGGGGTCGACAGTGAGCGCCTGGGGTGGATTTCCAAGGTTCTGACTCGATCTGGTTTTGCTGTTACGGCGAGCCGGAATATCGATGCCTGGCTCAAGACGCACGTGGCACTCATCAGCCCAATCGCCAATGCGCTTTGCCTGGCAGGCGGCGATGTTCACCGGCTTTCCAGGACGCGTGATGGTCTCATCCTGATGATCCGGGCTATTCGCGAGGGTCTGCGGGTGCTCACTGCGCGCGGCGTTCCCATTACGCCCGTTGGCGTGCGCCTGATCAACTGGATGCCGGAGCCTGTCCTGGTCTTCGTGTCGTCGCGGCTGTTGGATACACGATTTGCCGAGCTGTGGGTGGCGGGATATGCGAATGCTGCCCGCGATGAGATGAGGCTTCTGGCCGATGAGTTCAGAGTCTTGGCCAGGTCCACTTCAGTTCCAACACCGGCGATGGAGATCCTCTACGACTACACTGACCCTGCCCCGCCTGTCACCCGAGTGGGGAGTTCACGGATTTCCCTGGACTGGCGGCGGGTGTGGATCTATGTGGGTGTGCTGGGTGGTGTCGTTGGATTGTTTCTGTTGAGGCATCTGTTCAGCCGCTCCAACGAGATCCACAATTGATTGAATCACGGGACGTGTGTTGGCGGGAGTACGTCGCGGGCACTGAGGTTGTGGAGTCCTCCGCTGAGGCCCTGCGCCTTGTCGTGGGTGAAGATTCTGGACGCCAGTACTCGGATGCCCAAATCGATGACTATCAGGGCCTGGCGCGCAGGCAATTTCCTTGGCGCCCACCACTGCGGATGACGGTGAGGGCGCGCTTTTCGCACCCGGCTGGCGTGTTGCGTGGCACGGCCGGGTTTGGTTTTTGGAACGATCCATTTATGATGACAGGGAAGCGGCTTCCGACTCTGCCGCGAGCGGTCTGGTTCTTTTATGGCTCGCCACCCTCCAACCTGAAGCTAGCTCGGGACGTGCCGGGCGCCGGGTGGAAAGCGGCGACCATTGATGCGCTGACCCCACGAGCCCTGGCATGGGCACCTGTTGTACCCTTAAGTGTGTTGTTGATGAACGTTCGCCCGCTGTATCGTCGACTGTGGCCGCGTATCCAGCGTGCGTTGTGTATCCGAGAGGCTGTCATCAAGGCCGATATGTCGGATTGGCACACGTACTGTCTCGACTGGTGTGAATCTGCGGTCTCATTCAGCGTCGATGGCGCGCTGGTTCTGGAGGGCTCGTGTGCGCCTGGCGGTCCCCTTGGGTTCGTGGCCTGGATGGACAACCAATATATGATCGCGACGCCCTGGGGACGATTTGGCTGGGGGCTGTTGGAAACCCCGGTAAGGCAATGGCTGGAGATTGCAGAACTGGTTATCGATCCGCTATGATTGATCTGCCTGGCAGTGGTGACCCTTGTTTAGTCTGAATCCAAGTTGTGGGAGGTGTCGTGCCTGAACTGCGTGACGTAACTACTGTACTTGACCACATGCAGGGTTATTTGACTGAGACCTTGCTGCCGTTCTGGATACAGCGCTCGGTGGATCAGGAAGCTGGTGGGTTCTTGACGTATTTCGATAGAATGGGAAAACCAACTGGCGAGACGGTCAAGACATTCCTGATGCAGATCCGCATGCTGTTTACCATGGCAAGCGCTCACCGGGCGGGCTATGGTGGGGGGCGCTGTGCTGAATTGGCACAGTGGGGGGCGGATTTTATACTCGATCACTACTGGGATCCGGTGCACGAGGGCTGGTTCTGGATAGCCGACCGCGATGGCAATCCACTAGTGCGGAAGAAGATTGGCTATGGGCAGTGTTTTGGGATGTACGCGTTTAGTGAATACTATCTGGCCACCGGCGATACGCGTGGGCGTGAGGCTGCTGAGCGCACCTACGCTGCTGTATGTAAGCACATGCTTGATACACGCCACGGGGGTTACTATGAATTGATGCGTGCGGACTGGCAGCCTGAGAGGCCGGGCAAGTACGGTGGGGATCGCAAGAGTCTGGACGTGCATATGCACATGATGGAAGCTCTGACGAATATGCTCGAGATGACCGGGAGCGAGACCCACCGGCGACGACTCCACGAGGTTATCGATCTACTTGTTACCAGGATGCTGAGGCTGGAAGATGGGACGGGGTATATTCAGTTTGCCCTGGATCTCACACCGCTGCCGGCGATTCTGTTTGATGTTGAATGGGGACGGGATGCTGAGCCAGAGGATGGCCTGGCGCGGCCACTTGAATATACGTCCTACGGGCACAACGTTGAGTTTGCCTGGCTGCTCCTTCACGCACTTGATGTTCTGGACGATGGGATAGATCAGCATGCCGGACTCGTTCGGAGGCTGTTCGATCACTCAGCGACCTACGGGATCGATCGTGAGTTCGGCGGTGTGTTTGTAGAGGGGCCACACAATGGTCCACCGACCAGCACCGAGAAGCAGTTCTGGCAAAATGCGGAAATGCTGGTCGGCATGCTCGATGCGTGTCTGTTGTTCGACGATGATTCTTATTGGGATGCCTTCAAGATCGTCTATGATTTTGTGTTCAACAAGTTCGTGGTCATGGATGCGGGTGGTGAGTGGGCCGAGCGCCTGGATCGACAGGGCAATCCCATTGATTATGCCCTTGGTCATGCGTGGAAGATCAGTTATCATACGGTGCGCGCTATGATCCAGTCGATCAAGCGGCTGCAGCAGCTTGCATCGCGATGTGAGGCAGTGGTATGCTAGCATGTCTGTGAGGGAGTGCCGTTCCGAGAATAGCATCGCGGCGGCGGCGCGCCGCAGACGGGTTGAGGCGTATCGAAACCCAGGCGCAAGCGACCTCCGAGATCTATGGGCTTCTATTCCGATACGGCGGTTGTGCGTGGTTGTGACTGTTTGCCGAGGGAGAGGATTGTATGCGTAAATGGTGGATTGTGCTCATTGTGTACCTGGTGGTGTCGAGTGTGGCGACGCTGGGCCTGGCGGCGTGTACCGGTCAGGGTGAGGAGGCCCCGGCGGCTGATCTCGATGCGGACTTTGTCCCGATGCTGTCGGTCACGGGGAAGGTGATGCCCGCCGTGTGGACGAGCCTCAGCTCCCAAGTGTCCGGTACAGTGGAAGAGGTTCTGGTGACCACAGGGGATGTTGTAGCTGCCGGTGATCTACTGATTCGCCTGGACCCCACCGATGCCCAGTTGACCGTTGCACAGGCCGAGGCTGTTCTTGAGAATGCGCTGGCTCAAAAAGCGCTGGTGCAGGCTGGGGTGCGCCGCGAGCAGATTGCGGTAGCGGAGGCACAGGTGGAGGCGGCTACTGCTTTGTTCTCCCAGTCTGTTGCAGAGCGGTCGCAATTCGAAGCTGGTTCATTGGATGCGGAGATTGCGGCGGCGCGCGCACAGGTAGCCGCAGCTCAGGCTGAGCACCGGGCAGCTCGCGAGGCGCATGATGATACCATGAAATGCTATGACGTGCCCCAGCCAGACGGGACCACGCGGAATGTCTGCCCGGCGTTGGGCACGCTCGAGGAGCAGGCTCGGTACAATTTGAACGCTGCTGAACAGGCGCTGGATGCGGCTCAGACACAGCTGGATGCCCTGACGGCAGGGGTGGATGACCGGCAGCGAGCTGTGAACGCCGTGGTGTGGGCATCCTCGGCCCAGCGCGACGTTGCTCAGGCTCGGGTTGATCTCTTGAAGGCTGGCCCAACTGATCAGGAGATCGCAGTGGCCGAGGCTGCGGTATCTCAAGCGCGAGCAGCTCTGGACGTAGCCGAGGTTGCCCTGGAAAGATGCGAGATTCGAGCCCCGCTGGACGGTACCGTGGGGGCGGTTGAGACGCGTATTGGTGAGTTGATTGTGCCCGGTCAGTCGCTTGTCATGATCGGCGATTTGACGACCTTGCGCGTCGAGACTACCGACTTGGATGAGATTGACGTTGGACAGGTCGTGGAGGGGGAGACTGTGATCGTTACCTTCGATGCGCTGCCTGGTCAGACCTTTGATGGTTGGGTGACTCAGATCTATCCTATGGCTTCACCTGGCGCCGGTGGTGTGAACTACACGGTGCTTGTTGCAGTACCAGAGATGCCGGAGCAAGTGCGCTGGGGGATGACCGCTTTCGTGGATGTTGAAGTCGCGCAGTGAGCCCGAATTACCCGCGCGGAGCACACGATGATTCTTAGAAACCTCCTGGGACGCAAGACGCGGACAGTGCTGACTGTGTTTGGCATCGCTGTCGGCGTAGCCGCAATTGTGGCCCTCGGCGCCCTCGGGGAGGGATTCATTCAAGGATACGGCGCGCTTTCCGGTGGTAGTGGCGCGGATGTGCTCATCGTTCAGGACGACGCGCTGGATGTCATATTCAGCGCCGTCGACCAGGACTTGAAGATCACGATCTCCGGATTTCCGGGCGTCGAACAAGTGTCTGAGATGATCTATACTTTCGGGGCCACCGATGGTGCACCCTACTTCATCGTCTATGGCTATGATCCGGAGGGGTTTGCGATAGATCATTTCAAGATAGTCGCCGGTGAACCACTCTCCCGGCATTCCCTACGGCGCGGCAAACCGCTGTTGCTGGGGAAGGCTGCTGCCGAAAATCTGGATTTGGGTGTTGGAGACTCATTTCGGCTGTATGAGAGCACGTATCGCATCGTGGGCATCTACGAAACGGGGGCACCATTCGAGGATGGCGCCGCAGTGGTATTGCTGGAGGATGCACAGATTATCAGCGGCAAGCCGCGGCAGGTTAATGCTTTCTTGCTCAAAGTGCGTGATGGGACGGATGTGACTGCTCTACGTCAGCGGATTGAGCAGCGTTTTCCTGATCTGACCGCGACGACGTCTTCGGACTTCGCCGAGGAGCAGGATATGCTTCAGTATGTCGCGGTATTCACGTGGGTAGTATCGCTCATCGCATTGCTCATTGGTGGTGTTGGTGTTATGAACACGATGTTGATGAGTGTGCAGGAACGCACGCAGGAATTTGGCGTTCTGCGGGCTGTCGGCTGGCGACCTCGAAGAGTTGTGTGGATGGTACTTGGGGAGGCATTCCTTCTGAGTGCGCTTGGCGGGTTTGTCGGGGTCGGACTGGGTATCGGCGCTGTCAAGGCTGTGGAACGCGTTCCGGTGATCAGCAGTATGTTGCCGGGACAAGTTTCTGCGAAGCTGATCGTGCAGGGGCTCGGCGTGGCTCTGGGACTGGGGTTGATAGGGGGAGCGCTGCCGGCAGTCCATGCATCCCGGCAGACGCCGGCTGAGGCAATGCGCCACGATGGTGGTGCGCCAGGCACGGCGAGGCACGTGCGGATTGCGGCCTTTCGTGATGTCATGCGCCAGCCGGCGCGCACGCTGCTCACCGTCACCGCCATTGGTATTGCAATGACGTCCATCGTTCTCCTCGGTGCGTTGGGCGAGGGTGTAGTCGATCTGATGAGCGGCATGGCCGTTGGTTCAGGCGCTCATCTGGTCGGACTTGAGGCGGATGCGTCGGTGGATCTGACCAAGATCGATGAGAGCGTAGTGCGCCGGATTGCAGCACTGCCCGGGGTACGCGGGGCAGAGGGATTCCTGACCGGCTATACTTCGCTGGGTGATCTCCCATTCTTCATCATTTTTGGGTATCAGCCGCGCAGTCCAATGCTCAACGACTTCGAGATCGTGGCGGGCGCATCTCTGGTATCCAACCGGCAGATGCTCCTGGGGCGTGTCGCTGCAGAGAATCTGGGGTATGAGGTTGGACAGACCATGCGCATCTTTGAGACGAGCTTCACGATCGTCGGTGTCTACGAGACGGGTGTGCCGATGCAGGATGGTGGGGCTGTCGTAAGTTTGCGCGATGGGCAGAAGCTGTTTGGACAGGCGCACAAGGTCAGCTTTGTCGGAGTGTGGCTTGAGAATCCTCAGGAATCAGAGCAGATGATCCAGGAGATTGAATCACGCTTTCCCGAGGTCACGGTTTCTGTCGCGAGTGAGTTTTCCGAGGGACTGGTTGATCTGGAGATGATGCAGGCCAGCACGTGGGGTATTTCCTTCATAGCGCTGCTTGTGGGTGGATTGGGCATGACCAATACAATGGTGATGAGCGTTTTCGAACGCACGCAGGAGATCGGAGTGTTGCGTGCGTTGGGTTGGCGGCGGCGGCGGGTGCTGGGGATGATCGTTCGCGAATCAATCACGCTGAGCCTGTTAGGCGGCGCTGCGGGAGTTGTACTTGGTGTAGTGCTGGGATACGTGCTAAATCTTGTGCCGGGTCTGCAGGGCTGGGTGCAACTCCAGTTTCATGTAGGGCTCTTTGTCCAGGCAGTTGTGACGGCTGTGGTTCTGGGTGTTGCCGGTGGTATCTACCCGGCCTGGCGCGCCGCCAATCTGCTGCCTGTCGAGGCTCTGCGTTATGAGTAGGATTGCCTGCGATATTCCGAAAATGAAACCCTTTGGACGCAGATTAACGCAGATAAACACTGATTAGTGAGGTTTCAGGTATATGATGGATGATTGGGTTATTGAGACACAGGATCTGATCAAGACCTATGGCGATGGCAACGAGGTGCGTGCGCTGGACGGTGTCAATATCCAGATCCGAAGGGGAGAGTTCATCTCCGTGATGGGGCCTTCCGGTTCCGGCAAATCGACCTTGCTCAATATGCTTGGTGCGTTGGATCGTCCTTCAAAGGGGCTGGTGTTGATCAATGGTCGCAGCCTCGCGCAGATCAAGGATCTGGATGGATTCCGCGCGCGCACTGTTGGTTTTGTTTTCCAAATGCACAATCTAATCCCCACACTCAATGCCCGGGAGAATGTGGAAGTGCCCATGATGGGTCAGGTCAGATCAGCCAGAGAGCGTCGCAAGCGCGCGGATGAGATCCTGGCACTGGTTGGTCTTTCCGAACGGATGCATCATCTACCCAGTCAGCTTTCAGGTGGCCAGCGTCAGCGGGTGGCGATCGCACGTGCCCTGGCCAATCACCCCTCACTGATTCTGGCGGACGAGCCCACAGGGAATCTCGATTCGCAGAGCGGGGCGGAGGTCATCGATCTGATGTGCCGCTTGAGCGAAGAACTGGGTACGACGGTGATTGTCGTGACTCACGATCTGGCTGTGGCTCGGCAGGCGCGACGTGTGCTGCTCATGCTTGATGGCAAAATCGTGGACGATCATCTGGTGGGGGATCCCTTTGAGGAGGATCTGGAAGCTTTCCGGGCTTCTGGACTTGGCCAGGCATTGTGCCGCGCCGATGAGGAAGCTCTGCAGCTGTTCGATCCTGACGTGCGCGGGGCTCTACAGCGCGTCTTGACCAGGGAAGGATGCATTGGCGAACGCTGATGTGTTGGCCCTGTCAGTACTGCTCGTTAGCCGATTTCAGTTCAGTAAGGTAAACCGTCGACTACAGGACTGAAATTGCCATCGCCAGGTTGCGGCGGAGCTCCTGACGGTTGAAGTGCTGCCAGGTTTGGGGGAATGTGTCAACCAGAGTGCGCAGCTCTAGTTGTTTGTCCAGTAAGTAGCGTGTGACTCCGTCGATTTCGATCCGCTCCCGGTGATCCTCCTGAATCCATCCCTGGAGAAAAGAGATCAATACGTTGCAGGCCACATCCGCGTCGTTCAAATCGCCAAGATGATCCTGAACTATGACGACTTCCTTGATGACATCCTTTACTTCTGGTCCCAGCACCTCTCTGAAGAACTCCAGTGCATAACGCAATTTCTTGAACTCGATCCGAAGTGCGTGCAGGGTCTCGATCGGCGCATCCATCAGAAGCGGTTCATATCCTCGAATTACCTCGTATCGGCTGTAGATGAGGGTGGGTACCAGCTGGTATACCTGGTATGCCGTAGGCCGACCAGCGGAAACGGGAAGCGCTCCTGCGCCTTCTGTGACCAGGAACGTGCCAAATGACTGGATGAAACGCCGATAGGCTTTGCTATCCAGTGTTCTCAACATCTCAACCCGTTCCAGCTCGCGCTGCGTCTTCCAGTTTTCGATCAGAGGCGCCAGTGATATGGGCTGTTCTTGTATTGTCTGATCGATATATCGCTGGGCTTTCTGCATGAAGACATCGAGATCGCGGACGTGACCCAGTGCGCGCCCAACACGTTTGAGGTCCTTCATAAATGGCCTCAGGATCTTCGGGTCGTAGTAAAGGGCGAATACGTCGAAAGCGGATCTCATTCGTCTGGTTGCCACCCGCATGTCGTGCAATTCCTCGATATCCTTGCCCAGACGCGTGCCCTTTTCATGTTCGAGCATGCGGCTAAAGTGAAGCCGGAGTACCTTGCGACCGGCTTCGCTCATCGAATCGTCAGGCAGCACGCTGGTGTCTGAAAGTCTGGCCGTCCAATCTCGTGTTTCACCGAACTGGACGGGGGGCAAGAGTTCGCTCTCAGTGCTTGGAGAGAGTGGTACTGCGTCTGTGGATGTGGGAGGCGTCGGCTTCGTTGCTATTGCCGCTGATGCTGCAGTCACAACACGCTCTGGGAAGACAAGCATGTGGTCTTCGCGGAAGCGTTGTACCCAATGTCGCACCTGACGGTCCGATATCCCGACGTGCGGAGCAATGTCCGTGGATTTTAACCCCTGAGAGTTGAGTAAGAGCAGTTGTGCTCTACGGGCGTGCATAGGGTTGCCGGTTTGTGCGATCTCCTGCAGCAGGGCATGTTCCTCGGTAGAGAGAGATTCCGGGGCGGACGCTGAAATGGTGTCGAACAGTTTGAGCCCTCTTTCAAACTTGGACAGAGACTGGGGCTGCAGATGCCAGTTGTCTTCCAGGTCGTGTACTATCTTCTGCAGATCGTCGCGAGTGCCGTCCTGTAAAAGTTCCACTTCAACTTCAAATGATTCGTGGGTTTGCGCGCCGGTAGAGAAGTAGACAACATCGAGGCTGAGCTCAGCAATTGTTCGATTCTCCTGGACGATATTGCGCGTGGTGCGCTGCTGGTTTACTGTGAAAAGTTCGGAAATCTCTTGGTCTTCGCAGAGGCTCAGGACCAAAGCTCGGGCCTCACCCTGTGGCCAATCGTGCGGTGAGTCACCGGCATCGAGAGTGACTTCATACTCGGCCCGCTCGTGCACGCTACCAACGGCGTGTCCCAGGCCTTTCAGGGTGGCAATGTTCTTTCCTGCTTTGCGTCGAATGCGGCATGCGTAGCCTGATTTGTAGATCATTCGACTGGCGGTGTCTCGATAGGAATCCTGCACGGTCTTCGCTGAGCCGGGTGTGAGCTGGAAGCCGTCCAGCTCCGTTGTTTGGCTCAGTTTTTGCAGGATTGCCTGGTCTGGTACAGCGAATTTGGCCTCAATTTCCATGGCAATAGTCTCTTGTTGGTCGGTCAGGCGACTGATAAGTTGTCAACCTGGCTCATCCATTGGGCTTACTGTTTCAAGTGTGACAGCCTGGGATGCTTCCATGCCCTTGATGATGGTCCTGATGTGCGTCTGCAGCGTCTGGAAGACTGTGTGTATCGATTGGTTGGCGTCGACTGTCACGAAGCCGAACTCATCAGCCATGCTTTCGAACTCGGAGAGCAGGCTTCCTTGATATTCGACGAAGCTTGAGTAATAGTCCAGCCTGGAGAGGAAGTCCTTACCTGATTCCCAATACTCAAACCCTCGGGCATTCAGTACCCTTGGTATCAGATGATCCAGATCCGCGCGCATATAGAACACAGCGTCAGGCACTATGGCAAAGCCAAACACATTTCGCAGCCAGACGGGATCAGTACCTCGAGCCTGTGCGCGAGCGATGATTGAATAGATATACCTGTCGGTGAGCACAACGAAGCCGGCGCCCAGCGCGGGGATGATGTCTCGTTCCAGGCGATCCACGAAATCCGTAGCATAGAACAGATTCATAGTTATATCGCCCAGGGTGTGACCGAGCATTGCCTGCCTGATCGCTTTGCCGGCCAGTTTTCCTCTCTTAAGTCCTGTGGCCGATACGGCGTATCCTTCCGATTCAAGCCATTCTCTCAACAGCGCGATCTGGGTCGAACGTCCCACGCCATCAGTACCCTCGAGTACGATCAACTTGCCTGGAAATTTCTTTCTATCCAGCCCTGGAAGTGCATTGCCATAGAATCTAGCTTTGGTCATTCTTGGCCTCCTGCAGGAAGCACCTGGTCCAGATATCGGCCTTGCAGTGATTCGCTGGCGAGCACGTCGCTCCATCCTGTCAGCTCCGCGCGCAGCGCATTCTTCAGATGAGGTTTCACAATTTGACGGATCTGCCGCTGCTGCTCAAGTAATGCCAGTGTCGCATCCATCACAGTCAAGCCAAACTCGTCAATCATCTTCTCGTATTCTTCTATGATGCGACTTTGGAATATCTTGTAACTCTCGTAGGGATCATCGCTCAATCCGAGGTCCAGGCCGGCCTCGTAGTATTTCAACGTGGGACGGCCGCCCATAATGCGTCCGAGCGATTCTTTCAGGGGAACTCGAAAGTAGAAGGCGACGGTTGGCCGGATCGCGAAGGAGTAGACGTCGCGTACCCACTGCGGATGGACGCCCCGTGCTACGTCGCGTCCGAAGGCAGTGTAAATGTACCGATCGGCCAGGACGATGGCGCCGGCTTTTAGCGCAGGGAGTATCTGGCGTTCCGTTCGGTCGGCCAGGTCGGCGGCGTGAATCAGGCTGAAGGATGTTGGCGTCAGGAGGTGTTTCTTCTTCCCGCGGCGCGTGGTGTCCCTTACCAGCGGCGAGGAATTCCACTCGCTGAATGCCACACAGTACCCCTTGCCAACAAGCCACTTGTGCAGCATGTCAATCTGAGTGCTCTTGCCAGAGCCGTCGATGCCTTCAACGATGAATAGTTTTCCTGGAAGTTTCTGGCCATTGGGGAGTGCTGCCATCACGACGTCTCCTTTCAGGAGTCGGTCCCGGAACAGGCTAGCGGAAGATATCGATACAAGGACAAAGATGCTTGGAACACCAGATACCTGTATTCTACTACGGCTCGAAGTTGGTGACAACAGTTAGCTCACGCCGGCTTCTTGGTCCATTGACGCGCTCGCTTATGCGCAGGAGGACGACTCCTAGCAATGTCAGGCTTCCTCCAGCTATTTCGACCGCTGTGAGGCGTTCGCCCAGGAGGAAGAAGGCCATAGTGGTCGTCATGATGGGTTCCAGCGTGGAGATTAGATTGGCGGTCACTGCCGGGAGGCGCGTAAGGCTGACAGTGTACAGCCCATAGCCGCCGATGGTCGGGCCAATAGACAAGAGGAGGAGAATACCCCAACCCATGGCCGCTTTTTGCCAGTCCACCGGAATCTGTGAAAGAGGCCGAGATAACCACAGGATTGTGTCAGGACGCTGTAGAAATAGTAAAAAGAAAGCGCCACAAGCAAATGCGTATAGTGTGGTCGTCCAGGGGTTGACGTTTCGTTCTGATGCCAGTTTTCCCATGATGCTGTATCCTGCGAATGCTACCCCACTGAGCAGACCGATAGTGATTCCGAGTGGGTTGGCCTGCCAGGATTCCAGATCGTACGCACCAGACACAAGGACACATCCCAGAATGCTCAGCAGAATTGCACCAAGCTTCAACTTATCGAGTTTCTCGCGCCACAAGACACGCCCCGCAATTGCCGTGAAAGCTGGGGAACTGTATGCCAAGACAGTTGATAGCGCTGCACCATTGAGTGAAACGGAGACTGTCCACAGCGAGTTAAACACGGCTAGCACGAAGCCATATAGGAGAAAGAACCTGTAATGCTGCCTGGACAGGTGAAGTAGGGGCCGTGCCACCATCCCGATGACGGTGAACAGAGTTATTGCTACAAATAGGTCACGCCAAAATGCTAAGACCAGCGGAGGAATCTCAAACTGAGTGGTCAAGTACCCTATGAATATTGCAGTTGTCGACCAGATGGCCGTAGCAGTCAGGGCAACGACATAACCACTTGTCGTTGGTTTTCTCGGTGATATTTGCATTCAGTCAAGCACCATTACCTTCACCCGGGTGCCGGGTCGGACTGCTGACCAGTCTTCTGGGATAATGGCCAGGGCGTTGGATTTTACCATTGAGCTCAGTATCCCTGAGCCTTGCTTGCCGGTCAGATGGGCGTGATACGCATTGCCTGTCCACTCAAGCCGGACTCGAACGAAGTGACGCCGGTCGTCCTTGTGCTTGATCTCATCGATGAGGATGGCATCTACCGTCTGTCTCTCCAACTCTCGTGCCCCCAGCATCGTGAGGATGGCGGGGCGGGCAAACATCTCGAAGGAGATCATGGCTGATACTGGATTTCCCGGCAAGCCGAGGATAGGTACGGTCCGAGATGTTCGAGTTTCCGAATTATCCTTAGCAACAGAGATGCTGCCAAAGGCCAGGGGCTTGCCCGGCTTCATGCGGACGCGCCAAAAATCAATATCACCCTCGGCAGCTAACACGTCCTTCACCAGGTCGAAATCTCCAACCGAAACACCGCCTGAGGTCAGAAATAGGTCCACATTATGCGACAGCCCGGACTGGATTTTGGCTGTAAGATCCTCGATACAGTCGCGCGCGATGCCGAGTGCGATCGGGGTGCCGCCCAGATGAGATACTTGAGCGGCATTGGAGTAGCTATTGGCATTTCGAGTCTTGCCAGGGGTTAGGGGCTGGTCGATGTCTAGCAGTTCATCACCGGTGGCAAGAATCGCCACGCGCGGCCGTCGCGTCACTTCGATATGCGTACATCCCAGCGATGCAAGCATGCCTATTTCCTGCGGACGAACTAGTGTCCCTTTGCTCAGCACCCGTGTGCCGGTTGTCACATCCTCTCCTGCCGGACGGATGAACTGGCCGGTGGGAACCTCAGTGAATACATCCACCCATTGTGCTGTGCTCTGAGTATCCTCAACTCGGACTACGGCATCAGCGCCTGGGGGCACAGGAGCCCCTGTCATGATACGGATCGCCAAGCCTGAAGTGACTTGCTCCTTGGAAACGTAGCCCGCGGGGAGATCGCCAAGGACTTGCAGCCGCCTGGGCGAACGGAGGTTTGCCCCTCGTGTGTCTGAGGCGACCACTGCGTACCCATCCATAGATGAATTTGCGTAAGGTGGAATGTCCACCCCGGCTTCGATATCCTCAGCCAGCATGCGTCCCAGGGATTCCAGCAGGGCGACCCGTTCTGTTTCGAGAGGTCGGAATGCGGCCAGGACGTGTTCACGGGCCTCTTCAACGGATATCATTGGGCTCATGTATGGTCACTTCTCCATTCACTCCCATCTGTCCGGATTTCTTTCTTCCAGATGGGGACGATCTCCTTAAGCCGATCAATTGCATAGCGCAGTGCGTCGAATGTGCTTGCCCTGTGAGCAGCGGATAGTGCGATAACTACACTGATTTCACCCACCGTGAGGCGTCCGACTCGGTGGATGATAGCGACTTGCTCGATTGCCTGCCATCGGGTGCGAATTTCCTCCCCAATCTGCCGCAGTGTCTCTTCAGCCATGTCTGCGTAGGCCTCGTACTCGAGGTATTGGACCTCACAGCCATCCGTTGTTCCTCGGACGACACCTACAAAGGTCGTTACCGCACCGATGCTCGGGGTCGACAATCGCGCCACAACTTCATCGACCGAGATTCCCTCACATGTGATTTCTACGAGATCCATTGATGGGCTCATCGAAGTTCATCCCCCTCCTACAGGCGGCAGACAGGCGACTTCATCTCCCTCGTGGAGTTCGGTGTCCATACTCACGTATGTGCGGTTGACTGCAACGCTTACGAAGCGTGTATATGTGCGCAATACCGGGTACGTCTCGGTCAGGTGCTTCATCATATCCTCTACTGTGGAGCCCGGTGGAAGTTGTATCTCGATCTCGTTCTTGCCCAGCGCTTCCCGAGGTGCCGCAAAGAACTTCACTCTTAAACGGATTGGCGGAGCATCTGAGTTCATAATCCTCATTCCTCGTCCAGCTGTTCTTCCAATACGATATCCCCACTCTTGCCGCCGCTTTTGCGAATGAGACGGATGTTCTCGATCCGCATGGTCTTCTCCGCTGCCTTTGCCATATCGTAGATCGTCAAGGCCGCAATGCTTACGGCGGTCAATGCTTCCATCTCTACCCCAGTTTTTCCCCCACTGGAGACGGTTGCTGTGATGATTACTCTCGATGTGACTGCATCAACCTCGAAGGATACGTCGACTTTTGCCAGGAACAACGGGTGGCAGAGAGGAATCAGCTCGGATGTGCGTTTTGCTCCCATTATCCCAGCAATCTGGGCAGTAGCCAGCACATCACCTTTGGGCAACCCGTTTTCAGTGATCAGGCGCAGTGTTTCTGGACGCATCGAGACCTCGCCCTTTGCCACAGCCTGGCGCATAGTGTCGGGTTTGGAGCCAACGTCCACCATCTGAACGTGCCCATCCTGGTCCACATGAGTCAGCGGCATTTTTTCTTCCCTTAGTTATGCCCTCAAGCGCTGGTAGCCTGACAATCCAGAGTGTGATGGTATCGCCTAGCCACCAATCTTGGACATTGTGCGTTTCGTGGCCTCATTGCACTGATCCAGGTTGTGTGCCCTGGGTTTATGCTTGATGGTTTGTTCCAGAATATCCATAATCTCAGGAATGCCCACGCCTTGCCGCAGATGTTTCCGCAGATCGACTTCTTGATCGGACAGGAGGCACGGGCGTAGTTGTCCGTCGGATGTCAGGCGCAGCCGATTGCAGCTGTAACAGAAATGGTCGCTAATTGGTGTGATGAAGCCTATGGTTCCTTTGGCGTCGGGCAGCCGGAAGTATCGCGCCGGACCATTCGCAGGGTAGATTTTGGCTGGTAGTAGTGGGCCCAGGCTGGCCTCGATAGCTTTGCGGATTTCGTGTGCGGTGACTACTTGATCTCGCCAGTTCTCGTGACTGAGGCTGCAGCTTCCCACAGGCATCATCTCGATGAACCTGACGTGCCAGCCGGGTTCCACAGTCTTGCGGGCGATATCGATGACTTCGTCATCGTTGAGCCCACGCACTACCACCGTATTGATCTTCACGGGGCACAGTCCGGCGGCGTATGCTGCATCTAGCCCTCGAAAAACGTCCTCAAGATCGCCTCGACGGGTGATACGTCTGAAGCGCTCTGGACGAAGCGTGTCCAGGCTCACGTTGACGCGTTTCAAGCCCGCTTCTGCCAGCTGAGTTGCATATTCCGGGAGCAGCGTCCCATTGGTGGTCAGCGCCAGATCATCGACGCCAGGCACTGCGGCAATCATACGTACCAGGTTGACCACTCCGGGTCGGACCAATGGTTCGCCACCAGTCAGGCGGATCTTGCTGATGCCGAGTCTGGCTGCTGCCTGTACAATAAGCTCAATTTCCTCGAAGCGCAAGATGCTGTCGTGTGGCTGCCACGGCACCCCCTCAGGGGGCATGCAGTAGATACATCTCAGGTTGCACCGATCAGTTACGGAAATGCGCAAGTAACTTATGGGACGATTGTAAGCATCCACTTGTGTCATTGTCGAATACCAAACTGTCTGTTGTATCGAAAAAGAGCGGCGCCCACCGATCAAGGGTGGACGCCGGCAGGCTCTCTGATTCTACCGTGTTTCGAGTAGAGATCAAGGTTAGAATGAGTGTGTGTTCGAAAGTGCAATCTCTCGCCGTCTGGACGAATCTACTCGATCTTGATCTTCTTGGGATCGAAGTCTACCTCAGGATAGTGCATGTCCAGGCTCTCCAGAGTGTTCACGATAATGCGCCCAATGACTAGGTTGCGGTACCACTTTCGATTCGCAGGGATCGCATACCATGGGGCCCATGATTTGCTGGTCTTGCTCAGCATCTCTTCGTATGCCTGAAGGTATTCTGGCCACAGTTTGCGTTCTTCCAGATCGTCAGGATTGAACTTCCAGTTCTTGTCGTCCTCATCAAGCCGGTCTTGCAGTCGATCCTTCTGCTCATCAAGATTGATGTGTAAATAGAACTTGAGGATTGTTGTGCCCTCATCGGTGAGCATACGCTCAAAGGCGTTGATGTGATCATACCGCTTTGACCAGACGCTCTTCGGTACCAGATTGTGTACTCTGACCACGAGCACATCCTCATAGTGGCTACGGTTGAAAATGACGATCTC
>Ga0180435_10002805_pt1 | contig 17653 bp, 12 predicted proteins | sample SS_ome_3_FD_132467 | JGI IMG/M metagenome (GOLD analysis project Ga0180435, IMG submission 132467) | Hypersaline lake sediment archaeal communities from the Salton Sea, California, USA - SS_3_S_1 metaG | ecosystem: Environmental > Aquatic > Non-marine Saline and Alkaline > Hypersaline >...
AACTTCGAAGACCTCGTAGCCGACAGCAATGAAATCAGAATAAAACTTGAGCAGATAACCCTACCCCATGGGGAAAACACATATGCCCTGCATGTTGGAGCATTCACTGGCCCATTTAATGCGGGGGAAACACTATACATCGACCCAGACTGGAATACTCCAGGTTCAGTTGCTAATTCAGCTGATGATAGTGGCTTTGACTGCCTTACTAGCACTTGGAGTAATGCAGATAATACCATCGATGGTGATAATAGTACATATGCTTCTTCTGAGTCCACAATTTTTTGTGGTGGTGATGGAATCAGACCGTATATAACATTCGATATGGGTAGTAGTGTAGATATAAGCGGTGCAAAGTTGTATCAGTATGCTGGTAGTTTTTCGGACCGATATGGGTGGGTTGTCTATGTATCGGACTCACCAACATCAGGTTTCTCTCAGTTATGCACTACTCCCGCACCTGAATGTTCTTACTGCTATGGTTGGTATGCTTGTGGTGGGACTGAAACTACAAAAAGATATGTTCGTTTTGGTGGTGGTGAAATTAGTGTTTCAGAAATTAAAATACGTGAAGTACTAATCAATATGTCTACTGCAACCACTACCACCACTACAACCACTACCACAACCACCACTCTTCCTTGCAATATGGTCTTGGATGGTGATTGGGTATATGATGCTGGTTCAGAGTGTGTTATCCCAACAGACCACATTAAGACCTCTGGAAACATATTTATCCGTGGAGCTGGTTCTATCCTCATCTTTGAGGGAGACATGAAAGTCCAGGATGGTTGTGTGGTTGCAATTGAGTCTGGTGCACAGCTTCAATTCAGAGCTGGCGGCAAAATGAGGGATGGATGACTGTAGTCTCCACTTTTAAGAAAATGAAAAGATATTTAAACATGAAATGGATAGTTCCGTCTCTCCTGGTCTTGTTCCTAGCATCTGCTGTAGAGGCTGGAATACTTGGCGAAGGGGTTCAGACATCATGTGACCCCGATACGACTTATGTTATGGGTGATGATTTCAATATAGATGATGTTCGTTGTTCTGGGGATGCGGTAGTCATGGATTCATTTACTGTCTTGATTTATGCTAACCAATCTTATGTTGACGTAGAGCTTGATAACGTGGAATCAAACAACTTAAACTTTACTGAGACTCCCGCATCATCGGCATATATTACTCATAACGTCACTGGGGCATTTTCTCCATCAGAGTTTTTGGGAATATATAGGGATAGTGTGCTATTGGAAAGAACTAATGCCGACTTGTCCGGAAGCTTGGATTGGTTTAATGAGTCATTATTTTTTTCTGGTTCACAAGAATGGCTTTTTGTACCTGTTACTACCACCACAACAACTACTACAACAACCACTTCAACAACTGGCACGTCAATACCTGGTGGTTCTGGAACGGGAACAGGTCCAAGTCCCCCAATCTATGATGAGATGAACTTGACCATAACCCTTTCCCCGACATGGGTATTCCAAGAGTCTACAAATAAACTCAAAGCCAAAATAGAAGCAACCCAACCTTACTATGACTTTAACATGTGGGTGGCATTGGAGGACCAACTATTCTATCTCAACTACTCTCAACCTGGGGGTTATGTAGAATATATACTGGGGGAGTTTACTGCACCAAAACAGAATGTGACAATGACAGTAACATTCACCTATCGGGATGTTTATGGTGATATAATAAACAAGACGACAAATCAATCATTGTTTGTATTCACTCCAAAGACTGAAGCTGGACGGGCAAAACCATTTGATGTCTTTGCAGTGGTTATATCCATTCTTGCAGTGAGTAGAAAATTAATATTGAGGACTTCAGGTGAAACGTAACATTAATATATTTGGGATGGTGATGATTGCACTTGCAATCACGGCAAACGCAGAAACCTTCACTCACAGAGATGTCAGAATAGTCCAGACCGAATATGACCTACTGAAAAAGAGCAACCTTCAGGTTGACTGCAAGGACTTTTGGTGCAATGAAATTAGCTTCACTTTGACCGAAGAACTCAGACCATGGGTAAAAGACATCATACTTGAACTCGCTAAGGAAGAAAAATACTTGGACCAATGTGAGGCCATCCAGGAAGCATTGACTCCAGAAAAATTGTATCTTATTGCACCTGATGTCTATGCTGAACGTCCACCGGATTGGCAGTATGCAGAATACAAAGACAAAGCTCTTTCCTTGTTAGATTGGAATTGTGAAAACCATGAGATAGATGTCCAAGAAAGATTCGATTCAGAGATATTCTCAAAACCCATAATTATGTCAGACGATGTGTTGTCCATAAAGACTGAATCCAACAATCCCTCGATTACTAAGGCTAACGTTAAAACGAAGAAAGAAAAGGAATTTAAACTATTTACTGGTTCTGATGACAAACCAGAAAAGCAACTTAATCCAGAGAAATCAATAAAACGAAACAAGGTCTCCTGGACAGGTACAATATCACGCTCAGGACAAGAATCCCACATAGTAGTTGGAAGCTACACAAACAGCTATGCAGTAATCGTAAACTTCACAAACAACCAACCATCTTGTAACGTGACGTTCACATCATCAAGTGGGGGGCATTCAAACGAATGTGGCTTGGAAGTAAATGAGAATGCATCTGTCGTAAATGCATCAGTGCAAGCAACAGGTTACAAGTATGACCTGAATTTTTCTGTTCTTACAACATATGATGCAAATGCACCAATTGTTTCATCACCAATTGTTGCAGACTACTGGGCATACTTTGGGTCAGCGGACCAGGTGAACGTATCAAATAGCACACTCCATGCGATTGATTACGATTCAGCTGCAATTGAGTGGACATATACGGCAGATGACTGGATAATGTCATCCCCTGGCTATGGTAACGGAACGGTTGTTTTTGGAGTGGATAGTGGGAACATAATAGCACTTGATGAGAACAGTGGTGTGGAGTCATGGAAATATACTGTGGGGGATGCAGTACGCTCCTCACCATCAGTACCTGATGAGTATTTCTTCATTGGCTCGGACGACAGTAACCTTTATTCTATTTGGATACTCAACGGCTCACATAGGTGCAACTTCACGTCTGGTGGAGCAATCAGGTCATCTCCTGGAGTCTACAATGCATCGGTGTACTTCGGAAGCAATGACCAAAAGCTTTATACTATTTCCGAGTCCGATTGCACTCACAAGTGGAATTATACCTCATCTGGGGAAATCCTATCTTCTCCTGCATTTGATGACCATAGGGTCTACTTCGGAAGCATTGATGGTGTCATGTGGTGCCTTAACGCATCTAATAGCTCACTGATATGGAATTACTCTGTCGGGAGCCCAATAGAATCTTCCCCTGCGGTATTTGGTGGCAGAGTGATATTCGGAGCAAACGATAGCAAAGTTTGGGCTTTAGATACTGATGATGGCACCCATCTTTGGAACTATACTACTACAGGTCCGGTAGTGGCAAATCCTGCATTGACATCAAACAATAGAGTAGTTGTTACCAGCACTGACGGTAAACTCTATGTATTGGACTCCACTGACGGAAGTCATAGATGGAACTACTCCACAGGAGACGTGATTACCTCCTCCCCCGCAATATTCAAAAACAGGGCATACTTCGGAAGCTATGACCAATTACTCCACATATTCACTCTTGGAGTATGGGAAAGCGACCAAACATCATGGCCCATGTTAATGCAAAACGCATCTCACTCAGCATACACTGCTGATTCCATATCTGATTTTGAAGACCCATCTAATGTAAATTTGTATGCTGGTAACGACAACACCTATGTTTGGAATGTATCGGGCGTTTTCAACTATACTAATTCAACAATATCAGACTTCCACACAATTGTTGACGACTACATTACTCGCCCAGCATGTAATCTGAAAAGCCTTAAATTAGGGACTGTTGATGACATTTATACTAGAAATGTAACAGAGGACATAGAGATAGCAGTCTTAGGCTGCAAGTTGACATGTGGTGCTGGCACTACACTGAATTGTAACTCCCTTGGAACTTATACGGTCTTAAATGAAAATTACGCAGATGGTGACAACACTGGTTTATATGACAATTCTACTCGCATAGACATCAACTCAACTGTAACGTTGAACTCAAATGCCACAGTCTACATCGTTTCAGGTTCAACGACAATTGCAGTAAACATCTCCGGTGACTGGACTGATGAGGCATACCTTACAGGAGATTATTCTCTATGGGATACCGGAACGGCTGTACTTGATGGCTGTGATATGTCCTACTCTGACTTGAGGTATGGTGTAGACGACTGCATAATAGGGAAGAATACCACCGCAAATGGACAGGTGGTGGTTCCCTTAAACCTTAGTTCCACAACGGCAGGAATAGTATCTCTCCACAACCTCAACATATCCTACAACACCCCACCAATTGCAATAAACGTAAGCATAAACAACTCTCCAATACAACCAGACACTGATGCTCAATGCAACTGCGATTGTTGGGATGCTGATGAGGCCCTCCAGGACACGTTCATCATAACACGTGACTGGTATCGAAACGATACGCTGCTAGGTTTGAACTTAACGACATTGTCTAGTGGAAACTATTCAAACAACGATTATCTGACTTGCTCATGTCAATGTTATGATGGATATGCTACTGGGGGGATAACCAATTCAACAACCTTGCAGGTTGGTGACTCCATACCTCCTTACAACTCGACACCAGTTTCTTTTTCTGCTGTAAATCCTTGCTCAACTGACTCATCTACAGCTACTGTGAACGTATCTGATGTAAACAGTGACGTGGACACGGTTTATTTAGAAACAACACAACCGAGTGGTAAGACAAACATATCTATGTCTTGCTCGGGTTCGGATACTCAAAATCAGGTATGTACTCATTCATATTCAGGATTCAGCACAACCATAACGGTTAATCGTCTCTGGATGTCTGATGCATCAAACAATTGGAATGTCTCTACAGTCAACCAAGCCATCACCTTTCATACCTGCGACTCTGGAGTGACTGGAGGGAGCGGAGGCGGTGTCGATGCAGGCATCGGCTCCTGTGGCCTCTTAGTGCCTATGATGCCCCTACCCACTGAAGCAGAGCACTTGGCTGAGATGGGAATTTTCATGGTATTCAATAAGTCAGGATGCAACCTGACAAACATAAAGCTTCAAGCCACAATATTCTCAAAAAACTATATAGCCATGTCTAATGTAAGCTTGAATAATGCGACAGACGACATAGTAACCATACAATTGCTCAACAAGTGGAAATTCTACGATAATGTAACCTACATAAACGTCACAGCAAGCTGGTTAGATGACAATGCGGTCTTTGGACGGTCATGGTATAATGCCTCAATACCTGTGGGTAAAAACTTCTGGGAGAAATATGGCCTGGGATTAATCATCTTCTCAGCCGTTATCTATGTTATAGTGAGACCTCCTCCGAAAAAGAAGGGTAAAAAAGTGTAGTATCCGCTTTTTAAACCACCCGAACATTGATTAACAATGGAGTTCACTGACCGACAGAAGCAGGCATTTGGCATAATTGCGGTTCTAGCTATCTTTGCCTATGCTGGGGGATACTTGAACTTCGGTAATGATAGTCCCTCACTATACATCAAAGAACCCCAAAGTAATGCAGTAGCGGTCACCATCGATGACTTCTATGGCCAATCCTGTGACGTTATCTATCACAGTGCGTTCGGTGACAGGACAGAACACATAGTTGACTGCAAAAATGGAATATCATTTACTTCCCCAATGGTCGATACTCTCATACGCATAAATTCTGCATACATGGGTGTCGTGGAAACAACAATCGGTGCCACACCCCACATAATTTGCAGGTGTTTCAATCCCCCATATTGTGAATCCAGACTTGGTGGATGGGATGCAATAGAATATGCTGGTGATGACCTCACATGGAGATATGTCAGGTGGGAGGAGGGAGTTCAGATGTATTCAAACATTGGAACTTGCCCGATTACTCCCTTATCCGGTAACTGGGAAACATGTTTCTCAGTTGGTGAAGGTGGCAAGAACTATGTTTGGGTTGGGTGTGGCAGCGGTTGCTGGAACAGTCTTGACCGTTCAACACAAATCGAGGAAACGACCAAAAACTTCCGCATAAAGATTACTGGTGGTGGTGGTGGTGGGTCAGCATACAATGATTGCCCAGACAATTTTATACCAGACCACAATATCCAATTCATGTTCTTGAAGAACTCATTTTTTACCAACGAAGCAAACGCACGAAATACAATCAACCCACCCGAGCTGAGACTTGCCGACTGTCCAATGCCTCCAGGTTACGTGCAGACAAATCAATTCTTCTACCCAGAGAATGGTACCATCACGTTATCTGACTTCAAATATCCAGTCCAGTACTTCTGTGGTAAGTTGCCAATGGCCATACTGGATGCACAAGGCAGACAAGTCAACACTGATGTCACGCCATATCAAACCTTGCTTGGCGGCGGTAGCATAACCGTCCCCGTAGGCCAGACATATGAGGTCTTCTACTTTGTGGAATCCGATGCAATAGCGGAAGAGTTAAACGAAAAGATACGCTTCATCGAGGAGCTTGAAGGTCAGCTTGCAGAGAAGACATTAATAATTCAAAACCTAACTGATAGCCTCAGTGAGATGGCATACATAATCCAGAACCTTGAAGCCACAATTGAGGAGAAGGCACAACTCATAGATTCACTCCAACTCACTGTGTCAGACCAGGCGGCACTCATCAACTCACTACAACTCACAGTAGATGACCAGGCGGCAACAATCAATGAGCTTGATTTTACAATAAGTCAACAGGCAGAACTGATAGCCTATTTGCAAACTGAAGTAGATGACCAGGCAGCCATCATAGCAAACCTTGATTTAACTGTTCAACAACAGGGAGAGTTAATCAATTCTCTACAATCTGAAATAGAAAACAAGGCCGCACTCATACTGGCTCTGACCAACGAACGTGATGAACAGGCCATGATGATAACTTCTATGAACTTAACCATCACTGACCAAGCATACATGATAGGTAGTCTGACAAAGGAGGTGTCTGACCAAGCAGACATAATCAACAATCTGAATGCAGAAGCACTCGAAAAGGCAGAGTTGATTTCACAATTGCAGGACACTCTTGAAGAAGAGGCGATATTGATAAATGCACTTCAGGCAAACATAACCGAATCTACTCAAATAATCTCAAACATGCAACTAACATTGGATGAGCAGGCAGACTTAATAACTCAGCTACAGATAACAACGGATGAAAAAGCGATTCTCATTCAACAACTCGAATCTGAGATTGCAAACCAGGCAGCGATAATCGATGATATGCAACTCACAATATCTGACCAGGCAGCCATCATATCTTCCATGGAACTCAACATTCAGGACCAAGCAACATTAATCTCTGAGTTGCAAATCACAATTGAGGAAAAGGCACAACTAATTCAGCAGATGGAATCCCAGATTACCACCCAGTCTCAGATAATCATCAACATGAATTTGACGATACAAGACCAAGCCACGTTGATTGACACTCTTGATTTGAAGATACAAGACCAAGCACTTCTCATTGACCAACTAGACTTAACAGTTCAAGAGAAGGCCTTGCTAATTGCAGATTTGGAATCCCAAATAGAAGAACAATCCACTATCATATCTGAAATGCAACTTACGATAGAAGAACAAGCGGTTTTGATTGATGACCTTGGAACTACACTCGATGAACAGGCCACATTAATCAACAACCTGAAAATAACAGTTCAAAACAAAGCTATCCTCATACAAAATCTGGAGTCTGAGGTTGCAGAGCAAGCGGCAATCATCAACGCAATGGAGTTGACAGTTGCAGACCAAGCCATAATAATCAATACCTTACAGCTTAGGATAGATGACCAGGCACAACTAATCAGTGCATTATCTCTAACGGTTGATGAACAGGCAGAACTGATAAACCAACTTGGTTCAAAAGTTGACGAGCAAGCGGCAATCATCAATGCACTAGAAGCTTCAGTTGATGAAAAGGCTCAAATAATTGCCAGCCTTGAAACATCACTACAGAACAAGATGGCTATAATCGAGCAGCTAGAGCTTACATCTTCCCAACAAGCCCAAACAATATCTCAACTTGAGTTGACTGTCTCTGACCAGGCAACACTCATACAGAATCTCCAGTCCGAGGCGGCAGAACAGGCATCAATCATCAACAACATGCAGCTCACCGTTGATGACCAAGCCGCCCTGATAAATGAACTCAACTTGGAAATAGATGACCAAATAGCCATAATTAATAACCTTAACGTCAACCTCCAAGAGAAGGAGATACTTGTCGGCCTACTACAGGCAACCAATGAAGAGCAGGAACAGATGATAGAAGAAATGCGTGGAAGCTTCCAAGAACAAGCCACCTACATCGATATGCTGCACCAGACTATCTCAGAGGATGCAGACTTGATGCAACAGATGAACATGTCACTGGAAGCTCAGGCGAATACCATCTCTCAACTATCGTCAACAATCAGCGAGCAAGCAGCATACATTTCGGAGCTTGAATTATCTACCCAGGATATGGCTACTACGATAACTGAACTTAAACTCACCAACCAGGAACAGGCACAACTCATCCAAGACTTGCAACTTACGTCTGGTGAGCAGGGGGAACTCATAGCTGCCCTGAGACTGGAGCTTGACGATGAGAAGGCACTGGTTGCACAGCTTAGGACTACTGTGGACCAGGATGCAATACTCATTGCTAATCTGAAGGCATCTAACCAGGACATGGCATCGATAATACAGAGTATGCAGCTCACCAACCAGGAACAGGCACAACTCATCCAACAACTACGCTTGAGCAATGAGGACTTAGCCGAGTTGGTAGCAGCTCTTAAACTATCCAATGAGGAACTTGCATCTCTAAACCAGGACCTGAAACTCAGCAACGAGCAGATGGGTATGACAATACAAGAGCTTAGGCTAACAACAGAGGAACAAGCAGTACTCATCCAAGCACTCAAACTAACCAACCAGGACATGGCTGAAACCATAGCTGCAATAAATCTTACCAACAGGCAGCTCACCGACTTAGTCCAAGAGCTTGAGTTGAGCAACGACCAGATGGCCTTGACAATAGTGGAGCTGAGAGAGGATACGGAAGACCAAGCTCTCATAATACAGGACCTACGATTAAACAACGAGGACCAGGCAGCGTTGATTGTTGCGATGAGACTGAATAACCAGGAATTGTCACGTCTGGTCCAGGACATGCGTTTAAGCAACCAGGAGATGGCAATCATAGTATCTCAGTACGAGAATGAAACAAACAAACAAGCTGCCATAATCAATGAACTCAGATTAAAAAATGACGACCTTGGGGAACTTGTAGCTGCACTACAGCTAGACAACCAGCACTTGGTAGGGCTTGTTCAGGACTTACGGGCAAGCAATGACCAGATGGCATCCATAATAAACGAGCTTAATCTGAGCATACAGGAGCAGGCTGCAATCATAAATGACTTGAAGCTCAGTGAGCAACAGCTACAGGAACTCCTAGACTCGCTGAAGCTTAATCTTGCAGAGAAACAGGAATTGGTAATGCAGCTTCAGCTAAACAACGAAGAGCAGCAGAGGATAATCGATAGATTAAATGGAAAGATACCGGACTACGAGTGGCTCACAACGACCAACATACTCATAACCATACTTATCCTTGCAATTATAGTGAAATACTATCAAGACAAAAAGAAATGACGTTATGGGAAAAGTTCCCTGGAGTAAAGTGGGGAGGGCCCAAGAACTGGGATGCACCGTCTGCCACGGGTAGTTGGACGAATATCACAGAACGTGACCGTAAACTTATACCTGCAATACTCCTTACCCTGTTTGTGGGAATCATACTCATAGGCTCAATCTTCCAGACATCAGTCATGGTCGTTGTAGTCTACTCAGTTACCGCAGTGTTTGCCATGGTAGTCTTTGGGTTATCATCTGTGAAACGTGGTTCATTCTTGGAGTTTATTGGATTGGGTGACCCAACAAAGACGGGTGTCTATGTCAAACAGGGTCTACTCTTGACACTGATATTCACTTTCATCTCCCTTGGTCTTGTGGGGCTGACTCAACAATCTTTTACACCAGTGGTTCCTCAGAGCTTGGTCGATACAAATTTTCCTACCAGAGTTGCAGAAATTGCAAGACAATCGATTGTCCACGAAGACCATCTTCAGGCATTGGCATTCATTGTATTAGGTGCCATAGTCATAGCATCCGTGGAAACATTCCTCATAGCAATTATTCTCGCATCATTAGTGAGAAGCAGGGGAATCAACAATGGAATAGTAGCCACTACACTGGTAAGGATACTTGCTCACTACGGACCACTTTGGGTCCTCGCAGCAGGATTCACGGAGAATCTATGGCCGCTGTTCTTGTCTGGAGTATTCTTGATTGTAACGGCACCATATGTACTTTCTGCCCGTTCAATCATACCTAAGTGGACAACCCATAGTGGGGTCAACACAGTTGCATATGCACTCCTGGTATTCCCCACATTAATCTCTGACACACTCCAGCCACTGACAAATCCAATAGTGGCGGGAGCTGGTGTCTTGATATGTGCAAAGATGCTCAAGGACTTAAAATGAAAAGAAAAACATTAATTATTGCAATTATTTTATCAATATTTGCAACTATGGCGGTTGCCGATATAGTAAGTCCACTGATAGTTTCGGCACCGGAAAACAAAGTCCAAGAGTATGACCTGAACACGGGTTACTTGGCTACCCAATCAATCCTAACAACTGGGATACCAAACTGGGTTTCAAGCATCTTCACAGACAATGCAGCATCCCCCTGGCTTGCACGTCACACCATGGGGGTTCCTCACTTCGTCTGGCTGAGTCTTATCGTAGTGGCCTGGTTCATGTCTGGAAAACCAGTGCCAAAGGAAATATCCTTCAAAGAGATAAAAGAAGAGAATAAATGGCTTACTCAGCTCAACCAACTCTTCGCATATGCTTTCCTAGCATCCACTCTCCTCTGGCTTTACCTCTGGCACGTGGACGTAGCGACAAGGGAACAGACACTTTTCTACATGCTCCTATCGCTATTATCCATGGGCTCTCTTGCGGTGGTTCTCGGGGTAAATGCAGTAGTGGGTATGATGGCTGTAAGTGACCGCATATTGAATAATGTAGACGTACCAGAGAACTTTCAGCAAAAGTTACTCCTACTCGGATTAATTGGTATATTCCTACTCCCTCCTTTATTGAATCAAATGGTGACCCCACCAGGTCAAGCTCAGGCCTACAACGTAGCCTATGAGGTTGCGTTTGCCATCGAAGACGATGCTGGATTAAGGGCAGAAAACGTGGCATTCAGCGAGAATAGGGCACTCATCATGCTCCCCACTCTTCTTTTCATGGCATTGTTCGTGGTTCTTGGATGCGTGATTAGCGAAAGCAAAATCAACATCCTCGAAGTATCAAAGAAGGATTCACGTAAGGCAATAGCAATCTTACTCATCTCAGCAATATGGACTGCAACGATAGTGGGATTCGTAGGTTCTGCATTCCATGAGGATGCGTACAAGAACATGGCACCCTTTGTTGCTGCAAGGACTGGTCTTACAGAGGACCAGGCACTAGATGCAATGTTAGTCAGCGTAGGAAACTTCTGGTCAGTCGGGTCAGCAAGTTACCTGGCAACTGGAAGCATCATCCCAGCCGACATCTACCACATTTTCATCAACCACAAGGCCACGTCCTAGTTTTATATCGGGAATCTAATACCTTAACACACAGAAGGTGTGGATTGCCATGGCCGAGGACATTAATATCGAACGGGAAGTTCTCCTTGCACTACTGCCCGATGAACGACCATATACTGTCTCACAAATACTCAATAACATCCAACGAACATCATCTGGGAAATATTGCATCTACAACGTAGATGAAGAATGCATAGACAAACTCTCCAAACATGATGAACCAGGTCCTCATTGTGCAAACTGTTCCAGGTTCAAGTTTAAAAAAATAGAAGACATCTACATTATCCGCACACTGAAAAAACTTTCAAAGTCCGGATACCTCAACAAGATACCACTTGATAAGACCATGGTTGTCCGTGGAAAAAAAACCAAACGTGCATATAGCTACCGCATAAGCCATTCACTTGTTGAACGCATGAAAAATAGTATGGGATTCACGCTCTGTGACGATGGCACCATACTATACAATGGAGACAAATATGTGAAGGTCTACTGAGTAGTGTTCGCTTATAAACAACTACCTAAAAAAGATAACAATGGACCTCGGAGAACTCCAGCAAATAATCGATAAGCTCATGGAAATCAAGGCCAACATAGAAGATACTTGGAATTTGGTCGGAGACATTGGAAACATCGTAGGAGTATCATTGGCCAAACTATACAATTTCTTACTCCCACTCATCGGACTCGACCAAATACAGGACCCTATGATGAGCAATGGAGTGACGTTTGCTGTCCTGTTGCTGGCACTCTACTTCATCGGAAAAGGAGGGGACCTATTCCTTGGTTTTGCTAAAAGCTCATGGAATTTCCTGATACGTGTTCTGATAGGCATACTCATCATCACATCTCTCCCCAATATCTTATAACTTAGTGTATTGAACCTTCTAAATCTGTAGTGTTCGCTTTTTAAAGCACCCGAATATTGATTAACACTATGTTTGACAAATTCGACAGAGATGACAAATGGCAGCTTCTGGCAGGTGCGTTGGGTCAGGCGATAGTCTTCTTTTCAGTCACGGTACTCCCTGAACAACCAATCATATTACTCATAGCATTGGGAATAACCCTGGCGGCAGCCTACAAGTACATGTTCTGGAAGTTTACCTTAATCAAGTCAAAGACACCTCCTACATCTGTCGTCAAAGCGGAGGCAATGAAGCACCTATCATTTGCTATAATGGCATCAGCGGCAGTCAATATAGTGTTGTCTGTAATCTGGGGGTACGACAAAATCATTCTCTCCCAACCAGGAATTTGGTCTCAGGTACTACAGTACTTCTCACTCCCATCTGGATTGGGTCTGATAATTGGGATACTCACTGCTATCGGCAATGACTTGAGAGGAAAGACATGAATCAAGAAGGCTTCATGGAATGGTTGAAGAATCTGAAAACCGTAGACCTCGCAGTCTTAGCTTTAATCATGACAGCCGCATACTACGCTTACTCTTCTCAACAACTTTCCACCGCCTCCATACAAGGACAAGACCCAAAGCTGAATGCAGACATCGTTGAGATTGACACAGTTTATCAGGACTCATGTGACGTGACGTTCCGTAGTCGATATGGTGAGGCCACTTACCGATATGACCCATGTAAGTTCAGCTTCGAGCCGGATTACTATGACCCACCATCCGGAGGTGGCACAGGATACTATGAAGGACCCAATGGTAAATTCTTGTTGGACATCAACTCAGCATCCAGGGGTAGACTCCAGTCATTGGTGGGGGTGCGGGGTCACGTCAGCGTAGTTGGATGCGACCAACAGGCGGCAGTTCTCTATCAACACCGTTCTGATTTTGGAATGGAAGTATTTGACGCATCCGGAGACTCACTTGACTGGGTCATCCACTATAACCTTCTAGGGGGTGCTAAGTCGATTGACATAAAAGATGATTGGGGATGTTTCAAATTAAATCCATGCATTGAATCATGTTACTGTCCATCACCTGACAAATGTGTCTACAGCGTGGACCAGAGACTCAGCGGAGGTGGCTGGGCAAGATACGAAGGCATCACAACCAAGACCTTAATGAGGGACAAGTCAAACACCTTCGAGCTGGAAATATCCGGCAGGCAAGTAACATTCCAGATACTGAAGGCAGAATACTATGAGCAGGAAAGATACCACCGTAGCCTCATTCATTCCTACCCACACCTGCGAACGGCAGATTGTCCAATCAAACCAGGGTACATGCTTTCCCATCAAATATTCCACACAGGGGAAACAATCAACATAGACAACTTTGACTCCCCAGTGAACTACTTCTGTTCACGAAATCCTGCAATCATCTTGGATGCAAACAATGAGACTCTTCGCAGGGATGGAGACATCTACCAACGCATACTTGATGGAGAATCTGTTGTTGTCCCAATAGGTGAGGTCTGGGAACTCTTCTACATCTTCAAGGCAACGGGGATAATAGACCAACCATGCGTAATCCAATATGTGGACCCCAACCCAGACGGACTCTGTGCAGACGACACCACACCTGTGATAGTCGAAGGCTATGAGACACCCAAGTGTATGATACTCCCTGTCTACGACCCAGACACGGGAGACTGTCTGTCACGTCCTGGAATCGTATTCACCTGCACCAAGGGAACATTCGATTATCAGAGCATGACATGTGTGGTCCAACCAGAAAATCCCTGCCCAATCGGATACGTACTGGACGAATCGGCCTACCCACCAACATGTATACATCACCCAATCAAGTTTGTGGACTGTGAGGAAGGGACACTCTGGGATGAAGCACTTGGGGGGTGCTACTACGAGAAAGAAAAGCAAGCGGATTGCTCATTCAGGGAGAACGCAACCTACAGTGCCCAAATGGATGTCTGTTCATATCCACGTCCACTGGACCCACTATGCGACAGCAGAGAAGGAGAGTATTTGGAGTACATCGAAACATGAAAACAACGGACTACATTGTGATAGGGGCGATAATAGTGCTCTTGTATAGCGGAGGCTCCGACCTGTTGAATCAACCACCGGCAGCGGTGGAGGTCCCAGACACGGAACCTTCGACAATCACAGTGCGAGCCACCGACAAAGATGGTCTACCACTCGAAGGTCTCTGGGTCTACGTGAACCCGAGCGGACTCAGTGCCGGAGTAAGCGGTTGCGAGGACCCATACTTGAACCCGATACTTTGCCAGGTAAAAGACGTTACTGATTCAAACGGTATTGCAGACTTCGATAGGAGGAAAGTCTTCAACAGCGGATACGTATTCTCTATTGGTTTCACTCAGGTGGCAACGGGGAAAAGGGAGTACAAGACGTATACTCCGCTCCCAGGCCAATCCTACGTGGAGACTTATGTCCTCACATTCGGTGAACCTGACGTTCCCATAGAGGAACCAGGAGACAAGTACTGTCCGAGGGGTTATATCTATATCGAGTCAGTCTTCAGATGTGGAGATAGGCTGACCCTTGAAGACTGCGAAGCAGACGGGGGTTCATTCGTGGGCACAGTAGGTGAAGTTGGATGGTGTTACAAGATGCCGTCAGACGATTTCCAATACACTCCATCGGATGGGGTGGTGCGGCCAATGTGCCTCATGGACATCTACCCTGATGAGTCATGCAGCCAATTCAATTCCGGATACAAACGCTACCAGCTCTACAGCGGGAACGAACAGAAGAAGACGTGCATGACCGCACCAGGTTGGGAGTTCGGAGACTGTAATGACACTTGGGAGCAAGCGGCAGACATCTGCACTCACATACCAGAATACTTCATTGAGGAATCTTGCAAGTCAGGATATGAACCCGTAGGTGATGTACGGTGTGTCGGACCACCTAAGGGCATCTACTACTGTGATGCAGGTTATTCATTCTATAGTGAAGTCAAACAATGCGGCAGGAAGGTCCCAAGCAAGAAAGTATGCGAGCTGGAGCTGGGTGAGTTCGAGAACTCAACCGAATACCAGATGATGTGCTGGAAGCCTCCACGCACGGTGCAGGAGGACTGCCCAGAAGGTTCGACCTGGTCTTACGCTGACGGAGGTTGTGTAAAGGAGGCAGACCTAATATGGGGTTCATGCGACCCCGAGGATACGGTCAAGTACGTCAACGGGGTCAAGACCTGTGAGAAGCCTCCGGACGTGGTCCAGAAACCAACGCAGATAATCTGCGACAACCCTGTGGGGACTTACAACCAAAGTACGGGCTTCTGTGAGTATCATCCACCAGGCATAGTCATCCCAGGACAGCCAAGATGCGAGCGTGGGACCTACGTGCCAGGGGCAACACCTGAAGAGGACATATGCATCTACAGGCCGGACGAGGTAGTAGAGGGAACAGGCCTCTCAGTAGAGGAAATACTCGTCCTGGTAGCTGTTATAATCTTGGCAGCCTACATAATAGGCCGCAAGTCCAAATCCTAAGTATTTATATAAGAACTCCTATACTTTAACACACAAAAGGTGTGGAAGAAATGGAGTTCGAGGAAAATACCCACTGGTTAAGCAAACTACTCGGGAGAACCATATTCAGGGTAGGACGAGGCCACCGATGGGTGTCAATATTTCTCTGGGGAATCATAGCCACTAACACGGCCTTTGTAAACCTCAGGGGATACTTCAACCTAGACTTTTACGTTTACCTCCTTTCCAACATACTAGGTGTCTCCTTTGTCTTCACAGCAGTGTGGTTAATCGGATACATCGATGAAAAGATGAAAGTTTACTCATCAGAGTCAAACCATGCAGCCATACTCACCCCACTGGCAAAGGAGACATATGATAACACAATCAAAATCATCACATCACTGACAACAAATAAACGAGGGTCAGGTAGTGAAGGCTTATAAATGAAAAGGAGAGTCAAACGAAGGGACCAGGAGGTTTGAGAGTGAAGGGTAAAGGGGTCATCGGTGATGAAAGGGCGAAAGGCGGGAACCGAATAAAAGTAGGTGACGGCAGAAGTCAGAGTCCTGCGCCGAACCCGGTTAAGGTGTCTGCGAAAGACCGGTATAGAATCCGAGTACCCCGCCCTGATTCACAACTCGAACACAAAGGAACGGAGGATGGACGATGGAGATAGGGTTGTATAATTTGGAGCCGCAGGTGGTGAACACAGCCATGATGCAGATGAGCCAATACCATAAGGAATGCGGGGATCGTATCAGCTACTACAGCCCCCTATTCCATGATAGCTATGACAAAATCTACGCTTTCAGCATCTTCGACTTCACCCCAAAAGATTATGTCACAAAGGATATGGTGATTGGGGGAACCGGCTTCGACCCCTCTATTCGGTTGCCTGATGATGTAGAGGCCGTTGGCTACGATTGGAGTCTTTACCCTGACTGCGACTTCTCGATCCAATGGTATAGTCGGGGGTGTTTCCGGGATTGCCCCTTCTGCGTGGTCCCTAAAAAGGAGGGGCGGATACATCCGGTTGAGCCTAAGAACCTGAACCCCAACGGTCGTTACATCAAAGTCACGGATAATAATTTCTTCGGGAACCCAGAGTGGAGGGAGGCAATCCAGAGACTACAGGCTATTAATCAGCCTGTGGAGTTCCATCAAGGCATAGACCTGCGGATACTCACCGATGAGATGGTGGAGGCCATACAATCCCTACGCCACCATAAACAGATTAAATTTGCTTGGGATAATCCACGGGAAGATCTGCGACCTAAGATACGGTGGCTCACAGAGAGAATCAAACCTTATAAACTCATGTGTTATGTCCTCATCGGGTATTGGAGTACGCCGGAGGAAGACCTGTGGCGAGTGGAGGAGTTGCGGAAACTGCGAGTGGATCCATTCGTGATGCCCTATGATAAAACTAATCCGTATCAGGCTGACTTCGCCCGATGGGTAAACATGAAGGCCACTTGGAAGACTTGCACCTGGG
>Ga0180435_10002806_pt1 | contig 17645 bp, 16 predicted proteins | sample SS_ome_3_FD_132467 | JGI IMG/M metagenome (GOLD analysis project Ga0180435, IMG submission 132467) | Hypersaline lake sediment archaeal communities from the Salton Sea, California, USA - SS_3_S_1 metaG | ecosystem: Environmental > Aquatic > Non-marine Saline and Alkaline > Hypersaline >...
ATGCTGTTCGGCAAGCTTATGTTGAAGCGAGATAATATCCTGCTGATGGATGAGCCGACCAATCATCTCGATATGGAGTCGATCGAATCACTCAATCTCGCGTTGGAAAACTACCCGGGTACCTTGATCTTCGTCAGTCATGACCGTGAATTCGTATCTTCATTAGCAACACGTATATTTGAATTTACGCCTGATGGTATCGTCGACTTTAATGGTACTTATGAAGAATACTTGCGCAGCCAGGACATTCAGTAATACTCTGGATTTTTATCAGTCTGGGTATTAAAAAAGCAACCGGAACGGTGTTCACGGTTGCTTTTTTATGGTTATGACGCGAACAGGTGCCCGCTATCACGATATTGCTTACTCAGCAGCTGGTGCCGGAGCAGGTGCTGGTGTAGCAACTGGCGCCGTTGGTGTTGGTGCCGGCGCTGGTGCTGGCTGAGGAGCACGTTGTGGATTGTACTGTCCACCACCTTGACCGCCGCCCATGCCGCCGCCACGGCCATAGCGATATTGCTTCTGGTACATGTATTTGTTCTGTACCGGGTTGCCTTGCATACCTTCACCGCTACCCTGACCACCGCCCTGGCCTGCACCCTGGCCATAGCCATACCCCTGACCAGAGCCTTGACCGCCGCCCTGGCCGCGGCCGCCTTGTCCATAACCGCCTCCCTGACCGTAGCGTCCACCCTGACCATAAGCTTGATCACCTCCCTGTCTGCCCTGACCTCGACCGTAACCCTGTTCACCGCCACGGCCACCATAACCACCGCGATCATAGCTACGATCGTATCCGCCACCATAGCTACCACGGTCATAGCCGCCGCGATCGTAACCACCACCGTATCCGCCACCATAGCCACCACCTCCTCGTGCGAATGTTGCTGAAGAAGTTGCCACAGCTGCTGTGACGATAACTGCAGTGAAGGCCTGTTTTAATCTAGTATTCATTAAGTTTTCTCCAATATGGACTCGAATATATTCGAGTTAAGAATTAATATCGATGGCAAAGAATATAAGACAATCATTTCTTTGTAACTATTTAACGTAACCAGTTTATCAATTCGTTGTGATTAAATAATTGATGAAAGTCATAAGGCCAAATTTATCGAGTTATGACAGGGTCTTCCTTTGTTTAAATCAAGTGGGTTTAGCTCAACCGGGCAAGAATGATATAAAGTAGATGAATCAACAGATATAAGCTCCTCGCCATCAAATCCTCAGATATGACACAGCAAGTAAAAATTAGTTTCTATGAAGCATTAAAAGATTTTATTACTGCTGATGAGTCTGCATTGCCGGGTGAAAAAGCCAATGACTATCATCGAGTTATCTGCCATCAATTAAAGCAGCAGCGTTCTGTCAAAGACCTTGTCGAGTCATTAGGTGTCCCCCATACCGAGGTTGATGTCATCGTGGTGAACGATAAATCAGTGGATTTTGATTACCTGGTAAATAGAGGTGATGAAATTGAAGTGTATCCTGTCCATTCGAACTGTCTGAACAACAACCATGCAGGGCAATCATTCTTGCACTGCGTGCCAGATGATCCTGACGACTATCGTTTTATCCTTGATGTTCACCTCGGTCGACTGGCATCATACCTGCGGATGCTTGGTTTTGATGTTTTATATAAAAACCAGTGTGATGATGAAGAGCTGGCAGAAACATCATCGCAGCAAAATAGGATATTGCTGACCTGTGATCGATTACTGCTGATGCGAAAGATCGTTAAATACGGTTATTTCGTTCGTACGCGAAACATAGATGAGCAGTTGCCGGAGGTGGTCAAGCGATATCGACTGCAGCAGAAACTTCGACCTTTTACCCGCTGCATGAGCTGTAACGGGATCACGCATGCTGTCGACAAAACAGCGATCGAGCATCTGTTAGAGCCAGGAACCGGAAAGTATTACGATGAGTTCTACCAGTGTGACAGCTGTCAGAAAGTTTATTGGCGTGGCAACCACTTTAACAGGATGCAATCGATAATCGACAGGATAAGAAATCAGCGTACTTGAGATCGAAGCCTGGTGTTCACTATAAAGCACTATGCTGTTCTAAGGAGCCAGGCGTTCGCTGGTCCAGTTCGAATCATCCTTCCTGCGGTAGATGAAACGGTCATGCAGACGGCTCTCCCTTCCCTGCCAGAATTCATAGCTTGATGGAATAACCCGGAATCCACCCCAGAATGGCGGTAGCGGTACTTCTTTATCGGCAAATTTATGCTTCATGCTATCGACCATGGTTTCCAGGATGGAGCGTGAGTTGATCATCTGGCTCTGCTGTGATGCCCAGGCTCCGATCTGGCTGCCGCGAGGACGCGTAGCGAAATAGCTGAGAGATTCTGCCGCAGTCACTTTCTCTGCCCTACCCGTTATCTTTACCTGGCGGGCAAACGGGTGCCATGGAAAAGACAGACTGACATTTGGATTTTTCGCGATCTGTTTTGCTTTACGGCTCTCGTAATTGGTGTAAAAAACGAAGCCTTTTTCATCGAACAGTTTGAGCAGGACGATACGCTGCCATGGCTGGCCATCTTCATCGACAGTGGCCAGCGTCATCGCACCAGGTTCATATATGTCGGATTGGGAAACCTGCTCGTACCATGTTTCAAACTGATTCAATGGATCTGCCATCAATTCGCTCTGTGACAGACCTTTTTCCATATTTTCCTGACGTAAATCTTCAATATTCATCATTTATACATTATACCTGAGCGCACCAATTTAGAGCGATCCGAGGTATATTATTAGGCTAAATCTGCCCAACTATTTTTGAATATTAGTTGACCCTGATCATAATCAAAATTTTAGTTGGTGTTAGCCTGTGAAAGTTGGTACATTTCTACGGTAAGAGACAATAGCAGATCGAGCTGAGCAGATAGTCCTGAAATATAAACCTGTATAGATAAACATGAGTAGTTAGCCCTAAGTAGTTAAAGTTAATCCAAATTAGTTAACCAGTCGTAGGCTGTATGCAGAAGCCATGCATCACAAGGAGCGCATTGACACATGAAGGTTCTGAAATACTTTATTTCTGATATGTTTTCTGACTGCGAATCTTTGCATGATCGATTCGGGCCTGGTGGAACAGGCTATGGGGGCAGTGAGGAGCACGCTCGTCTCAACCTTCTGCAGTTTCTCATCGCCATTCAAAAACAGTATTCACATATCTCCACTGAAGCCATCGAACTCCTGCATGAGCGCCTCAACATCCCGGTCTCACAGATCGAAGGTGTCATCGATTTTTATACCTTCCTGCATAAGCAGCCTCGCGGCGAATTCGACATCCTCTTTAGTGACAGCATCACCGACCGTATGCTCGGCAGTACCGGGTTATTCGAACAGCTCTGCAGTATATTAGATGTTGAACCCGGACAGACGCGTAATGATGGGCGTGTCTGCGTTGGACTGACTTCCTGTACCGGGATATGTGATCAGGGGCCTGCCATGCTGGTAAACGGCCGGGTTATCTCAAATCTCGATAACTCTCGAATCGAGCACATCGCAGAGCTGGTCGATGCGGCTACGCCACTCGAAGAATGGCCCGATGAATATTTCCGCGTCGAGAACAATATAAAACGCGTGGATATCCTGCTGTCGGACATGATAATCCACGGTAGTGCCATCGAAAAAATGATCGCCAGCGACTCAACCACCCTGCTCGACAGCCTCGAAGAATCCGGTTTACGCGGTCGCGGTGGCGCCGGTTTTATCACGGCGATGAAGTGGCGTTTCTGCCGAGATGCAAAGGCAGATGCTCGCTATGTGGTCTGTAATGCTGATGAAGGCGAACCGGGCACTTTCAAAGACCGGGTCTTGCTGAACAGTTATGCCGATGATGTTATAGAAGGTATGACGCTTTGTGCAGGGCTGATCGGTGCGAAAAAAGGCTTCATCTATCTGCGTGGAGAATATTTCTATCTGCTTGATGCCCTCGAAGCGACGATTCAAAAACGTCGTGATGAGAATCTTCTCGGTAAAAATATCTTGCGAAATCAGGGGCTTGATTTTGATATCGAGATTCACCTGGGGGCCGGTGCTTATATCTGCGGTGAAGAATCGGCACTCATCGAATCACTGGAAGGCAAACGCGGTATACCGCGCAAACGTCCACCTTTCCCGGTAACCAACGGTTACAGGGATCGTCCAACCGTGGTGAGTAATGTCGAAACGTTCATCGCAGCCGCCAAGATCGCCGTATTCGGCGCAGACTGGTTTAAATCGGCGGGGACTGATTCATCCTCGGGTACCAAGCTGCTGAGTATCAGCGGTGATTGTGAACGCCCGGGCATATACGAATACCCTTTCGGAGTAAGCGTCAAGCAGATATTGCAGGACTGTGGTGCTGAAGATGTTCAGGCCGTTCAGGTCGCTGGCGCTGCAGGTTTGACCGTTCCACCTACCGAGTTTGAGCGTACTATCGCTTTTGATGACCTCTCTACCGCTGGTTCGTTCATGGTCTTCAATAAGCAGCGTGAGCTGATGGATATGGTGATGAATTTTGCTGAATTCTTCTGTCACGAAAGCTGTGGTTTCTGTACCCCGTGCCGTGTCGGTGGGCAATTGCTCAAGAACCTGGTTAACAAGGTCGTTGTCGGCCATGCAACCGGTCTCGACCTTGAAGAGATGAGCAATATCGCCAGGGTGATGCAGCAGAGCAGTCACTGCGGCCTCGGCGCCACGGCGCCGAACCATGTGCTCGACACCATGGAAAAATTCCCGCAGATATATATGCAGCGCCTGGCGAACCGCGGTTTCGAACCGGCATTCGATCTTGATGCTGCGCTCGAAGAGTCCAGGCAGATTACCGGGCGAGATGATGCCGGTGCACACATCGGCTACGAGCCTTTGCTGGATGACGCCGGTGACCAGAGAGGTGATGCATCATGAGCCATGATGCTACTGACATGGATAATGAAAAGATGAGCAAGACTTTTAAACTGGATGGTAAAGATATCTGTTTCGAAGCTGGCGATACCGTGATGGATGCTGCATTGCGTGCCGGCGAATATATCCCTCACCTGTGTCATAACCCTGAGTTTACTCCGCATGGAAGTTGCCGTGTCTGTATCGTCGATGTCGGTGGCCGCCACATGAGTGCCTGTACCCTGCCTGCTGCAGAGGGGCTTGACGTGGTCAACAGCTCGGACGAGATCATGACGCAGCGTCGCCGGCTTCTGCAGATGCTGTTCGTTGAAGGCAACCATGTCTGCCCGGGCTGCGAGGTGAGCGGTGCCTGCCAGTTACAGGCCGTTGCTTATTACACCCGTATGCTGAGCCCCCACTTTCCCCATTTCTTTCCTAAACGCACGGTCGATGCGACACACCCTGATATTGCCATCGACTACAATCGATGCATCCTGTGTGAGCTCTGCGTCAGGGCAAGCCGCGATGTCGATCATAAAGATGTGTTCTCCATCAGTGGCCGTGGGATCGACAGTCACCTGGTGATTAATTCTCCCAGCGGAAAGCTCGGTGACAGCGAGCTGTCTGCATCGGATAAGGCGGTATCCGTCTGTCCGGTCGGCGCCATACTGCACAAACACGTCGGTTACGAACAGCCTATCGGTGAACGTCTGTATGATAATAAACCGATCAGTGTTGTCGGTGATCTCGCCTTGCAGAAAAATCAGCAGAGCAATAGTAAGGGTTCAGGTGAGTAATATGGATGATGTCGTACAGAAACCAAGAATCGCGACTGCCGCACTTTGTGGTTGCTTCGGTTGCCATATGTCATTTCTGGATATCGACGAACGCATATTGCAGCTCGTCGAACTGGTCGAGTTTGACCGCTCGCCTATCACCGATATCAAAGACGTCGGTCCGTGTGACATCGGCCTCATCGAAGGCGGCATAGCCAATACCGAGAACGTAGAGGTACTACGTGAGTTTCGCCAGAACTGCAAGATACTGGTCGCTGTCGGTGCATGTGCAGTCAATGGCGGTGTACCTGCAATGCGCAACCAGTTCGAACTGAAGGAGTGTCTTCAAGAGGCATATATCGACGGTATCGGTGTCGCAGATAAATTGATCCCCAACGATCCCGAGATTCCGCTGCTGCTGGATAAGGTGCACCCGGTTCACGAGGTGGTGAAGATCGATTATTTTCTACCCGGTTGCCCACCTTCTGCAGACACTTTATGGACATTCCTGAATGAGATACTCGCGGGTGAAGAGATCAGCTTCCCCTACTCGCTGATTCACTATGATTAATAGAAGCATTTCGATTAATAGACACTGGAAGAGATAAGACGATGTCGTCAGAACTTGAAACCGCTAACAACGCGCAGGACCTGGAACGTATAGTCATCAATCCGCTGACGCGTGTTGAAGGTCACGGCAAGGTGACGCTGCTGCAGGATGAAAACCTCAATATCAAACAGGCACGTCTGCACATCTCCGAGTTCCGCGGCTTTGAGAAGTTCATCCAGGGACGCCCATACTGGGAATTGCCGGTGCTGGTGCAACGGCTGTGCGGCATCTGTCCGGTCAGCCATCACCTGGCTGCGGCAAAAGCGACCGATATGATCGTCGGCGCAACCGAGCTGACGCCAACGGCGGATAAGATTCGCCGCCTGATGCATTTCGGACAGACCCTGCAGTCGCATGCGCTGCACTTCTTCCACCTGTGCTCGCCCGACCTGTTGTTTGGCTTCGATGACGATGTGCGCCACCGCAATATTATCGGCGTCATCGAAGACAGTCCGGAGATCGCAAAACAGGGCGTGTTGCTGCGTAAGTTCGGTCAGGAAGTCATCCGTATCACCTCGGGTAAACGTGTACACGGGACCGGCGCGATTCCCGGCGGTGTCAATAAATCGATCAGTCAGAAAGAGATCGATTACCTGAAAAAAGATATCGATCAGATAATCAGCTGGTCACAGGATGCGGTCGACCTGATCAAGAAGATCTTCTTCGAACATTACGACTACCATATGGGCTTTGGTACCATCGACAGCAATATGCTGAGCCTGATCAGAGGTGATGGCGCCTTCGATATCTATCATGGCGGCCTGCGTGCAAAAGATGCCACTGGCCAGACCATCTTCGATCATGTCGATTACACCGAATACAACCAGTACATCCGTGAAGGCGTGAAGAACTGGAGCTACATGAAATTCCCGTTCATCAGTTCACTCGGACAGGATGACGGCTGGTACCGGGTGGGTCCGCTGGCGCGTGTGAATAACTGTGATTTCTTCACCACGCCGATGGCAGAGAAAGAGCGCAGTGAGTTCGTCGATATTGGAAAAGGTGCACCGGTACATTCCACCCTGGGTTTCCACTGGGCACGGCTGATCGAAGTACTGCACTGTGCTGAAGCGATTGCCGAACTGCTCGATGATAAAGATATTTCGGGTAAGGAACTGCTCAATAAAGGTGATTTACAGAGCACAGGCATCGGTGTCATCGAAGCACCACGCGGCACCCTCTTCCACCACTACCAGATCAATGATGACGGCATCGTCGAGAAGGCCAACCTCATCGTATCGACCACCAACAACAACCAGGCGATGAACGAGTCGATCCGCAAGGTCGCGACACAGTACCTTGATGGCAACAAACTGACCGAACCATTACTCAACCAGGTGGAAGTCGCCGTACGTGCTTATGATCCCTGCCTCTCCTGCGCAACCCATGCGATGGGCAAGATGCCACTGCAGATCGACCTGGTCAATGAGAAAAATGAACTGATCGATCGTCTCGAGAAGCGTGCATCGGGTGAGATCTGTAAGTCTGGCTCTTAGATTCTCGTCAACAGATACTGCTTGAATGAAGCCTCCGCCAATCCTGATTTTTTCCTATGGCAATCCTTCACGTGGTGATGATGCGCTCGGACCGCAAATGTTCGAACGACTGCAGCAAATATTGCCAGATAATGTCGAGCTGCTGACGGACTTTCAACTACAGATCGAACACAGCATGGATCTCGATCAACGCAAAGCGGTGCTGTTTATTGATGCAAGCATGTCGTCAACGACACCGTTTCATTTCTACCAGTTACAGGCAGAGCGTGATAACAGTTTTACTTCGCATGCCATGAGCCCTGGCTCTCTATTAGACGCCTACCAGCAGGTTAATAAACAACAGGCGCCACCGTCATTCATGCTGGAGATACGGGGTTATGAATTTGGCCTTGGACAGCCGATGTGCGAACAGGCCGCGCTCAATCTTGAACAGGCCGATAGCTTCATCAGGAATTTGATCGATACAGAAATAACTGACTGGCCCAGCCTGTGCACGTAGCTCAGAACTCGTAACCAAATTTCATGTAGAAGCCCTGGTTCTCTCCCTTGCCGATGGCAACCTCTGTGCGAGCGATCATCTTCTCCTCCGGCTTTAGAGCGAAGGTAATGCCGCCACCGATCGAGGGAAACCAGTTTTCACTCTCGTCACAACTGCGGTCACCGCCATAGAGACATTCGGCACCGATAAAAGCCGTCGATCCCCAACGGCCTTTGATATGGTATCTTTCTTCGACCTCCATTAATGTGGAATGAGGCGCAAGTTCCTGACCCATGGTGTAGCCGCGCAGTCGTATTGACGAATAGCCAGAAGGTGGCGCATTGTGCGTCCATCTGCCGTCCACCCTGGCTGCGAGCACATGTCCATCACCATGTGCGAAGAAGCTACTGTATTTGAGTGTGTATGCATCAAAACTGGTGTCTCCGCCAAAACTCTTTCGATAAGCTACATTGTTCATATTTATCAGTGATCCGGTACTCGGTGAATTCTGATTATCACGAGTGTCACGTTCTGCTACCAGTCCGAGACCATTGCTGTCGAAGCCAGTTAATCCCACCAGCGCCAGAACCTGCTGCGAGAACCAGTCATTGCCGGTGATAGCGTAATCGGTGGATATGATCTGTGGACCGAAGAACCAGTTATCTGTAACACGGTAGGTGTAACGCACGAAGATGGCATGGATGTTATCGGTCGTGTTGACCGGGTAACCGATACCCTGAAAATCTGAATATTCATTATTGATCTCACCGAAGAAGGTGCCGGCGATCAGGCGCTGCCTGTCGTGATCGAAATAGGTGCGACCGAAGGCACCACCCATCAAGGACTCTGAGTTACTGTACTGGGCCATAAGACCGAATGTCGACGTCGGTGAGTCTTCATCGAATGCGTGCAGATATGCAGCCATAGCACCGATCGATGTACCGAACTTCGGAGCACTACTGACCAGTGGTGTGAACAGCCAGGGAGACTCATTCGCTTCAGTTTTTTCTACTGCTGCTGTTTCAGCACTAAAAGATGATAGTGGTAGCAGCAGAAATAACGTTATCATGAATAGAGTAACGATTTTATGATTCATAAGATTAACCTATATTCTTTCCTGTGATACCAGCAGTCAGGGCGAAGCGCATGGCTTCATCCATACTCATGTTCAAGGGGCGTACATGTTCATGCGGGATGAAGACGGTAAAGCCACCAATCATGTAACTCATCGGGATATAGACCAGTACCTTGTCCTGCTCCCTGAATGATTCAGGTAACTTTTGCTGATCAGTCTGGGTGATGAAGCCGATCATCTCCATACCATTGTAGGTGACGGCAACTACTTCCCCCAACCCCTCATCTTTCGGTTTGAAGAAGTCGAACAGGTCCTTCATCGCACGATATACCGTCTTGATGAGTGGCAGGCGTAGCAAGATGGCTTCACCGAAGGCGAACAGCTGGCGCACCAGGATAGCTTTCATCAGCAGGCCGACAATGAATATAACGATCAGGCCCGTGATCATGCCGAGACCCGGGAAATAGGTCGCATGCGGGAGTACCCAGCGCAATACGGTGCCCATGATGTCTTCAGAGGTTACCGCAACCCAGTAAAGAAGATAGAGGGTCAGGATGACCGGAAACAGCGTTAAAAAACCTGTGAGGAGTATCTTACTTATCGCTTTAAACATCGGGACACCGTAATCGTTAATCAGAAATATTGATTGTATGTGATATCTGGGAATATGACATGTCACATTCTAAAACACCTGCAGGAAAAGGGCTGTAGATATTGCTGGAACCACCAAATTTTAAAACCGCATCAGCTGTTATCCATTGATATGTTAATCATGGGTATGACAATCACGGGTATGGCAATCATGGTCGGTGCTCTATAAGATGCGCAGCTTATGCGAGATATCATCATACAGACAGAGGTACTCATCATCGGTGCCAGCGCTTCGGGACTGATGTGTGCCATCGAGGCAGGAAAACGTGGCCGCAAGGTGATCGTGCTTGATCATGCCAACAAGGCTGGGAAGAAGATCCTGATGTCTGGCGGTGGCCGCTGTAACTTCACTAACATGGATATCAGTGCAGATAACTATATCTCGCACAATCCGCATTTCTGCAAGTCAGCCCTCAGCCGTTATACGCAGTGGGATTTCATCGCCATGGTCGATGAACATCATATCCCCTACCATGAACGTGACCTGGGAAAACTGTTCTGTGATGACACTGCCAAAGATATCCTCTCCATGTTGCTCGATGAATGTCACAAGGTTAAAGCAGAGATCAAACTCGATACGCATATAAATACGGTAACGACTCAAGAACCGGGTTTTGTTCTGGATACATCTACTGGCAAGTATCAGGCTGAGTCGCTCGTCATCGCCAGTGGTGGACTCTCGATACCGAAGATGTGTGCCAGCCCATTCGGTTATAAGGTTGCAGAGCAGTTCGGCCACCATATCTGGCCGACATCAGCCGGACTGGTACCGTTCACCTTGCAGCCGGAAGATAAACAGAGACTCGAACCGCTTTCGGGTATCTCTGTAGAGAGCAATGTCAGCACTCAAGGTATCTCATTCAAGGAGAATATTCTGTTTACGCATCGCGGCTTGAGTGGTCCGGCGATCTTGCAGATATCCTCCTACTGGAAACCGGGAGAAGCGATTACTATCGACCTGTTACCGGATACCGAGCTGGTCTCTGTCATCACCGAATGCCAGTCCAGAAATGCCAATACCCTGCTGAAAACGTTGCTCAGCGAGTTGCTGCCAAAACGGCTGGTGACGGCTTTTCTCGATCCAGACCTGCTCGAAAAGCCGCTACAGGAACTGTCTAAATCACGTATCCAGCAGATCGCTGATACCTTTAAAAACTGGCAGGTGAAACCAGGTGGTACCGAAGGCTGCCGCACTGCTGAAGTCACGCTCGGCGGCGTCGATTGTGATGAGCTTTCGTCGAAGACCATGGAATCGAAAAAACACAAAGGCCTGTATTTTATCGGTGAAGTCGTCGACGTAACCGGCTGGCTGGGCGGCTACAATTTCCAGTGGGCCTGGTCATCCGGCTGGTGCACCGGTCAGGTCGTTTGATATTAGCTGGAAGAGAACCCTTGCAGTACGATCTTGCCGATGGTTTTGCCTGATTCGAGCTCTGCATGAGCCGTCTTCAGGTTTTCCGCATTGATGTTGCCGAGGCTCTTGCCCGAGGTGGTCTGAATATAACCCTGGTCGACCAGCTCAGCAACACGATTTAGCAGTTTGCTCTGCTCGTCCATATCAGCCGCATTAAACATGGAACGGGCGAACATGAACTCTATGTGTAACGACTGGCTTTTTAATTTCAGTTTCATCACATCCAGAGGTTCACCCGGGTCATCGATCATGGCAATCTTGCCGAAAGGTGCCAAAAGCTCTGGATAGTACTCGAAGTAGGAGCCAGTACCGTTCAGGCTGGCAATGTGTGTAACCTGGGAAATACCCAAGGCTCCGATCTGTGGTTGCAATGGTTTACTGTGATCGATCACATGATCTGCACCCAGTTTCTTCACCCAGTCATGTGAGCTGTTGCGTGAGGCAGTTGCGATTACCGTGGCACCAGTGATCACTTTAACTATCTGAATCAGGATAGAACCGACGCCACCGGCTGCACCGACGACCAGTATCACCTCGTCCGATTTTTCTGTTGAACCTGGTGCTTGTTGTTTCAAGGCCAGGTGTTCAAACAGCAACTCCCAGGCGGTTATGGTGGTCAGAGGCAAGGCTGCTGCTTCGGAATCAGACAGGCTTTTTGGTTTAAAACCGACGATACGCTCATCAACCAGCTGATATTCTGCGTTACATCCCTGGCGGTTGAGGTCGCCTGCATAGTAGACCATATCACCTGGTTTGAACTGTGTTGCCTCCTCACCGATCGCGACAACCTCACCAACCGCATCCCAGCCGTTAATTTTATACTTACCATTGGCTGTTGCTACCCGCTGACGGATCTTGTAATCGACAGGGTTAACCGCGATCGCTTTCACCTTCACCAGCAAGTCGCGGCCGCTAGCAACAGGTTGCTCCAGCTCGATGTCAGTTAGCGAGTCAGGATCGTCGATAGGCAGTGATCTGGTATAGCCAACGGCTTTCATGATTCATCTCCTGTTATTTCATCGCATGAGCGACTTCAGTCACTGGCGTAAATAGTAGAACTTGATATTATGTCATCGAAAAACTGCATATTAACTGAAATTATGCAGACAGTTGACTTTCAATTCGTGCTAAAGGTCGCATACCCCGTAGTAAATCTTATATAGGCAACACCCTCAAACTTAATAAACAGGAGATAATCAAATGAGTGAGATAGACCTATTCAGCCCCGTAACAATCGGCGACCTTAAACTTTCAAACAGGATGGTGATGGCGCCGATGACACGTAATCGTGCTGCTGAAGGCTGTGTTCCACAAGATATCAATGCCACCTATTATGCACAACGAGCCAGCGCAGGCCTTATCATTACCGAAGCATCACAGGTCTCAGAAGAAGGCATCGGTTACCCTGCTACACCCGGTATCCATAATGAAGAACAGGTGGCTGGCTGGAAGAAGATCACATCAGCGGTACATAACAACGACGGAAAGATATTTATTCAGCTGTGGTTCTGTGGTCGTATCTCTCACCCTGACCTGCTACCTGGCAATCAGACACCGGTCGCACCATCGGCGATTCAGCCTGAAGGCGAAGCGATCACTTTTGAGGGCATGAAACCGTTTGTGATGCCACGTGCTCTAGAGACGAGCGAGATGGCTGATATCGTCCAGCAATACAAAAAAGCTGCCCAGATGGCGAAAGATGCGGGATTCGATGGTATCGAGGTGCATGCTGCAAACGGTTACCTGCTCGACCAGTTCCTGCGTGATGGATCAAATGTGAGAACTGATGAATATGGCGGCAGCCCGGAAAACCGCATGCGCATGCTGAATGAAGTACTCGACGCCGTGTCAGAGGTATGGCCAGAGAACGTCGGTGTGCGACTGTCACCGGAAAACAGTTTCAATTCGATGTCAGACTCAGAGCCGAAAGCACACTTCAGCTACTTCATCGAACAACTGAATCGGCGCAAGCTTGCCTATCTGCATGTGCTTGAGGGCGATATGATGACACAGTCACGTACACTGGATTATCGTGCACTGCGTGATCTATACGATGGCATCTATATTGCCAATTGTGGCTATGATCTTGAACGAGGCCAGTCATCGATAGCTGATGGTGATAGCGACCTGGTTGCTTATGGTGTCCCGTTCCTGGCAAACCCTGATCTTGTCCATCGATTCAAAAACGGACTACCGCTGAATGAAGCAGACCAGGCGACTTTTTACGGTGGTGATGAGACCGGGTATACTGATTATCCATTCGCCTGAAAAGCGTAGAACAAACAGATTTAGCTAGTTCTATTCACGTAAAAAACACAAAAGGTCCGGCAATAATGCCGGGCCATTTTATTGCATATCATTGCGCTGCCGTCAGGCAGGTTTAATTCAGTCTATCGATTATTGAATTAAGCGTTATGCTGGGTCGCATAACCTGTGATGTCTTTTCAACATCGGGACGATAATAACCGCCGATATCAGCACCCTCGCCCTGTACTTCGTTCAGCTCAGCGACGATCTTGTCTTCATTTGCAGCCATCTGTTCAGCGACGGGTGTGAATACAGCTTTAAGTTCAGCATCCTCATCCTGCTCTGCCAGTGCCTGAGCCCAGTACATCGCCAGGTAGAAATGACTGCCGCGGGTATCGAGCTCGCCGCATTTACGCGACGGTGACTTATTGTTGTTGAGGAACAGGCTGTTCGCTTTATCCAGTGCATTTGCCATCACCTGTGCTTTGCTGTTGCCTGTCTTCTGCGCGAGATCTTCGAACGAGACCGCCAGTGCGAGGAACTCACCCAGTGAATCCCAGCGCAGGTGATTTTCCTGAAGTAGCTGCTGTACGTGTTTCGGTGCGGAGCCGCCGGCACCCGTTTCGAACAGGCCGCCGCCTGCCAGCAACGGCACGATAGACAGCATCTTCGCACTGGTTCCCAGCTCGAGGATCGGGAACAGGTCAGTGAGGTAGTCACGCAGCACGTTACCGGTGACCGAGATGGTGTTCTCCCCTGCCTGCACACGCTTCAGCGTATAACGGATGGCTTCTACCGGCGCCATGATCTTGATCTCAAGACCGCTGGTATCATGATCCTTGAGATAGCCTTCGACCTTGGCGATCAGGTTGGCGTCGTGTGCGCGGTTCTTGTCCAGCCAGAAGACTGCCGGTTGGCCGGTGAGACGAGCACGGTTTACAGCGAGTTTCACCCAGTCCTGAATCGGCAGGTCTTTGGTCTGGCACATGCGCCAGATATCACCGGCTTCGACCTCGTGTTCGAGCAGCGTGTTGCCAGCGGCGTCGGTAACACGGACGCTGCCGGCCTCTGTAATCTGGAATGTCTTGTCATGTGAGCCGTACTCTTCAGCTTTCTGCGCCATCAGACCGACATTGCTGACATTGCCCATGGTGGTCACATCGAAAGCACCATGCTCACGGCAGAAATCGAATACTTCCTGGTAGATACCGGCATAGTTACGATCAGGGATCATCGCGATGGTATCGTGCAGCTTGCCATCAGGGCCCCACATCTGGCCGGATGAACGCAGTGCGGCCGGCATCGAAGCATCGACGATGATATCACTCGGTACATGCAGGTTGGTAATACCCTTGTCCGAGTTAACCATTGCCAGATCAGGGCGTGTTTCGTAGACGGCCTGAATATCTGCCTCGATCTCAGCACGCTGATCTTCAGGCAGTGAAGCGATCTTGGCGTAGACATCACCCAGACCATTACGGGTGTCGACACCGAGCTCGTCGAATGTGGCCGCATGTTTTTCGAAGACGTCTTTGTAGTAGACGCTGACGGCGTGGCCGAACATGATCGGATCGGATACCTTCATCATCGTCGCTTTCAGGTGCAGCGAAAGCAGCACGTCCTCATCTTTCGCCTGTTGACAGGACTGTTCGATAAACGCACGCAGATCGGTGCAGCTCATCACCGAGGCGTCGATGACCTCGGCTTCGAGTACCGGTGTTTTTTCCTTGAGGACGTTTTCACCGCTGTCGCTGTGCAGCGTGATCTTCACCTCACCTGCTGTGTCGATGACGGCAGACTGTTCGCTGGAATAGAAATCGCCATCGGGCATCGATGCAACACGAGACTTAGAATCCGGAGACCAGGCACCCATGGAGTGTGGGTGTTTCTGGGCATATTCCTTGACCGCTGCGGCGACGCGGCGGTCTGAGTTACCTTCACGCAGCACGGGATTGACCGCACTGCCCAGAACCCTGGCATAATGCTGCTTGATCGTTTCCTCATCGGCGTTAGACGGTTCTTCCGGAAAATCGGGAATATCGTAGCCTTTGTCCTGCAGTTCGGCGATAGCGGCCTTAAGCTGCGGGATAGAAGCACTGATGTTAGGCAGTTTGATGATGTTGGCTTCTGGTGTCTTGGCGAGTTCACCGAGTTCGCTTAGCGCATCACCGATCTTCTGATCGTCACGCAGATTATCCGGAAAATTAGCGATGATTCGTCCTGAAAGTGAGATATCACGCGTTTCGACATCGATACCGGCAGCTTTAGCATAGGCCTGAACGATTGGCAGGAATGAATAAGTGGCTAAAGCTGGCGCTTCATCCGTCTCGGTATAGATGATGGTCGAATTAGACATGAAATATCTCGAAGTTTGTAAGTGGTTGAATATAAGACGCGAATTATATTAAAGAATGCCGTCAGAATCATTAAAGATTCATTTATATCGCCTTTTTAGGCAGGTATAGGTGCGTATTAGCTAATAATTAGACGCTCAACGGAGCCCTATTCGTTCTTTAGCGGGATAAGTGAAGCGATGAAGGCGAGTCCGCATATCGTACACATGACCACGGATAGAACCATCAGGGCTTCGGCCATGGTGATACCAAAGATGATCTCGGGTGTGTATCCGCAGGTGGTTTCAACCTGGAACAGCCTGGGAAACCAGACGTCGATCGCCAGCCAGTCAGGCAGGCCGAGGTCGAAGCCGCAGTCACTGAAAACGAAACCGCGCTCGGTACCGAGCAGCATGTACGCACGCTCGGCCAGACCACCGGCGATGATGAGCAGGCCTGACTGTGCGACCAGGTTAGACCAGCGCTGAGTTCGGGTCAGCATGCCAAATATACTGACGAATATCAGCACTACCAGCCAGATACGCACCTGTATGCACATCAGGCAAGGCTGTAGTTCCTGAATGTACTGATAATACAGCGCTGCAAACATCAATGATACAGCGGACAATAGAATCACCAGCCAGTACCGGCGGCGCGATGGCATCTTTCTAAACAGGGATATAACTTTTGACATACTGAAAGACGATATTGCTGTTGGTGATCTGAAATGTCGTAACAATATTGGAATCTTAGCAGCTAAGCCGGACAAAGCATTTATTATTTCTCAATATCGAGATTATTATCCGGTCTATCTGTTGGTTTTCAGCTTTGAGGTATCAAAGTTTTTCATCCTGACTATTAACTAATACGTATAGTTTCATGTATCATGGTTGGTCACTGCCAAAAAAGTTATAAGAATCAAGAAGGTGTCAATATGCGATACTCAAAAGAACAGATGGACGAAATCGATATCCTTATCCGCTACAACCTGCAAACCACCCAGCAAGGTATCAAGGTACACTCCAGTGCCAATAAAGAACAGATCGATGCGGTACAGCGCCTCTATGATAAAGGTCTGGTAACACAGAAAGACGGTGGTTATCTCACTGATCTGGGAAGAAAAGCTGCCGAACATGCTCAGGCCTTGATACTGATGCTGGCACCGCATCACCACACTGTAGCGAGCTGAGCCTGATTCAGAGCTTCCTGTCTGCGATTGTTATCTGTCCTATCCGTTTTAACCGCGGAGAGCGCTGAGTTCGCAGAGCTTGTTTATTTTTATTGTCATCTCGAACGAAGGTGAGAGATCTTTAACTGCCAGCAATAGGTGAGACTCTAGATTTCTCACCATAAAAAGTCATGGTTCGAAATGACATAAAACATTTATTTCTCAGCGTTCTCTGCGCCCTCTGCGGTTAATTACAGATTCTGAAACAATTATCTTGAACGGGTGTCATACCTGAACAGTCAATATACAAGACGGTTACTACTGAATATTGAGTTAAATCTGGAAGGAAAGTAAATGGCGGACCGGACGGGATTCGAACCCGCGACCTCCGGCGTGACAGGCCGGCATTCTAACCAGCTGAACTACCGGTCCGTAGAATGATTTAATTGGTGGGTGATGAGAGGATCGAACTCCCGACATTCGCCTTGTAAGGGCGACGCTCTACCAGCTGAGCTAATCACCC
>Ga0180435_10002808_pt1 | contig 17639 bp, 8 predicted proteins | sample SS_ome_3_FD_132467 | JGI IMG/M metagenome (GOLD analysis project Ga0180435, IMG submission 132467) | Hypersaline lake sediment archaeal communities from the Salton Sea, California, USA - SS_3_S_1 metaG | ecosystem: Environmental > Aquatic > Non-marine Saline and Alkaline > Hypersaline > Sediment...
ACACGACAATCCATCCGCAGTACTCCGCCAATCCCGGCCCTTTTCATCGCTTCGAGATCAGCGGTGGCGCCTTCAATGGAATAATGCCCGTCTTGACATGTCCAGTAAACCCAGAGACGAGCCGTGTCCGGTGGGTTCATGAAATCTTTTTCGAGGTCGGCGGCGGTTGCGATACCGAGTGAGGCGCCGAGGATGACGGTTTTGATTAGTAGTCTGATTTTCATCTTAATCTCATGCTGGATGTAGCGGGTATCGAACGTTTTTGAAGTAAGCCGTCGGGCAGGGCGTCCAAATATTGTGCGTTGCCCCTGACTCATGCGGCCGGCGATGTTTATGGGCATTATATCGGCGGTATAATCCCCAGCCAACTGTTTCGCAGGGGAATGCGGCGTTGGCGGCGCGTGGGGGTGATGTCGCTCAGCCTGACGGTTGGCGATGGAATTGCCGGACGAGCGGACAGTAGCCCAAGCCATCTTCGGCAGGGTGTTTGAAAGGTTCTGCGTGGGCAAGTAATCCAACGCGCTTGTCGACTGGTAATCGTCTTGTCACAATTGGTTCACAATGTCACAGCGCAACCCGGTGGTCGGAAAAGGAGTACCGGTTATCCAAATCGCGGGCGTGCAGATGCGAGCCACGCTACAACATATTGGAACAGCAGGTTTTAGATATATGCGCTCCTGCCTGGTGGTGGTCGCTAAAGTGCTTACCCTCACTCGGCGCCCGAGGTTCACACCTGTCGCAACTGTGACATGCCGGATATTGTCAGTTGTCATCTGTCAGCAATACCTCAGGCGGTAAGATTCTTGAACGTTTTCGATCCCCAGCCCGCAGTTCCCCGGAAAGCGGAAACTGACAGCGACCACGCTTGTGGTATGGTAGTTCGTTGACCTAAGAGTTTGTCGGACTTCGCATAGCCCGACAAAATCCTAATACTCGGAATGTCGCCCGAGATGCCTTTGCAGAAAGGCCAACACTCATCGTCCTCGCCAGGTTAAAAAACCATTGTGCCCGGAGAATACCGGGAACAGGGCGACACATAAAGAACCCTTTCTTTTCTTCTGTCCTCACAACATACGCCTAAAACATTGCCATATAAGCATATAAAACAGTTCTGATCCGTTTTGCGTCCCCAAAACATATTCGTCAGCGCAGAAGAAAAACCATATGTGCCGCATGTTACATCTTCGATAATCAACGTAAGGCATTGTTGAATAAATACTTACAATCAGGCGTGTGTGAATTGGCATCTGTTTGCAGTACTCAAGCCGCTCCGCGTTTCAGTCGATACGGATGCTGTCATAGTGTCGTGGAATGCGCACCGCAGGCCTGGGGGATGCTCGATAACGCAGGTGTATGTGTATCAGAGCAAGCCGGTGTCTGCGGTTACGCCGGATCGCCCAGGGTCGGCAAGTCAAGCATGGATGTGGTCTCATTACACCCCGGCGGCCCATTGAGCGATCCTGAAGTACGCATGGGTATTACGGATGAATTGGGTTTCGGTAAAGGAGAACCCCAACGCTCCGGTTCTTGAAAGGCTGGAGCCGAGAGAGTTGCTGTCGGCAGCTTGGGATGTCGTGTTGATTGACGCTGGGTTGACCGATAGCTCGGAACTGCTCGGCGCTGCAAGTGGCGCAGAACAGGTCGTGATGTATGACAGTAGGCTGGAATCCGCCGCTGACGTATTGTCGCGTGCCGTGGAGTTGGTTTTGTCGGCCGACAGGCAGTTGGCGTCGCTGTCTATTATCTCTCACGGCGCCCCGGGCAGTTTCGCGCTGGGCAGTGATTGGATTTCCCTGAGCGACATCGAGTCGACGGCGGCGGCATGGGCGGACCTGGGCGAGTCAATGATCGACGGCGGGGACATTTATCTGTACGCGTGCAGCGTTGCGGCTGAGAGGGGTACGGGGAGGGAGTTGCTCGATCACCTTGCCGATCTGACCGGCGCCGACGTGTTCGCCTCCGATAATATCACCGGATCGGGTGGAGATTGGCGTCTGGAAACCGCTTCGGCGGGCGCCGAGTCGAAACTGGATGCGGGGTTACCGATACCGTTCGATTCGGCGGTTCTTTCGAAATATACAGGTAAACTGGCGAGTGTGACCAACTATCGTTCCATCGGAGTGGAGTCGGCGGCGCTCTACGAGATCGGAACTGCATCGGTCGACGTGGGAACGACCACGGTGACGTTCGCCGGGGGTGCTTCGCTGAGCGACAATATCGGTATGGGAGACAAGCTCCTCCTCGATCCTTTCGGGGCGAGCGAGGTGGTCTATATCCTGTCGCGCGACAGTGACACGCAGGTTACGCTGCAGACGGATGTGGTCGGAGCACATGGCAATGTCGACTTCAGCATATCACGCGCCTTTAACACCATTGGGGATTGGGAGACCGCCCGCCAGGGCAATCTTGTCGGTGATACCCGCACCGAGGTCGGCGTGGCCTACAACGACGGAACATTTGACGAACTCGTCGTTATAGACGGTTCGATAACCGACGCGGACCACTACATGCACCTTACCGCAGCCGAAGGTCAACGACATCGGGGAACCGCCGGGACGGGCGCAAAGATCGAACCGACCTCGGCGGGCCACGCGATCGGGATACTCGACAACTATACGCGAGTCGAATGGATGGAAATCACCGACTGGTCCACCGATACCGCCGGTAGCTACGACGGGGTAAACATTCAGGCCGACAACGCTCTGGTTCAGTACATGCTGATACACGATGACGGAAACGGTTCGGCTTCGAACTCCGACGCGAATGGAATTACCCTCGAACTGTCGAACATGACCGCGACGGTGCGCAACAGCATCGTGTACAACATCGCACGCTCAGGCATCAGCATTCACAACATCAGCGGCGCCGAATTGAACGTGGAGAATTGCACGGTATTTCAATGCACGCAGGATGACAGCCTGTCCGGAAGTTACGGAAACGTCGGTCGCTACGGCGGTTCGGGCACGGTCAATGCCGTAAACGTCATCTCCATGGACGCAGACGGCGGAGGCGCAGATTTCTTCGGAAGTACGTGGGGAGCATCGTCGAACAACATATCGTCCGATACCACGGCGCCGGGGGCGAACTCGCTGACGAATAAGACCTCGACGAACCAGTTTGCCTCGACGGACCTCGGATCCGAAGACCTCCATGTCATAGCGGGTTCGGACGCCATAAACGCCGGAACCGATCTTTCGGGAAACTTCACCGGCGACATTGACGGGCAGACGCGAGCCATTGGCGCCGCCTGAGAGATTGGGGCCGATGAAACCGACGGGACGGCGATTCAGTTGCGCAACCACAGCGCCGGACAGGAGTCAAACACTCTTTCCGGGGCGGGCGGCGCCGAAACAGACGCTGAATTCTTCGCTTTTCAACTGGCGCCTGTTGGAAGCATCAATGTCAGCGGGCTAACCTTCGACCTTTCGGGCGTCAGCGGGATCGAACAGGCCGACCTGACCGGCGCCGAACTCCTGGTGGACGCTAATGGAGACGGCAATATCGCCCCGGGGGAGACAACGGCCGTCGGCGGGGCGGGCGCAGTTTCGATCGACAGCGCCGCCGGTACGATTACATTCTCCGCCGCCTTTGAGGTATTCGACAGCACCAACTATATCCTTCGGGCCGATCTGAACGGACTGGCGCCCGGCGAAACATTCAGCATCAGCCTGCCAGTCGCCAATATCACCTCCGATGCGAGCAATGCCGGCGGATGTGCCTTCTCGGTTGCCCACAGCGTCAGCGGAAGCCTGGTCCTCTCGGACCACTCCGGGGGCCAGGAAAGCGACAAGTTCGTTACCGCCGGGTCACTCGACGGGGCGGAGCTTTTCGCCCTGCAACTGACGCCGTCGCTGGAGAATGCATCCATCGGACAGATCGTTTTCGATCTGACGTCCATAAGCGGAATCGTCGCGGGGGACCTTGGAAACGTGAAACTCTGGCGGGATACCGGCGTTACCGGCGGCGACGTGGACGGTTCGGACACGCAGTTGGGAGGTGCCGGCGCAGTATCTGTCAATGGATCGACCGGTACGATCACTTTTACCGACCCCTTCGTCGTTTCGGCCTCGGCCAACTACATACTCCAGGCGGATGTTGGCGACCTTGCATTCACCGACGCGATGACAGTATCCCTGACCGCCGGTAATATCACCGCCACTGGAGTAACTACCGAAGCGGTCATCGCCCCGAGCGGTTCGGCGGCGAATCTCAGGCATTCTCTGGGCTCCAATTTCACCGATGTGACCGCGGTGGCGGGTCTGGGAGGCATCAGCAACGGTTACGGGGTGGCATGGGGGGATTATAACAACGACGGGTTTGTGGACCTGACCGTCGCGGGCAACAACCAGGTCTACACCAATGACGGCGACGGGACGTTCTCGGCGGGACCGGCGATCGCCAACAGTATCCGCGGGAACCACTGGGCGGACTTCGACAACGACGGCGATCTCGATTTCGCCGCCTCGCTGGACATGTATCTCAGCCGGAACAACGATGGCGAAACCTTCACGCTGCAGAACAACGCGGGAATCGGCCTGACCCCGCTCAACAACCTCGGCGATGTCGCCTGGATCGACTACAACCAGGACGGGTTGCTGGATATGTGGGCGCCCAACGGCAGCTCACCATACGCTTACATGTTCCGAAACGACGGCGACGGGACGTTCACCGCCGTTGAAGGCGACACGATAGGACTCAGCGCTGATACCAACGGCGAGACCACCATCGCAGCCGACTATGACGGCGACGGATGTACTGACATTCTCTACCGGGGAAGCAGCGTTTACCTTTGGCGAAACGACGGGGACGGTACGTTCACCAACACCACGGCGGTTGCGGGGATCAGCCTGGCGGGCGCCGGCGGCGGTTACAACGGAACGGCCTTTGGCGACTTCGACAACGACGGCGACCTGGATCTCTACGGCGGACAGGCCGGTTCGAACAAGCTGTACCGCAACGACGGCGACGGAACGTTCACCGACATCACCGTCGATGCGGGTGTGGCCGGGACGGCGCTGACCACCAAGGGCGTGGCGTGGGGAGACTACGACAACGACGGCGATTTGGACTTGTATGTTTCCCAGGAAGGCGGGGCCAACCAGTTCTTCAATAACAATGGAGACGGGACGTTTACCGACGCGGCCGGCGAATTGGGCCTCAACGATTCTTCCAACAGTTACGGTGCGGTATGGGCGGACTACGACCTGGACGGCGACGTGGACCTGTTTGTCGGAAACGCCGGGGGAGCCAGTAAACTGTACCGCAACAACCTGGACGATTCGAACTACCTGAAAGTAAAGGTCACCGGCGCCGGAACCGGCGCTTCGCCCGCGGACGGAACGGGCGCGAGGATCGAGCTTTACGACGCCACGGGCAATAACCTGCTGGAGATCCGCGAGGTGTACGGAGGCGAAGGGATGGGGTCCCACAGCCCGAGGATACAGCACTTCGGACTGGACCCCGCTTGGGGAGAATCCACAGGCAACTACACAATCAAGGCCGTCTTTACAAGTGGCGAGACAATCATTCGGTCCGGCGTAGTACCGGCCGATTGTACCATCACCATCGGCGCCGAAACCCTACAGCAAACGACAAACCTCAACGAAGTGAACCATGTCCCAACGATTGAAGATCAGTCCCTCGGCCCGATCGACGAGAATCTCGCAAACAGCACGGTGGTGGGGATACCGGCGGCTTTCGAGCCTGACGCCGGCGACAGCCTTACGTGGTCTATCACCGCCGGAAACACCGGCAGCGCCTTCGCGATTGACGTCGACACAGGCGAAATCACCGTAAACAACAGCTCCGCGCTCGATTTCGAGACAACTACAACCTTCAACCTTACGGTGCAGGTCGAAGACACCGGCGCATTTGTCGGCACGGCGATCGTGACGATCGAGCTTAACGATTTGAGCGACGATCCTGCGTTTGTAAGAACGGAAGACGCCCGCGATACTCAGTATTCGTACGACATGAACGCCGAACCTGAATCGCGTGGTCCGATATGCCCAACCGTTTCGCCGGTTCTGCCCGGTATTTCGGACGGGATTGTCCCGGGGCCTTCTCCGCCAACGGGCCAGGCGAATCCGATGTTGATGTTATTTGCTCCGGGTTCCATTGTTCCCGACGAGGCGGCGGGAGAAATCGAAGGCGCCCCTGGCGCAGTGAAGAAGGCTTCCACCACCCCGCCGCAGGATGCACCAAACGAATTTGAGGACGCCCGGGAGGTTACCGGCGAAGATCGGGCTGTCTCCTCCAATGGCCAGTGGCCGGTAGATACAATTCGTATGGTTCGCTCTTCGGGCCAGGGTCGTCGCAGGCCTCACAGGCAGGGCGTTCAAAAGGATACGGACCTGGAGACCGAGCCGGGCAGGTTCCGGCGGAGGCCCACGGTCAGTATCGTTACGGGAATGGTCGCCGCGAGCCTCGCGGCATACGTGGGTTGGTTGTTTTGGAGAGGCATGCGCACGATCGGTTTTCTGTCGACCATGCCGCCGGTTTCGCAAAGGTCCAAGGCGTCATCCGGCTCCGCACTTGAAATATAAAAAAGCGGGCGTTATCGGCAGGAAGGGACATGCGAAGGCAACCGCGTCCTGGCGACCGCGCGGGGGGAGGCGGTAATTCAGCTTCAGGCGATTCCAACAGAAGGCGTTAATTCCGTACGAATCGTTTCTGCGAATTGATCTGCGAGAATACTTTCTTCGTCAACTTTCCGACCTCTCTTTTTTGCGTGGAGTAGAAACCCGCGTCTGATACGCTTGTCGGCGGGGCGATGGAGGCCGACGCTTTCATTTCGCCATCCCATGAACTCCATCCGCCCGCGCTCCGAACGGTCAGGGCGAGATTCATTGACCTGGGTATGCTGTAAAATGACCCGGGAGACCCGCCTTTGTAACCCTGGCATTGCGCGTCGACACGCACGGAAATAGTCCCCAGTCGTCCGCCGCCGGCTCGCCTTCCCGTCGCGGGGTTAACGCCCAGCGGTTTGATGCTGTCGCGGAGTTCATCGAGAATTGCATCGCGAATCGCCGACTGAGAGTCGCTGACTACCCCGCTTAAGAAGGTTACGGTTAGGAGGTAGGCGTTTTCCGCTGAGAAATCCGGTGTTGCCGGCGCGTTTCGTGCGGCCCGGAACCTCTCGTATTTTTCATCCGGCGATTCGCGGCTCATCAAGAAGCCCGCGTACAGAATTACGCCTATAACACACGCGCTAATGGCGGCTGTCTTGTTGTTCATCATATTCTCCCGTTGTCACGTTCAGCAGTTTCGCTTCAGCTATTATGTTTAATCGGACAGTTTGGATGCGAGGTTGATTTATCACATGACAACTCGTGGAGCACAAAGGTGAGTTCCCGGGACCTGATACCATACTCGTGCCGGGCGTCAGGCTCCGGACGCTCGTCCTTGCTCTTTACCCCGATTGCACCGGCGTAAGCGATTCGCTTAACGCCGCCTGTCTCCCGCTTTCTCGCCTGCCGCGAGCACCGTCGACGGGCGCAGCGCCGTCCGAAACCCGGATTCAGCTTGTTCGAGGCCCCGCATCGGATACAATCACCGTAGAAGTCGCGCGACCGCCGCGGGGCTGGACGATATCCAGAAAACCGAAGGAGCCGAGAAGTGAAATCCCGGCTTGAAGGAGTCGTAATAATGTCAAGACAAACAGTGAATCTTGTGTTCTCACTCCTGCTGTTATTCTCTATGACGGCAATCGTGTCGGCAGCCGATCAGAACCTGGAACTGGCTGCTCCCTTTACAGATAATATGATTCTGCAAAGACAAACTGACGTGCCGGTATGGGGCTTCGATGCGCCGGGCGCCAAAGTCACAGTCGAATTTGCGGGCCGGAAGACCACCGCCGTCACCGACAAGAATGGCGATTGGACGGTCAAGCTGAATCCGCTTAAGGCCTCACTGGCCGAGCGCAGCTTCAAGGTGACAAACGACAAGAACGAATCGATCGTCCTTAAAGGCGTATTGGTTGGTGAGGTGTGGTTTTCGTCGGGCCAGTCCAATATGGTCTGGACGGCCGGCAAGAGCATGTGCAGCGGGATCGCACGCGAAATCTCCGGATCGAAGGAAGACGTCCCGGTAAGAGAAATCAGCATCAATACGGTATCAGCCCTGTATCCGCAGAAGAAAGCCACTTCAGACGGCGGATGGAAAAGAGGCAAAGACGCCGGCGGTTTCTCGGCGCTGTCATTGTCGTTTGCCTATGCGCTCTACAAGGAACTGAAAGTGCCGATCGGTATTCTTCTAAGCGCACACAGCAACACCAGAGTAGAGGCCTTTACCCAACGCCAGGCTATCGAGGCACACCCAAAGCTCAAAGGCGACGTTGACCTGATGCACAACGCGGACCCGCTCACCAAGCAAGGGCGTAATGCGTTTGAACAGTATTACAAAGACCTGAGGGTGTGGCAAAAAGAAGCAGGCCAAGCCGCTGTATCCGGCGGCAGGATGCCGAGAAGGCCAAATCTGCCCGGGATCGCCGGCATGTGGAGAGGCCCTTCACAGTTCTTTAACGGTAAGATCGCTCCGGTAGTTCCTTATGCCATCCGCGGCGCGATCTGGTGCCAGGGCACAAGCAACTCCGGCGACGGCAGGGTCTACGCGGCCAGAATGGAAGCCCTTGTAAATGGATGGTCAGACGCATGGGGAATGCCCAACATGCCGTTCTACTTCACCCAAATGCAGTGTTACGGATCTCCGGATCCGAATTCCGTGGGATTCGCGGACATCCGCCAGGTGCAGCATATGTTCTTCATGAACAACCGCAGGAATGTTGGCATGGTTGTCCAGTCAGACCTTAATTCCGCCCGCCCGGGCGGGATCCACTACTACAACAAACTTCACCCGGGCATGAGGATGGCCAGATGGGCCCTGGCGAAGGACTACGGTAAGAAGATCGCGTACACGGGTCCCATCTACACCGGTTACAAAGTACAAGGCCGCAAGGTTGTCGTATCGTTTGAAAAGAGCAGTCTCTTTGGCGGCCTGATGGTTGGCAACAAGGGTCTGGCCAGGGATTATAGAGAACCGGGGAAATTCGTTGAACCGGCGAGACCGACCCCGGGCGACAAGCTGAATCATTTCCGCCTGTGCGGTAAAGACAGGAAATGGCATGCGGCCGATGCCGTTATCGTTGGCGATACGGTAGTCGTAACGTCCGCCAACGTATCAGAACCGATCGGCGTTCAATACGCATATAACGCCGTTCCGGAAAACTCGAATCTCTATAACAAGGCCGGTCTGCCCGCCACCCCTTTTGCGTCGGTTAACGGAAAGCTGATCTTTGAAGAGGACGACCTTGCGAAGGCGGCGGCTTTGAAAGCCAAATACGCTCGCTACACCGATCCCGACTATCCAATCCTTCAAGTGGTTGAATACTTTCGTGACGGCGCTGTCATTCAACGCGGCAAGACTATCCCGATTTGGGGTCATGCCAACAAGGGCGTCAAGGTTACGATTACTCTCGGCGAAGTTACCAAAACAGCCACAGCCAACGATCTTCAACAGTGGTCAGTAACATTTCCGGCGTTGAAGGCGTCTTCAAAACCAATAACTCTGACAGTCAAATCGAGCCACAATCGCAGCAGAACGGTAAGGAACATTCTCGTTGGCGATGTATGGTACCTGACAGGCTCCACGCTGCTCAGAAGCCAATGGGCTTACAATCAGCGCGATAAAGACCCAAAGATCCCCCCAGCCATGCCGCTTGTTCGCGAGTTCAGGATGAAGACCAAAGCCAGCACGTCGGCCACGCCAAGAAAGCGCCGCTTCGAGACCGGCGGCGGCAGATATCGTTCATCATGGATGACTGCCGATTTCTCCCAGGCCGACAAAGGCGTTACAATGTTCGCTTATCAATTTGCGAAAACTCTAAACCGCCAGGGTATTCCACAGGGGTTTATAACTATGTCTTCAGGCCGCGGTGGACGTTCCCGGCAATTTGCCTCACCGCTGTCATGGACATCGTTCAATGGGGTAAAGGATATCAAGAATCCGGCGTTCAAAGCTCGTCTTGACGAGTTGTTCCTGCAGTTCCCCGACTCTGACGTGGCCAGGAAGGCTGTCGACAAATACGTCGGAGAAGTTAAAGCGTGCGTTAAGACTATTATCGATGCCGGTAAGAGCGGCGCCGATATGTCCACCGGTGCGCCGCTGCGATTTCCGGCATTCCCGCAGGCAGGTCAGAGCGGTGCGGTTAAATCGGACACTATCCCAACTTACGCTTACAACTGGTGCGTCAGCCCGATGACTCCAATGGGAGTCGCCGGTGTTATCTGGATTCCTTCAGAGGCCAATATCGGGGATATCCCCGCAAACTATGCCGCTGAACTGGAAATCTACGCCAAGAGCCTGCCGGAGACTTACGGACAGGACAAAGTACAGTTTATCTATGCCCAACCTGCAGGTTCATTGGTCAAAGGTGTTACGGCGCCCAGGATTCCAGGCGCAAAGAGCGTTGAATTTGACAAATGGCCCAAAAGCTTGAAAGATATTGCCGCCGAGATGGCAAAGCTGGCTGAATGATCGGGCGACTGTTGTCCCGCCGGCGAACCTGAGGCAGTTGTGGGTTGGGGCGGTAAATAGTCTGGTGTTGTGTCCCGGAATCGCTGGAAATACCGATGGCGGTCGTCGGATACATTCCATCCGGAAAACCCCTGCTAAAGGCAAAGTGACAATGATTGCAACGACACTTCGCGTCAATGGGCTCCTGCTGCTGAGCGTCTCGTTGGCCCTGATTGCAGCCGGCTGCGGGGCGGCGGGCGACGTCCGGGCGGGGCGGAAAACGGTCGATTTCAACCCGGGCTGGCGATTCGCCAAGGGCGACCAGGGCGACGCCGCCGGAGCGGACTTTGACGACTCGGCGTGGCAGACCGTTGGCGTACCGCACGACTGGGCGGCCGCGGGACCCTTCAACCCGAAAACCGGCGGAAGGACCGGAAAACTACCGTGGCGAGGCGTCGGATGGTATCGAAAAACCTTCTCGCTAGATGCGGCGGATCGGGGGAAACGAGTCTATTTCGATTTCGACGGCGTGATGGCTTTCCCCCGGGTATACGTCAACGGTCGACTCGCCGGGCAATGGGACTACGGATACATGTCGTTCCGCGTCGACGCCACCGATCATGTGAAGTTCGGCGAGAAGAACGTCATCGCCGTCCGCGCCGATACGACCAGGCACGGCAGCAGATGGTATCCCGGGGCGGGAATCTACCGCAGGGTGGTCATGTCGGTTTGCGATCCGGTCCACGTGGCCCATTGGGCGACGTTCGTCACCACGCCGGAAATCGACGCTCGGCGGGCAACCATCCGAGTGCAAACCACCGTCGAGAACCACCTCGAGTTGTCCGCCAAGGCGAGCGTGCGGGTCCGCCTGCTCGCTCCGTCGGGCAGCGTCTCGGCCGACGGCCGACAACAGCAGAACATCGCCGCCGGTCGATCGCGCGACTTTCAATTGACTCTGAAAGTGGACGCCCCGCAGCGATGGGACATCGAGAGTCCCAGGTTATACACAGCGATTGTTACCGTCGAGCGTGACGGGGCAGCGTGCGATCGGGATATCGCCCCGTTCGGTATTCGGACGTTCCGGTTCACGGCGGACGACGGATTTCATCTGAACGGTCGGCGCGTGCAGCTTTACGGCGTTGACCTGCATCACGGTCACGGTCCGCTCGGAAGCGCCTTTTATCCCCGGGCCATGCGGCGGAAGCTGCAAATCATGAAGGACATGGGCGCCAACGCCATTCGCACGAGCCACAACGCCCCGGCGCCGCAGTTGTTGGCTTTGTGCGATCGGATGGGAATGCTCGTGATGAACGAGTGTTTTGACAAGTGGAACGGGACGGCGGACCTGCTCGACCAGTCTCAATTCACGCCCTTCATGAAACGGCAGGTCGGCAACTTCGTAAGACGCGACCGCAACCATCCCAGCGTAGTACTCTGGTCGATCGGAAATGAAATGTGGGGCATCGAGGCGAACGAGTCCGGCGACGCGCCCGAGAAGGTGACGTTCATGGTCAGGCAGTTCAAGCGCCACGATCCGACCCGCCCGGTGACGATGGGATGCCTCGTGCCCCAGGCCGTTGGCGAGGATACGCACGTGCTCGATTCACTGGACGTGACGAGTTGGAATTACGGCCGGAAATATCTTGCGGCCCGCAAGCGATATCCCGACAAACCGATCGTCTATAGCGAGTCGGCTTCGGCGCTGAGCACGAGAGGGTATTTCCGCCTTCCGCATCCGATCGAGAAGACCGACTATATCAACGACGATCGGCAGGTCGATTCGTACGATCTGAATTCGGCATCCGGTCCGCGCGATATTCCGGATGTCGATTTCCGGTTGATGGAGGTCGATCGCTACGTGGCCGGAGAGTTCGTCTGGACCGGTTTCGACTATCTTGGCGAACCGACGCCATATAAGGGTCCGGCCCGAAGCAGCTATTTCGGTATTGTCGATCTTTGCGGTATGCCCAAGTCTCGCTACTTCCTCTACCGCAGCCACTGGCGACCCGATGCGACGACCGTGCATATCCTGCCCCATTGGAATTGGCCGGACCGACTCGGGAAGAACGTGCCGGTCTACGTCTACACGAACGGCGACTCGGCCGAACTGTTCCTCAACGGCAAGTCGCTAGGCCGCCGCAAGAAAGGCGTCAGCAACGCCGTGCCGGAGAATCTGGCTTTGGCTCGGCCCGCGTCGGCCAGTTCGCGGGACAAGGGCACTCTCGCCTCGCACGGAAACGATGGAAAGATGGAAACCAGATGGCGCGCCGCCGACGCGAACACCGGACAATGGTGGCAGGTCGACTTGGGCAAAGTCCAGCCGATTCGCGCCTGCCGAATCGTCTTCGAGCAATCGGCCGATCGATATCAGTATGTGTTGAGAGGTTCCGTCGACGGAGAGAATTGGACCGAGCTCTACAAACAGGACGCCTGGGGAACGCGGCAGACGCTCGCCGTGCGACGCTTCGAGGCAAACGCCCGATACGTGCGCATCGAGTTCACCAAACTGAAGAAAGCCCGGGCCGGCGTCGTGCAGATGGAAGTCTATGCGAGTAAGGATCTCGGCCCGTTGTCCTACTACCACGTCATCGACCGCTATCGCCTCCGCTGGGAGGATGTGACCTACCGCCCGGGCGAACTGAAGGCCGTGGCGTATCGCGGAGGGAAACGACTCGCCGAGTCCGTCATGCGAACTGCCGGTCCGGCGGCGCGGATTCGGCTGGCGCCGGAGTGGACCTCGATGAGAGCAACCGGCGAGGACCTGTGCTACGTGCTGGTCGAGGCGATCGACGCCGAGGGAACGGTCTGTCCGCTGGCAGATAATCTCATCACGTTCGACGTGAAGGGTCCCGCTCGAATCGCGGGCATCGGAAACGGAAACCCCATGGGGCTCGATCCGTTCCAGGACGATCGCCACCCGCTGTTCCACGGTAAGGCAATGTTGATCCTCCGCTCGACAAAACAGGCCGGCGCGATTCGCGTAACGGCGACGGCCGACGGCTTGAAGTCCGCCGCGACGCTGCTGCAGGCCGAAGTTGGCGATTGAAAGGCGTCCGGCGGACAATAAAACCCGAGTTCAGACCTAAGATTTACCACAGAGAACCTATCGCGGCCGTTGGCCGCAACCAAAAGTAGACAAAGGCGGGAGTCCATTCGACAATGGCGCTGAGACACTAATTCCGCCGCCGGATCTGCGGTAGTGGACGACGACTTTGTGTTTGCCTGTCCTCCGAAGTCTTGGCGAAGGAGGTTGCCTCATTTCTTTGCGTCTGCCTGTCGTTTGCTGCACGGGCGTCCTGTTATGTGTGTGAGTAAGTCGCACAGCGGGGTTGCCGGTTTTGCCATCTTGTGTTAGAATCTTCGCACTAATCTCACACGAACCCGCTACCTGGAGACACACTGGAATGTCAATAAGAGCAATCGATCTTCGCCGCGGTCTCGGCGTAAAGTACAAGGATGCGGTCTGGGTGGTCTTCGACGTGACTCACGTCGTTAAAGGCAAGGGCCCGTCCTGTATGCAACTCAAGCTCAAGGACGCCCTGACCGGGCGCATGATCGAACAGCGATTCAACCCCAACGACCGCCTCGAAGAAGTCTTCTTCGATCGCAAACAGATGACGTACCTGTACTCCGATCCGTCCAACCACGTGCTTATGGACGCCGATTACGAGCAGGTCGAAATCCCGGCGGAACTGATAGGCGACAAGTCCGTTTACCTCCAACCGGACATGGAAATCGAAGTTACGTTCGTCGAGGGCAAGGCGATTTCGGCTGAAATTCCCAACACGGTCGAACTGAAGGTCGAAGATACCACTCCTCAGGTCAAGGGCGCCACCGCCACCAACCAGAACAAGGATGCGGTCCTCGAGGGCGGGGCGAAGATCAAAGTGCCCCCGTTCGTCGAAAACGGGACTGTGGTGAAAGTTGATACTCGCACCAACGAGTACCTCAGCCGCGCATGACACAGAGGGGCCTTCGGCGCTTTCGGGAGTTGCGTAGGTTTTTAGTTGATGAGTTTGGCCAGTTGTTTTGCGGCAGACGCACTCTGCTTGTTGATCTTCAGTAGATACCATCCGGCAAGGGTTACTTCGGCGACGGGGTGTCCGGATTTGTGAGAGATTATCCTGCTGAAATGCGGGGCGGCGTCGGGGTCGGCGAAATGCCCGAGAGTCAGGGCGCCGTAGGTCGCGAGTTCCGGATACGGGTTTTTTAGCAGTTTTCGGGCTATCGGGCGTACGTTTTTGTTTTTCGTCAGCAGGAGTCCCGCGGCGGCAGATCGCGTTATGGCGCTGTATCTCCCGTCGAGGATTTTTGCGACGCCTCCGATTGCCTCTGGTGTTCCGAGGTCCACAAGCAGCGTGGTGGCCTGTGCGGCCAGCAGGTGATCCCGGGTCATGGAGTCTGTATCGGGTTCGACCGAGGCGATGTACTTCAGCAGTCCGGCGACGTAGAAATCGGCTTTGGCGCCCAGTTTTTCGATATCCTTTTTCGCCTGCTGCAGGATGTAATTCACCGCGATTGGATGCCTGACGGCAAGGGCCTTTTCGACAGCTATTGATGCCGCGGGTCCGGGCTTGGCGCGTGCCAGTTCGAAAGCGGCAAGTGGTCCGATGGACAAAGAACTTTTGGCGATGGCGGTTATGTATGGTTTGGCGTCGGTCTGTCCGGCGAGGATACCCAGCGCGCGTATTCTATAGACCGTCGACTGTGATTTTCGCAGCGACGCGAAGATCGCGGGCACGGATTTTGGAGATGCCTCCGCCAGGGCTTGGCAGGCCATGATACGAGTCTGCGCGGGGCGTTTTGGCGAGTCGATGACGATGCGTGCGAGCGGTTGACCGGCGGATATCTTTTCGTCGGCGATCTGAAGCATTATCAATCGCACGATCGCGGTTTCCGTATTCGGGTCGGAAATGAGTTTCTTCAGACCGGGCAACTGCGCCGAGTCTCCCATCGACAGCAATCCCACGCCGGCCATCGCCGCCGTCATCGCGTCGCTGGATTCGGTGAGTTTCTTGAGGGTCGCCTTGGCGAGGTCGAGGTGTTTTTTCTCTTTACTTTGATTTGCCAGGGAGCGTGCGGCTATACACTGGATGTTCTCGTCTTTTATCTTCACCGCGGCGCTCAGGACGGTTGCATCGGCGGCCTTGAGGTGCAGCAGGCGGACCATCGCCGAGGCGCGTACGGCCATTGCGCTGTCTTCGGCGAGTTGGCGCTTCAATGCCGCGATCGCCTCTTTTCCCCCGAGCTTTCCCAGTGCCGTAGTAGCCAAAAGGCGTTTCTTCTTGTCGCTTCCGCGTGCCATTGCGACAAACAGGGGGGTCAGTTCCCGGTCGTCGGCGGCGTGTAGCGACCTGATCGCCATGATGGAGTTTTTTTTATCGAGTAGTATTTTGGCGAGGTAGTCGTAAGCGTTTTTTGCTGCATCCGCGGCGGGTGCCTGGTTTGCGAGGTATCCCAGCACGGTCCAGATTAACACGATCCTCCTGGCGGTGATTCCGCCGGTGGTGAAGAGATTTAGTTTGTTTGATTTCATTGTTGGTTGGTTTCAACCGGTTCGGACGTATTTTTGTACTCGCCGGATTGAGGTTCTTTTACGGTCTGGATCAGCATTTCGATGATTTTGTCTGGCGAGACTCCTTCAGCGTCGGCATTGAAGTTTGTGAAGATACGGTGTCTCATGACCGGTTTTGCGATTCCCCGGATGTCTTCACACGAGACGTTGAATCGCCCGTGGAGCAGGGCTCTGCTTTTGGCGCCCAGAACGAGGTACTGCGCCGCTCTCGGACCGGCGCCCCAGGAGAGATATTGCTTTACGAAGGACGGCGCAGTTCCGTCGTCCGGGCGGGTGGCCCGCGCCAGGTTGACCGCGTAGTCCACTACGTGCTGGCTTACGGGTATCCGCCGGATGATCTTCTGCAGTGCGAGGATGTCGGCGCCGCTGAGTATCGGTTCGGGCTCGGCGGTGATCTCCATGGTCGTGGACTTGACTATCGCCCGTTCTTCGTTGCGGCTGGGATAGTCAACGTGGACCATGAACATGAACCTGTCCAACTGGGCCTCCGGAAGGGGGTAGGTCCCTTCCTGTTCGATAGGATTTTGTGTAGCCAGTACGAAGAAAGGCAGTTCCAGGTCGTATGTTTTTCTACCTGCGGTCACGTGGTATTCCTGCATGGCCTGGAGCAGTGCGGCCTGAGTTTTCGGTGGCGTGCGGTTGATCTCGTCGGCGAGGATTATGTTGGCGAAAAGCGGGCCCTTGACGAACGTGAAGATTCGCTTTCCTGTGGTGTGGTCCTCCTCGATTATATCGGTTCCTGTGATGTCCGAGGGCATCAGGTCGGGAGTGAATTGGATACGGTTGAAGTTAAGCTTGAGCACCTGTGCCAGCGTGGAGATCATCAGTGTCTTGGCAAGGCCCGGTACGCCGACGAGCAGGCAGTGTCCGCGGCTTATCATCGCCTGTATAAGAAGTTCGATAACCCCGTCCTGACCGATGATCACTTTATGCAGTTCGGCGAGCATCTTGGCCTTGGCGGTCTTGAGATTATCGATTATTCGCGACTCGACTGTTTCCTTTTGGTTGGGCACCTTGGACGCCATCGGAATCCCGTTGTTTTCCTCGATGGTGACGTCCTGGTCTTGTGGTTCCTTCTGTTCTTCAGCCATATGGTTTCTCCCGTGGGCAGACCCGCCAATAGCGGCGGGGGATCGTATCTGCTAAAACGCCACGATGCTCAGGTTACTGCAATAATCCGCCAAATGCACTATCGGATTTGGTTTTCCGCCGGTTTCCGCGGTTGGGTATCCCACGTATTTCTGCCTCACTTTTCTTTAAGCTGCGGATATTTCTCTTTCGTTGGTCCGTCGCGGTATGGCCAGCCGTCGTTTTTCTGTTTTTTTCCGGGCGTGGTGCGTCCGTTGTGGAGTGCCCCTGCCAGGTCGTTGACCAGTTCGTCCACGATTTTCGGATGCTCGTCCTCCAGGTTTTTGGTTTCGCCCGGGTCATCCTTGAGGTTGTAAAGCTGGACGAGTTTGGCGGTTGTTTTGATGTTGTTTCCGGGCAAGCCCCAACCACCGCCGGCGCCGCGCGTCATTATCAATTTCCAGTCGCCTTTGCGAATGGCGAA
>Ga0180435_10002810_pt1 | contig 17635 bp, 19 predicted proteins | sample SS_ome_3_FD_132467 | JGI IMG/M metagenome (GOLD analysis project Ga0180435, IMG submission 132467) | Hypersaline lake sediment archaeal communities from the Salton Sea, California, USA - SS_3_S_1 metaG | ecosystem: Environmental > Aquatic > Non-marine Saline and Alkaline > Hypersaline >...
TCGATCATGGTGCTGATCGCATTCATATCGCATAGCAACTCAGACTACGAGGGAGACTGGCCATATATCCTTATAATCCTGGCCGCGTCTATAAGCATCACCGGTAGTGCCGCCGGCTTACTGCTCGGATACCTTTATCAGAAGCGCTTCTACAAAAGCGACTGACGATTCAGATTATGCGACTGCGCTAACGCAACCTTTCTACAGAACTGCCAGACTCATGAGACTTCTACGCGACGTCTCTTTTTATTGTATTAGTTTCGATGTAGCGTTTTCTTTTTGACGCTTTCAGCAGATGCAGATCGACTGTAACCATACCATCGATGCAGTCAGAGAACTTATCGTCGATATTGAAGTCAACGAACTGCACCCCCCCATCTTCACAGACTTCCGAGTACTGCTTATACAGCGTAGGCACATTCGTATCCATCGATGCCAGCTTCTGCTTGAGCTCAGTAAAGGCGGCCTTGTATTCCTGACGGGATACTGAAGAGCCTGCTTGCGGATGATATCGCACTTTTGCAATCGCCCATCGCGATGCCGAAGGAAAATAGGCCTGATAGAAGCTGACCAGGAGTTGCTTGGCTTCCTCTGAATAACTGTTACTGATGCTTACCGGTCCAAGCAGATAACGCACCTCCGGGTGACGGTTGACATAAGCACCGATACCGAACCAGAGATAATCCAGGCTCCGCTTACCCCAGTAACGCGGTTGCACGAAGCTGCGACCGAGTTCAACAGCCTGTGACAGGTAATGCCCTGCATCCTCCTGATAGTCAAACAGCGTGCTCGTATATAAGGCATCGACACCTTTATCCTTGACAACTTCAGCTGTCCTGACCAGGCGATATGCACCGACCAGTTCCAGTTGCTCATCATCCCACAGGATGATGTGGTCGTAATAACTGTCATAGCGGTCCATATCGCGACGCTTGCCACTACCTTCACCGACCGCCCGAAAGCTGACCTCCCGTAATCGTGCAACTTCACGCATGACCGTCGAATCACCTTCGAAGTTATAAAGATAGATATGCATGTTATCCGCTGTCGAACCGATCAGCTCACAGGAACGGATCTCATCCCGCAATTGTTGTCGCTGCTCAGGGTGCGCGATACTTTCCATGTTATCTTGGAAACAGCGTATACCGCGTTTCCTGGATAGCCTGTATACGTGCTTCTTGAACAGCTTGATCTTGGACTTCTGTCTGAACGGCAGATTATCGTACACCTTGTGTTCGATTGGGCTTCCTATATGTATACGAATATCACGGCGTGCCTGTTTGAACATCTCCCTTACCAGCCATAGCGTGGATAATGGTTTGGACAGGAAAGAAAGACTGTAGAAGAATACCGAGTTATGTGCATTAACATGTATGGGAAGGATGGGCGATCCTGTTTTCGACGCAAATCGCAGGAAACTCCTGTTCCAGGCACCATCGCGCACACCATTTGGACGTATGCGTGAGACCTCCCCTGCAGGGAAGATTATGATTGCGCCTTCATTGTTAAGATGCTGTTCGATCTGCCTGATATTCTGCCTGGCAGTGCGGTTACCCATGTTATCGACAGGCAACAACAGGGACCGCAATGGATCCAGTGCGAGCAGGAGGTCGTTAGCAACTACTTTTACATCGCGTCGGACCCCTCCTACCAGCTGTAACAATGCCAGGCCATCGAGGCTGCCGATCGGGTGGTTAGCGATGATAACCAGCCTTCCATGCACAGGTATGCGTTCTTTATCACGGTTGCTCACCGAGTAGCTGAAACTGAAATAGTGGAGCACCTGATCTACGAAATCGAAGCCCTTCAGGTGAGGGTATGCTTCTTCGAATAACTTGAATTCCCGTTCGTGGAACAGGTAGCGAAAAACAGCCAGGACCGTTTTATGTATCTTGGGCCGGGCCTTCTCCAGACCGGGGAAATTATCGGCTACAACGTTTTCAACAGATATCATGCTTCCTGTCCTCCAACCTTGCACCTTATGAGCCACATATGAAACTAATATGACAGCATCATGATGATATTATTACAGGCCGGAATAGAAACGCATCCTCAGCTCATCCCACATGGAAGTGAAACTGTTGGCTGCCTTGCTGCGTGCTGCAAACACGGTAACCGGCGCCTGGTAGATACCCATGCGTTCGACTTCGCTGGCATAGGGTATATAACTCTTGAGCACGGACTGCATGAATGTGGGCGGACGCTGCACGATAAGGCGGTGCATCTTCCTGCGCATATCGACCATGGAAAAATACGGCTGCAGTTTTGTGCTATCGATCTCGTTGCTGTCGAAGAACTTTACTATCTGTTGATAGGTGCGCAGTGACAATGTCGTCGGTATCGTCGGTACCAGCAGCATATCCGCGACGGAGAATACACTCTCGGACAGCGCCGAGATGCTCGGCGGGCAATCGAGGAAGATATAATCGTACTCTTGTGCAAACGGCTCCAGCAGATTTCTGAAACGCTTGTCCGGGTCCTTCTCTCCTTCCAGGAAGATGTCCATATTTCGATAGGTGAAATCCGAGGGCAGAAGATCCAGGTTCTCGTAGTCCGTGCCTTTTATCGCTTCATCGAGATCGATCTTGCCCTCGATGAGTTTCTTGACGCCGCCTTTCACCCTGGGCCTTATCTTGAAGTAATAACTGGCGGCACCCTGCGGGTCGAGATCCCACAACAGGGTATTCGCACCGTCAAGCGACGCGAGGAAAGACAGGTTGACCGCACTCGCCGTCTTGCCGACACCACCCTTGATGTTATAGATCGCTATTATCTTCACTATCTTTTCCACTGTGGTATTCGATGAACAGATCCTTGAATTTCTTTCGTGTCGAGGCCGAAGAATACGCGGAATAGTCAGCAGTAAATTGCTCGATGATACTTTCCCGGCGCTGCTGCAGAATTCCCAGAAGGTTCTCGCCTACCTGAACCAGTGCCTCATCCGCTTCATTCTGTATGCAATTCCTGACCATTTCTGCCTGAACCGACAGCGCTTCCAGACTTTCCAGCTGGTCTCGCAATACAGATATCATCTGATCCAGTTCACGTAGTTGTAATACAGCATAGAAACTGCGGAAGAACTCCATCAGGTAACTGATCTCATCGAGAGACTGCTGCAGCGCACGCCGGGGTTCATCCTTGTGGTTCCCGGCAAAAGCCTTACCATGTTTTCTGGAATCCAGGAATCGCTGCCAGATCATCTCGTCGACCAGTTTGCACACCGAGCCGGCGATCTGGCCGGCGCTCTGGTCAGCGTTCTGTCCAGTCCCCTGACCAGTATCCTGGTTAGCTGTATGATTGCCCGGTTGCTCCAGAGTCACCTGCCACTGCCTGATGCCCTGCTTGAAGGAAGAAGATTTTATCGTCTCGACAAGCTTCGCCTGCCTTGCCGTCCTCGATCGCTGCAGGTGCTCACGAAAGCGTTGCAGTTGCTGCAGCCCTGCCTGATCCATTTCCTGCTGATAATCAGACAGTGCATGCATGAACACATCCAGTTTTCTTACCGGTGCGGTCAGTTCATCGATGCCGGAAAACAGGTCCTGATAGCTTGCGCCGACGGCTTTGTGATCGAGGTCACCGAGACACTTCATGGCGAAGTGTGACTTCTTGATCGCATCACGGTAATCATGCAGGAATTCTGTATCGATACCCTCGATGCAACCACTGGTGTTCAACTGCATTATCTCCAGCAGGCGCATCAGGATTAACCTGAATGGCTCCTCTGCGTGCATATCGGGATCCAGCCAGAGGGTCGTACGGGTGGTATATTCACCCGCCGCCTCGCCTTGTGCGGCCAGCGCCAGTTTCATCGCGTTATCCTGCGTCTGAAGCAGGTTCAATGTCTGCAGAAAGGCCATGAACTTCTGGTATTTCTTGGCAAAACCCTTGACCGGCTTTATGGTCAGGCGTTTTGCCAGAAGCTTGTCGGCGCGTAGCCTGGATGGCTTGTACCAGTTGTTATCGATATACAGTCGCACCACGACCTTGTCATGTTTGTCCACAACGACATAGTGCCGGCGGTTGATCCTGAGCTTGATACGGGGTTTCAGCTCACGGACGCCGATCACTGCCTGCAACTGCTGTCGCAAGCTGCAATCCGGCAGATCGTCAGCCAGCCGGGGCACCTTGCTGAGACCCAGCTGGATTCTCGGCTGTCCTTTCTTACCCTTTCGCCAGTAGATCTTGTTGCAGCGCTCGTCCTGCTGCATTTCCAGCACTGAGCCACTTTTGTACAGTCGCCAGTCAAAGGTGTCATAGAACACCCTGGAGATGACCGCTTCAGCCTGCGCCCGGATACTGAATGCATCTCGCAGCTGCTGTAGCAGCTCAGTGGCGTCCAGGTCATCGGGGATGACGAAATCGACTTGGTTCTGCGACATCAGCAGCAACTATATGAAAATTAACGTTCGAGCATGTTAATCACAATGCTGCCCCTGCGCAATAAAATGACAATTACATACAGCTTATCCATGCTAATACTATACGACACCAGCAAACTCCCTTAGTATTACAGAGACGAGTCACTCAAGACGCAAAAGAGATAATAATGAAAGTCGCCATCCTGTCACGCAACAAGAACCTGTATTCAACCCGAAGGCTGATCGAAGCCGCCGAAGCTCGCGGCCACGAGGTCAGGGTCGTCGATGTGTTGCGCTGCTATATGAACATCACCTCGCTCAAGCCCACTATCCACTATCGCGGTGAGGTACTGGAGAACTTCGATGCGGTGATCCCGCGTATCGGTGCTTCGGTGACCTTCTACGGCACAGCCGTACTGCGACAGTTCGAGATGATGAACGTGTACCCGCTGAACGAGTCGGTCGCCGTCACCCGCTCGCGTGACAAGCTGCGCTCGGCGCAATTACTCGCGCGCAAGGGTATCGGCATGCCCGTGACCGGCTTCGCGCACAATCCCGATGATATCAAGGACCTGCTGGAAGAGGTCGGTGGCGCACCGACCGTGATCAAGTTGCTCGAAGGTACCCAGGGTATCGGTGTAGTACTGGCGGAGACCCAGAAAGCCGCCGAGAGCGTGATCCAGGCCTTCATGGGCCTGAAAGCCAATATCATGGTGCAGGAATTCATCAAGGAAGCCGGTGGTTCCGACATCCGCTGTTTCGTGGTCGGTAACAAGGTGGTCGCCTCGATGAAACGCCAGGGCCCGAAAGGCGAGTTCCGTTCCAACCTGCACCGTGGCGGATCCGCCACGCTGGTAAAACTGACCCCGGCCGAACGTGCCACCGCAGTACGCGCTGCCAAAGTCATGGGACTGGAAGTCTGCGGTGTCGACCTGCTGCGTTCCAACCACGGACCGGTCGTCATGGAGGTCAACTCATCACCAGGCCTGGAAGGTATCGAAACGGCCAGTGGTAAGGATGTCGCCGATGCCATCATCCAGCACATGGAGAAACGTGTCGCTGAAACATCCAAAAGCACTTCACGCTCACGTACCAAAGGCAAAGGCTGACGATGCGAGACGCTTTCCAGCTGGGTGGCGAATCGGTCAAACCGGGCACGTCCCGGATCATCGACATTTCCCTGCCGCAGCTGCACTCGGACACCGAGGTGTTCATGCCGGTACATGTCATCCACGGTAAGCGTGAAGGCCCGATACTGTTCCTCAGCGCGGCGATCCATGGTGACGAGATCAACGGTGTCGAGATTATCCGCCGCATTCTGTCCATGTCCAGTATCAAACGTCTCAGGGGCACACTGCTTGCCGTACCCGTGGTCAACGTGTTCGGTTTCAACGCCCACACACGTTACCTGCCGGATCGCCGCGACCTGAACCGCTGCTTTCCCGGTAAGGAAGCGGGCAGCATGGCCGCCAGGCTCGCGCATATATTCCTGTCCGAGATCGTGTCTCGTTGTGATATCGGCATCGACCTGCATACCGCCGCCATCCACCGTGACAACTTCCCGCAGATCAGGGCAGACCTGAAAGACCCGCAACTCAATGTACTGGCAAAGGCCTTCGGCGCACCGGTCATCCTGCACTCGGCACCACCGGACGGGGCATTGCGTCATGCCGCTGCCGAGGAGTCGGTGCCGGTGATGGTGTACGAAGCCGGTGAAGCCCTGCGCTTCGACGAAGTATCCATACGCGTCGGCGTCAGCGGCGTGGTCAATGTCATGCGCGAAATGGGCATGATAGCGAAATCCAAAAGCAAGAAGCGCAAACCGTCAGCACTGCTGCGTTCCAGTGTCTGGATGCGCGCATCGAAGAGCGGCATATTGCGCGCCACCGCCAGACTGGGTGACATGGTAGAAGAAGGTGACTCACTGGGTTACATATCCGACCCGGCCGGACAGACCGACGAGATCATCGAGGCATCGACCACTGGCATCGTCATCGGCCGCACCAATATCCCCCTGGTCTACGAAGGTGAGGCGCTGTTTCACGTCGGCAGGACCCGACAGACCGAGCTGCTGGAAGAACATCTGGACTCGCTCAGCCACGAAGAGGAACTCACTGTACCCGAGCTGATCGAGGAACCTGTCATCGTATAACCCGGGATTGTTAACCCGGGATGATTCAACCCTGAATCATTCAACCCTGAATCATTCAACCCTGGATCATTCAGCCCGGAATCGTCATGCCTGGAATTCTTTCTCCTGTTCGAAACAACGACCAAGATGTTGCATGACCAGGCGTATGCGTTCGACATGCCTGAGGTCGGGATGAGTCAGCACCCATATCTTGCTGCTCGCATCATCCTTCAGGGAAAACAGCTTTAGTATGCCGTCTCTCTGGTTATCATCCGGCAGCAATGCGATACCATGCCCCTGCTCTGCAAGGTATGACATGGCAGTGAGGTCATCACAACGCACGCGGATAGAATCGCTGTAGTGTTTCTCCTGCCATTCGAAGAAAGGCAGATGCTTCATCATGCCTGTCGCCCCGATCAGTTTATGCCTGGAAAGATCATGTTCACTGCCAGCTGTAGCGTGATCATGTAGATACGACTCACTGCAATAAGCGCTCCAGCCGACATGTCTTACCATCCTGCCGACCAGATGTGATGGCGGTTTGGCGGTTGCGCGGATCGCGATATCAGCCTGACGGTTGGTCATGTTCAATTCCTGGTTACTGACCAGCATCTCGAAATCGATGTCCGGATACTGCTTGTTGAAGCTCGCCAGGTATCGTGGGATATACCGATAGGCGATGCTGTTGGGCGCTGTGATCTTGACCAGGCCCCGGGGCTGATGGTCCTGACCGACGATCATGCGCTCCAGGTCATCGATAGAAACCGCTGCCTGCTTCGCCTTTTCCAGCATCGCCTCACCGGCCGCAGTCAGCTCATAGCCATGACTCATGCGTTCGAACAGGCGGCTACCCAGCTCTTTTTCGAAGCTGTTCAAGCGGCGATATGCCGTAGAATGATTGATATCCAGCGCTCTCGCCGCACCCGCCAGGTTGCCCTGTTCAACGATGGCGAGAAACAGCTTGATTGCATTCCAGTCCATAATCTTTACCCGGGATTTCCGCAGCTCATTGCTGATATGCACTTTTGCAAATCAGGCTTGCACATTTTGCTAATTTACTTACATTAATGCAAATGAGATAGTATCCGTCCATATATACCGGCACTGCGCATTACGACCATTTACAGGAGAAACCCATGTCTGCACCGGATCTGTTTACACCGATTAAACTCGGCAATATCGAACTGAAGAATCGCATGGTGATGGCACCGATGACCCGCAACCGTGCGAACCCTGAAGGCAATGTCCCGCAGGAGATGAATGTTACCTACTATCGTCAGCGTGCCACGGCAGGGCTGATCATCACGGAAGCGACACAGATATCACCGCAAGGCGTCGGTTATCCGCTCACCCCCGGTATCTACAGCAGCGAACAGGTCGAAGGCTGGCGCAAGATCAACAATGCCGTACATGAAGAAGGCGGCAAGATCATCGCCCAGCTATGGTTCTGTGGCCGCATCTCTCATCCTTCCCTGCTACCGGATAACCAGCAGCCCGTTTCTGCCTCCGCGATCAAACCCGCTGGTGATGCCTTCACCATGGAGGGACTGAAACCGTTCGAGACACCCCGCGAACTGAGCACTGACGAGATCGAGGACATCATCGGCCAGTATCGTCATGCTGCAGACCTGGCCAAACAGGCCGGCTTCGATGGTATCGAAGTGCATGCTGCCAATGGCTACCTGATCGACCAGTTCCTGCGCGATGGCTCAAATCACCGCACCGATGGCTACGGCGGCTCTGTGGAAAATCGCATGCGTTTCCTCAACGAGGTCATGGATGCCGTGTGCGAGATCTGGGACAGTGCCTCGGTAGGCATTCGCCTGTCGCCGGAGAACCCGTTCAACGACATGTCGGATTCCGACCCGCAGGCCCACTTCGAATACTTTGCATCAGAACTGTCTCAGCGAGGCCTGGCCTACCTGCACCTGATCGAAGGTGGTATGGGTGGCGATGAGCAACCCGAGGTGAATTATCATGCCATCCGGGACGCTTTTAAAGGTAACTACATGGCCAACCTGGGGTACAGCAAGCAACAGGCTAACAGGGCCCTGGCTGATGGCGACTGTGACCTGGTCTCCTTCGGGGTACCGTTCCTGGCCAACCCGGACCTGGTCTATCGCTTCGAGCATGACCTGCCTTTAAATGAAGCTGATATGGATACCTTCTATGGCGGCGATGAGAAAGGTTATACCGATTACCCGTTTGCCGAACAGGAGAAGGCACGGGCTGCCGTCTGAGCAAGGACATAACAAGCCGGCGCAGGGGTTAGCGATTAACCCCTGCGCCCCTGTTAATATCGACTGGTTTTATGTCACTGATATCGTCAGTGACTAAGCGGCAAGAGCTGCAGCCGTTGGCTGCATCGGTATGAAACCTGGCAGCGCCTCGATCCTGGATAACCATGCACGTATGTTCGGATAGTCATCAAGACCGACACCGCCTTCAGGCGCATGTGCGATATAAGCATAGTTAGCAACATCTGCGATCGTTGCATGCTCCGCTGCCAGCCAGTCACGGTCCTCAAGATGTCTGTCTAATACTGCAAACAGGTCTCTGGATGCTATCTTAGCATTGTCGTGGTCAAGCGCTGCACCGAAAACGTTTACCAGGCGTGCTGCTGCCGGGCCGAATGCAAGCTGGCCGGCCGCGACCGACAGAAAGCGCTGCACGTCTGCGGCTGCATTCGTACTCTCCGGCAGCCAGCGATGTTCGCTGTCATATTCTTTTGCCAGGTATACCAGTATCGCATTCGAATCCGCGATGAACCTGCCGTCAGCCTCGATGACCGGTACCTGTCCGAAGATGTTTCTGGCAAGAAACGCATCTTGCTGATGTTCGCCAGCGGCCAGGTCGACATCGACCACGTCCGCCTTCAGGCCAAGCAGGGAAAGAAATAACTCGACCCGGTGACTATGGCCTGATAGAGGATGACGATAGAGTGTCAGTTTTTTCATGATGTTTTCTCCTGTTTTGTTTAACGGGTTTTGTTGAACGGATTGTGTCGGACGGTGTGATATCAGTCAGGTAAACGATTCCAGGCGGACCCGCTGCCTGTTGATTCCGAGTTTGCGACATTCATTTCTCACGGCACTCAGCATTCGCGCCGGACCGCAGACATAGATCACTGTGTCATCGGCTAAGTGCTGCAGTATTTCAGGCAGGGCCAGTCGCTGCCTGGCCTGTGAGCTGTACAGATGAACGTGACCGGTAAACTTTTCCAGCAAGCTGTGCCGGTAGGCCATATCGGTATAGCTTCTTGCCGCATAGTGCAGTGTGAAGTCACTGCCTCGCGCTGCCAGTGCTTCAGCCATCGGCTTGATCGCGGTTATGCCGATACCGCCGGCTATGAGCATGGCCGGGCGACCGTCCTGATGTAGCGGAAAATGGTTCTCGGGTAACGAGGTGTTGATGACTGTGCCGAGCTGATAGGTATCGTGGATCGCAAGCGAGCCACCACCCCCGCCCGGTATACGTAATACAGCTATCTCGTAACTATCACGATGACCAGAGCTGGCAGCGATCGAGTATCTGCGTTCGACCCGGTCACCATTAGCCAGTCTGACCGGAAGCCTGATGTGTGAGCCTGGCTCCACTTCAGGCAGGTCTTGTCCTTCCGGGCTGCGCAGTTCGTAGGCACGTACTCCCGGGGTCAGTTGACGAATGCCTGATACGGTGAGACTGAGTGCGCCCTCTCCGAACACATCCTCTGTAACCGGGGCATGTTCAGCAGGTGCAGGATCTTTCTGACTGCCGTGATCCGGCTGCGATCGCTCTATATCACTACTGCGAAAAACCTCTGCGATCTGTGCCTCGGTATAACGGGGCGTGATGAACTGCGGGCAGTTCCAGTCGAAGGCTTCGATACGGATAACGATGCCGCGATGGACCTGGGCCGCGCCATCCTCGTCCTCCAGCCGTTCCAGCATGGGGTCCTGTCGCCCGACCAGCTTGACCCTGCCCAGCATCTTCAACCGCTGCCGGTTGGGGTAGTCCATAAAAAACAGCGCCACCCTGTTATCACTCTGAAAATTACCGATGCTGATGAACTGCCTGTTACCTGAATAGTCGGCGAAGCCGATGGTCTGTTCATCTATCAGCTTCACGAAGCCAGCCGCCCCGCCCCTGTGCTGTATATACGGCCAGCCGGTCTCGCTGACGCTGGCCATGTAGAAACTGTCACGTGCTGTAATAAACTCTATCTCGCGCCGGCTCATTCGCTGGTTGCTATCCAGCCCCTGTTCCATGGCGGCATAGGCTGCACGGCTGCCGTCCTCGGACTGCAAAGCCCGGACTTTTGATGTGAAGGCAATTTCGGCAAACTTGTGTCCCATTACAGCTCTCGTGCAGCGGTATCTAACCGGTTAACTTGATGGCTTAAGCATAATTAATTCCTATTCAACAAAGAATATGCTATTTATGTAATTTATTATTCCGTTAAATGCAATAATTGCTTTTCATAAACACCGGTTTTCACAACAGGGGCTTATCGAGATGGATCGGTTTCAGTGCTTACAGGTATTTGTGACCGTGCTGGAAGAACAGAGCTTTTCCGGCGCGGCGCGGCGTTTGAAGATGTCGCCACCAGCGGTTACCCGCGCAGTGGCTTATCTCGAGGAACATCTGGGCGTAAAATTACTGAACCGTACCACGCGTCATGTACGCGCCACCGAGGCAGGCACACGCTACCTGAGCGATGCCAGGCAGATACTCCAGAGCATGGATGCCGCCGATAACGCCGCGCAGGGCATCAATGCCGAACCAAAAGGCCTCCTCGGTGTTACTGCACCGGTGTTTTTCGGGCGCATGTATGTCCTTCCGAGTATCACGGACTATCTGCAGCGCTATCCGAAGACACAGGTGGATGCCGTTTTTCTTGATCGACGGGTCAACCTGCTCGAAGAAGGACTGGATGTCGGCGTGCGCATCGGCGAGCTACCCGACTCGAGCATGCGTGCGCTACGTATCGGCCAGGTTCGCAGCGTCATCGTTGCTTCGCCTGAATATATCACTGCCCACGGAGAACCATCGCGACCTGATGAGCTGAACAGGCATACCCTGATCGCTTCACGTGCCGGTGACTTTTCAGATAGCTGGCATTTCAGAATGGACAACCGGGAGGTGCTGCAGCGCATTGACCCGGCTTTGACAGTAACAACCATCGATGCCGCAATCGAAGCCAGCATAGCCGGATTTGGCATAACACGCCTGCTCTCGTACCAGGTCGCTGAAGCAGTGCAGGCCGGTCAGCTCAAACTGTTACTCGAGGATTTCGGTCCTGGCACGATGCCCGTGCACATTATCCATCGCGAAGGCCGCTATGCATCGGCAAAGGTCAGGAGCTTTATCGATCTGCTGGCACATAAGCTGTCCGATGAAGCCGCACTACAGGGTTTATAGCAATCATAGTAAGAACGTGATTTACCGGGTACGATCTACATCTACCGCTCATGATTCACTAACAGGGAAACTGTCATGACTACTGAAACAACTATTGAAACGATGACTGAACAAAAATACGCAGGCTTCTGGATCCGCCTGTTCGCTTCCTTCATCGACTCCATCCTTATCATGTTGCTGGCCGCGCCACTGTTGACCGCGATCTATGGCCGGGACTACTGGATGGACCCGACACAATCGAACACAGCGATCGATGCCCTGATCAATTACCTGTTACCTGCACTGGTGATAATCCTGTTCTGGATCTATCGCTCGGCAACACCGGGAAAGATGATCCTCAACCTCGCCATCGTCGATGCGAAGACCGGCGAAAAACCGAGCACCGGCCAGTTCATCGGGCGCTACCTTGGCTACTACCTGTCCATGCTACCGGTGTTCCTGGGTTTCTTCTGGGTGGCTTTCGATAAACGCAAGCAGGGCTTTCACGACAAGCTGGCGGGTACCGTGGTCATCTATACCAAGTGATAACAGCAGACCCGGGCATTTTCATGCTGCAGGCGGTCTGAGCAGAAAAGCAGGCCGCCTTTGACCAACATCGGGCTGACAGATCAAATTCGAGGCACAAAACAGGTATAATTCGCAGCTTTCAGACTCCATGAGATGCTTAACATGTCCGAATTCAACGATGTCTCTGTCACCAGAGAAGCGAATATCTACTTCGACGGCAAGGTAACCAGCAGGGCCGTGCACTTTGCCGACGGTTCCAGGAAGACGCTGGGCATCATGCTGCCGGGGGACTATGAGTTCGGCACCGAAGCGAAGGAACTGATGGAGATCATGTCAGGTGAGCTCGAGATCCAGCTTCCCGGCGAGGACTGGAAAACCATCAGGCGCGGCGAATCATTCGAGGTGCCGGCCAACTCGTCGTTCAAACTCAAGATCAACTCGGTTACGGACTACTGTTGCAGTTATCTTGATTGAGCGTTATCCCGAATAATTTTCACCGGATTGATACACAGGATTTATATACAAGACCGACATACAGGGCCTGGACATATGAAGAACATCATGGCCGTTCTCTTGAACGATATCGCTCAACTGGAATACGATCGTGATCGCCCGCTCAGCGATTACCAGCAGACCTACCTGGACTCCATGGATGACAAGATGGACCAGCAAGGCATCGATATCGATGGTGTCAGGGTCGAGAACCCGGACGAGAACCAGAAGATACAGTTCGTCGCCGCCAACCTGCTGTCTGCGATGAGGAGTGACAACGAGGGCCTGACCAGTGCACTGTGTACCTGGCTGGCGACACGCATACCTGACCTCAAGCAGATCAAGTACACCGACAGGGACGGCGATGTGACGATCGATCTCGTTTTCGATGAAGACTACAAAGGCCAGGTACAGGTCCAGTTCGGCCTGCACTGAGTATCGACCCGAAAGCACCGACCCGAATAATCCTCGCGCCTGCTGATCGATGGACACCAAGCAACTCGAAAGCTACCTGCACCAACGAATACCTGCATCAGCCCTGTTACAGATAAGGGTGAAAAGCTGTAGTGATCGAAAAGTCGAGCTGTTCGCCCCGCTGCATCCCAATATCAATCACAAGAACACCGTGTTCGGCGGCAGCCTGTCCATGCTGGCGATCCTGTCTGGCTGGTCACTGGTGTTCATGCGCCTGGCTGACACAGACAACGAGATCGTCATCCAGCACAGCAAGACATCGTATCTAAAGCCTGCAATGACTGACGTCACAGCCATAAGCCGTTTCGAAGCGGCGCCTCAGTGGGACCGTTTCAGACGCTCGTTCGACAGCAAGGGCAAAGCCCGTATCAGCATAACCAGCGATATACTCTGCGATGGAAAACTCGTCGCCGTGCATGACGGCAGCTATGTCGCATTCAACAGGGAGCACGATCACGCGGAACATGATCCACTTTAGTGCCACCTTGCCTGCATCCGGCTTCACACCGAAATCTGACAGCAGTAGCCGACTGTAGTAAATTTTCCTCATGCTCTATTTTTCCTACGGTTCCAACATGTCCAGCAAGCGCCTGCAGGCGAGGACCCCGTCTGCACGTTTCGTCACGCTAGCCAGCCTCAGTCACCACGAACTGCGTTTTCATAAACGCAGTCATGATGGCTCCAGCAAATGCGATGCTTTCGAGACGGGTGATGAGTCACACAATATCGTCGGCGTGGTATTCGAGATCGCCGACCTCGAAAAGCCGATCCTCGACCGATATGAAGGCCTCGGGCATGGTTATGAAAAGAAGATCGTCTCAGTTGCAGACAGCCGCGGCGATATACTGGAAACCTATACCTACTATGCCAATGATATCGATACCTCTCTCGCGCCCTACCACTGGTATCACCATCATGTACTGACAGGTGCGATAGAACACGGACTGCCGGACGAGTATGTAAGCAGGATAGAGCGCATCACCACCATGGACGATCCGGATGCGCAACGCCATGCCAGGGAGATGGCTATCTACCATGCACTGCATGGCGAATCCTGATGGTCATCGTCTATAACGCGAAGGACATCATCGAAGCACAGCTGGTCGCCGGCCTGCTGGAATCGAAAGGTATCGAAACCCACGTCGGCGGCACCTACCTGCAGGGCGGCATCGGTGAACTGGCGGCCATGGACTTCGCCACCGTCAGCGTCGATGAGCAGGATATCGCCAGGTCACGTTCGATCATCGATGAATACGAAGCAGGCAACCCTGGCAGGACGCACAGGAAGGAAGCCCGGTCAATAAAGTTGGTCTTTGTGCTGCTCGCTGTGACCGTCCTGGTCATACTTGTCACCGCGATCCTGTATGGTTGACCTGTAGGAGCAATTACCGAGAAATCGCTCCTGCATCAACCACTTTCAGGTAGCAGCTGAGCACAATGTCTGGAGAGAAATATGAAACCACGCATCAGTATGATCACCCTTGGTGTCGATGATATCGACAGGGCCGTGCACTTCTACCGTGACGGACTCGGCTTCCCTGCCCACGAGGTCACGCCCGAAGTTGCCTTCTTCAAGCTGAACGGCTCATGGCTCGGTCTTTACGGCCGCAGCGCTCTTGCCGAAGACGCCACCGTTCCATCTCAAGGCAGCGGCTTTAACAGCTTCTCGCTGGCTCATAATGTACATTCAGACAAAGAGGTGGACACGGTGTTTCAGCAGGCGATCGACGCCGGCGCCAGCGCGATCAAACAACCACAGAAAGTTTTCTGGGGTGGTTACAGCGGATACTTCAGCGACCCGGACGGACACCTGTGGGAGGTGGCGCATAACCCGTTATTCTGGATCGGGCCGGAAGATTAACATCCTGTTTGTATCCGTTATGATATGCCTGAGTCACTGTAGGAGCGACTTCAGTCGCGAACACAGGTTTCAATATTCACCCTCTTTCGCGGTTGAAACCGCTCCTACAAAAGAACGGATCAACGATGCAGCTGTGAGACCTGCTTGTCGTCGTACCAGTCGGTCATCTCATCATACATCTCACCCTTGAACAGATAGTATGGCGCCTTGAAGTAGATCTTCACGTCATGGAACGGGTCGGTGAGAATCTTGGTGAACCACACCAGGCCGGACTGGACCCCCATGATGAAGAACAGGTGTACGGTTCTGAATACCAGTGCGCCGCCGCCGACGATCAGCCAGAGGATAGCGATGTTATACAGGTAGCCATTGGTATCCGTGTACGCTTCCATGAAGCCGAAGTAAGAGGGCGTGAAGTGAAGTGCGATCGGAATGGATATCCAGACAGAAAGCAGGACGACCTTGCGGTGCAGGTTATAACCGACTTTCACACTCTCCTTGTACTCGTGCGAGGCATTGTTAACCTCATCAAAGGTTTTTGGTTCAAAGAAGAAATGGCCGATCTGTCGCAACACCATCGCCAGTAACCAGCCGACCATGATGGCCGCAACCGGATCGGTGAAGATCAGTACGTAACTGGTCAGAAAACATAACGCACTCATCAGGTGGAGAGACTGGTTGACGCGGTTATGATGGTAGTAGCGGTGATCATCCCATCGCTGTTGTTTTAGTTCTTCAAAAAAGTTCATGATCTTCCTCGCCTTTCTGGATAATTACTACTTAAAAAAATAATGCTCGATCGTTGCTTTACTTGAGTGAGAGCAGCGGCTGCCCCATCTTGATACGCTGCCCGCTGGTGACATCCGGGTGCAGTGCATATCGGTCGGTCGCGAACAGGATAATCGTCGAACCGTGCTGGAAGTAGCCGAGCTCATCGCCCTTGCTGTACTGTGCATCACAGTCGATACGATTCGGTCCGTCATATTTCAGGTCGAGATCGCTATGCAGACAGTTGAACCGCATACTGGCGACAAGGATCGCAGCGACTGGCACCAGGGTGATACTCGCTGCTTCATCGCCGGTATGAAGTTGCATGACCGCACGCTCATTTTTGCAATACAGCCTCTCTATCCTCTTCAACGCGATCGGGTTCACATTCCATGTGTCACCTGAAATATAACTGACCTGTTTCACCCTGCAGTCGACCGGAGCATGAAACCGGTGATACATGGATGACTTCAGACGCAGCGTGACGTAGATACCGTCACGGTATTTTTCCTGCAGGGACCTGTCGGGGATCAGGTCGCCCAGCTCGTAGGGAAAGCCTTTTGCCTGGTAGACCGTCGTACCTTCGATACGACCGCACTCACCGACGATCGCATCACAGGGACTGATCACCACCGATGCATCCTGATCGATACTACGGGCACCGTCTTTCAGTTCCCGGATAAAACAGTCATGCAGGCTGTTGAACTTGTCTTTCTTCGCCTCCGACAGGTCCAGGTCATCGGCAAACAGTTTCCACACGAAGATCGAGGCAGCTGTGATCACCGGGTTTTCGATCCTGCTGAACCAGCCCATGAAGCGGGTCAGCATGCGTCGCGGTATCCTGTTGGTCAGCAGGAAGTTCAGCTGTTCCTGCTGACTCAGGGCTCTTACCGGGTTTACCATATCTGTGTTACCAGCCTCGACGAACGCTTCATGGATCAGGCCACTGAACGCTGTTCGAAGGGTTCGATGATCGTCATATCATCCTGTTCGGTATCTTTATCGACCAGACCCAGGTCGAGCATGAACTGATCCATGATCGGTTCCGCCTGAAAGTCTTCGGAGCGCGCCATCGCGTAACGCTTCATCCGCTCGCGATCGGTATCGGCCGAGAAGAAAGCGACGATATGTTCCGCCATACCATCGATATCTTCCGCCAGGTAACCACTGACGCCATGCCGGATGATGTCCTTTGGTCCTTTACAGTTATACGAGATCGCCGGCATACCGTAGACGTTTGCCTCCAGTATCACGTTACCGAAAGTATCGAACCTGGACGGGAACACGAACAGGTCGAGACCGCTATACAGGCTTGCCAGCTGCTGCTTGTCCACCCAGCCGGTAAAATGTGCATCAGGCAGCATCGCCTTCAGATCATCCTGCGCGGGACCGGTACCGGCGATCACCAGTTTTATATCCGGCACCTTTTGTCTCACCCTGTCGATGATAGCCGGCAGGTCGAAGATGCCTTTCTCCTTGCTGATACGACCGGCGAACAGCATTACCGGCGTATTCTCGTCGGCATCGTCAAACAGGCTGGACTTGTCGACAGCGACGACGGATTCATCACGTTCGCGTGTGTGGTGTGCTGTCAGGTGCACCTTGTCTTCATCGAGCGTCATGTCGTAACCGGTGAGCCAGTCA
>Ga0180435_10002812_pt1 | contig 17630 bp, 13 predicted proteins | sample SS_ome_3_FD_132467 | JGI IMG/M metagenome (GOLD analysis project Ga0180435, IMG submission 132467) | Hypersaline lake sediment archaeal communities from the Salton Sea, California, USA - SS_3_S_1 metaG | ecosystem: Environmental > Aquatic > Non-marine Saline and Alkaline > Hypersaline >...
AAGGATTTATTTTTTCCCCATACAGAAGATAGGCAAAAATGGCTGAAAACGCCGGGAAAGAATAAAAAAGCACCAGCGCCGTGGAAAGGGGCAAGAGCTTGAGGGCCGTGATGAGGGAAATGAATGCCACGGAGCCCACACACCCTCGAATAATCAGCAAGCGTATATTGTTTCCCAGAAAGGGGTTGCGATGGCGACCAAATAGAATGAGAATCAGGACCAGCCCCCCGAAAAATCGGAAAAATCCGATGTGCCAGACGCTAAACACCGGATTCAGTGTCTTGATGATCAGGTTGAGACAGGTGAACAAAAGCGCAGCGGACAGCATGAATAGCGGCCCGGCAATGGCCGCATCGATTTGGACCAGGCCGCGTTTTCTATTTTGATGATCCATTTGAATTTCCGGTGTTTCCATACAGACCGTACCAACGAAATGCACGCTCAATGAAGATGTCCCAAGGGGTCGCGAAAAACGTCTTGAGCTCCCTGATACCAGAGCCGCTGTCAGGATCAAGTAAAATCGTGAACGCACCACCTATTTTATCGACGCCATATCCGTTGTGATGTGATATAGGCATATGTTGAAGAGGGAGGCCATGAACAAGATCATCAGGAGTCTGTGCTGGTTTGCCGAGTGTCCGTCACAACAAGGTGTGCTGGACCGGCTCAAGGTCATCGACGATATCCTTTGCGAAAACGGTTATCAGGTTCAAACCAAACGCCTGTGCTTTGACAACGCAAGCATCCTCGCGCTACAACCATGGGAAGCTTTAGACCCCATCTACCTCAGTGTCGGCATGCTGACCCCAGAATCGTTTCTGAACCAATTCACTGATTTTCTCCAGGCCGGGAACGTGTCCCTCAATGTAGACCTATCCCATGGTGTTGCGGCCAGCCACGTTGAAATTCTTTTGCGTATCCTTCAAGAGGCGCCGCATAAAACCTTTCAATTTGCGTACACTTTCCATAATCGGTCCTCGAGTCCGTTTTTTCCTTCGGCCACGTTTCAGCGTCCTGGTTTTGCCATCGGACTTCAGTCCCCGAACCTGTCTAATGGCACGAGGAAATTGGCCGCATGGCTATCCGCCATGAAAACCGTTTGGCTCGAGCTCTATGAACTATTTGAAAAAAATGAAGATTTTTTGGGCATCGACGCATCTGTGGCCCCTTTGTTCAGGGATGAAAGCAGCCTGGTCCATTGGGTGAAAACACGTTATGGCCAATTTTCAAAAGCTGTCACCACAGATGTATTTGTCAGGATCACCGACTTCCTTTCCCAACATAATCCAAAACCCGTGGGGCTGTGTGGCCTGATGCTGCCCTGCCTGGAGGACTTCGAGCTGGCAGAGGAATACGAAGCCGGTAGATTCTCTATTGAAAGAAATCTTTTTCTTGCCCTGCATTCCGGACTCGGAATAGACACCTACCCTGTTGGAATGGATGAAAAACCCGGCAGAATTTTAGAGATTCTTCGCCTTCTGCAAAAGCTTTCGACCAAATATCAAAAACCGCTATCGGCACGCTTTGTGTCGGATGGCATTGCCAAGACTGGGGAGGTCACCCAATTTAAAAACCCGTTCTTGAAGGACGTCACGGTTCGACCCCTGTAATGACATCAGCGCCTCTTTTGTACCCGACGTTCCTAACTTGAGCCATGATTGCCGGGTGTATGCTCACAGCGTCGGTATTCATTTGAAAAAAAGGAGAAAATACACATGAACTTCAGCATCATACCCGATGACGAGGCCCTAAACCAATGCGCCGGGTGCGGCAACCAGATCAGCGACGAAACGGAAATATACGATTTGGGTGTCCAATTGAAACCCGATGTCGATTTGTCTGAATATGAATCTCATTGCATTGAAATTTATCTGACGGATGATGAGCAGCCCGTCCATATGATGGTCACCTCCAAGCGCTCGGACGCCCGGCAGGAGGGTAAGGATGGACTCTTTCTTCTATGCTCTGAAACGTGCTTGAAACGATTTAAAAATCGACTGAAAAACGAAATCCAAAACAGCGCACTTTTTCAAGGCCTTGTGGACGAATAGGATTCCTTTTTAATGAATAACGGGCGGCGAAAGAAAAAAAATGAAGCGGGGGCGATGTTCGAGGCTGTTCAGGCTGCAACCCAGCGAATCAAAGGACGTGCTCACCGGACACCTGTGATGACCTCTCGGACGCTCAATCAACAGGTGGGGGCGAACATCTATTTCAAGTGCGAAAATTTTCAAAGGGCCGGCGCATTCAAGTTTCGCGGCGCATTCAACAGCATGTCTCAGATCTCGGAAGCCGAACGAGAACGAGGCGTGATGGCCTATTCTTCTGGAAACCACGCACAAGCGGTTGCCTATGTCGGTCAGCTCCTGAAAATCAAGACAACGGTTGTCATGCCAGACAATGCCCCGGAAATCAAGCGGTCCGCCACAGAAGGTTACGGCGCTGAAATCATTGAATACGATCCTCAAAAAGCGAGCCGCGATCAAATTGCCAGTGATCTGGCCTCCCGCGAAGGCTATACCATGATTCCACCCTACGACCATTTGGATGTTATCGCCGGACAGGGTACCGCCGTCTTTGAGATGATGACAGAAACCGGACCATTGGATATGCTTCTGGTTCCCTGTGGCGGCGGGGGCCTGTTGAGCGGCTCCGCCATTGCTGCCAGGGGATTGTCTCCGGCTTGCCAGGTCATCGGCGTTGAGCCGGCACTTGCAGATGACGCCACCCGATCCTTCCACACCCAACAGCTTCACGTGGTTAAGAATCCGCCAACGATCGCCGACGGAACCCGCACCCCTTCACTGGGAAAATTGACATTTCCATTGGTGCTCAAGTACGTGGATGACATGAAAACAGTATCGGAAGACGCGATTATGGAAGCGGTGCAATTCCTATTTTACAGGATGAAGCTGGTGGTTGAGCCCTCCGGCGCGCTGGGGCTTGCAGCCCTTTTAAGCCAGGCCGTCGTCCCAAAAGGCCGTGTGGGTGTCGTCTTGAGTGGTGGCAATATTGACGCCGCAACCATGAAAAAAATTTTATCCCATTCATTTTAAATATACCAAATCGCTGCCTGCGTGCTCAGATATCCAAGGGCGCACTTTCTACCATATTCCAGATACCACAGGGGCATGCTGCCGCACAGAAGCCACAGCCGATACACCTCTCGCTGTCCACATGGTATTCGAATTCTTGGCCATCGCCTTCTCGCTTGCTGATGGCGGCTTCGGGGCAGATGGTGATGCACAGTCCGCAATCCCGACAAGCGCCGCAAGACGAGCACTGGGCGCCGCAATGCTCCATGTCTTCGAAGGCGGTCATGCGTGGGTCAAAATATGCCAGTGAGACCCGCTGCCGATCCAGCATCTGACGCTTGGCTACCATTGGGCGGCGTCCGTCAAGGATGTCGATGATGGCCTGGGCGGCTTTACGACCGGCCCCGATGGCGTCGGTCAAGAGACCGGGAGCAACGATGTCGCCAATGGCAAAGATATGGGGAGCTGATGTCTGTCCATTTTCATCCACAACGACAGATCCCTTTTCAGTGGCAACATCCGGCGGCAGAAAATCGAGATCCGGCTGATCCCCGATGGAAGTAATGACGGTATCCGCCGGAATGATTTCTCCTGTCGTCAACTTGACGCCCTTCTTCAAGATTTTCTCGGTAAAGCACGGCCAGCGAAACGTGGCCCCGATGGCCTCGGCATCTTCTTTCTCTTTACCAAACGCCATGGGTGTTTGAATGTCGATCAGGGTAATCGTTTTTGCCCCCAGCCGGTGTGCCTCGGTGGCGGCATCACAGCCCACATTGCCGGCGCCAATGATCACCACCTGTTTCCCGGGCTTGATCTGACCTTTTTTTGCCCGGGATAGAAAATCATTGACGGGAATCAGGCGCTCCTTGCCTGGAACATTCAATCGCCGCGGTTGCTGTGCACCGGTGGCGATGACCATAAAATCAAAATCCGCCCGCAAACGTTGCATGTCTTCCTGCTTGAGAGCCTGCTGCAGATGAACGTGCGGCAACGTCTCTCGAATTTTTTCCAGCTCGCTTTCCATAATTTCTCTGGGAATACGGCTGTCCGGTATCAAGGATGTCATTTTGCCACCGAGCGTTTCAGCCATATCGTAAATAACGGTGTCATGTCCGTGCATGCGAAGCTGCCAGGCCACCGATATGCCAGCCGGCCCCCCGCCGACAATCGCTATTTTCTTTCCGCTCGGCGTCGCCATTTCGGGAAGACTGGCTTTCAGACTGGCTTTGCCCAGTTGTGACACATCCACCGGTACCATATCGTTGACTTGCCGGGTACAGGCCGCCATGCAGGGACGGGGACATAAGTACCCGCAAACCGTTGCCGGAAAAGGCGTATAGGCCAATGCCATATCGACGGCCTCCTCGACGCGCCCATCCCGGATCAGTCGCCACCGCTCTTGCACAGGAATGCCGGTCGGGCAACTGGCCTCACAAGGTGCCAGATATTGATGGTTTTCCCACACAGGGATATGGCGGCGCAGATCACCCCGGGTAACGAGCGGTATGGGACTGCGATCGACGCGGGTCAAATCACCGATTAGACCTCCCTGGCCCAGCTCATGATCCCAAACCGTTTCCCGAAATGCGCTCATGGAAAGTCGCACACCTGAAGATTTGTCATGGGGAGATCGTGCAACCAACAATTGCCACTGTGTTCGATCTGCCAGCTCCCGCTGTAATATCGGCCGTTGAATACGGGCCAAATATACTGCCAGGCGCTCCTGAAACCACTGCCAGTCCACATCACCTATCGGAGCCAGCTTGGCGTCCGCCTGGCTGAACCCGGCATGCGATCCGCGAAAATAAACCTTGCCCCCCACCATGCCCACCAGCGGTCTGTATCCCAACACATTTTCCGATGATTGCGGTTCATGACCGCAGATCACGGCAATCCCGCCGGCCATGAACTCCCCGAAATAGTCTCCGGCCGATCCCAGGACCCACAGCTCCGGCGGATCGAAGCGGGGATTTTGCTTGGTCATGGTCATACCCCGGGCACCAATATTGCCGGCCACATATATTTTGCCTTGCGCCATGGCATTGGCGACGCCATTTCCGGCGTTGCCATGCACCACGATTTCAGCCCCGCCGTTCAGCCAGCCCACATCATCCGATGCCGGTCCCATAATATCGATGGTCGTGTTGGGATACCCGATGGATCCGGCCCGCTGACCAGAATGGCCCTCGATGCGCATATGCACCGGCTTGTCGCCGGCGCGCCACAGGCGACCCCCAATACCGTGCTGGCCATAGGCTTTTACCAAGAGGTTTCGCCGACCGCTGGAAACGGCCGATTGAATGCGCTCTTCCAAAGTCCTCGACGACACGCGGTTGCCGGATTCCTTTCCTGATATGACGGTTTTTTTTTCTTTCGTGATCGCCATTATAAAACTCCGAATTCTGATATCGGTGCTGATGTTTGACAAACGCTTTCGATATCTTTTGTGTTCACCTCACACCACATACTTGATCCCCAACCGTCTTGCTGCATCAAGATCGCCGACGCCCAAGGCATCGGACATTCCGATGGGCAGCGAGGTGGATCGCCCCAAAGGTGCGATAATTTTCTTCATCTCCGTGTCAAAGCTTAAAAAACTATCCACGACCCGCTCGGCCACCAAGTCCACATCCAAACGCCGATACAACCGTGGATCCTGAGAGGTGATGCCCTTCGGACATTTACCGATGTTGCAGATATTGCAGCGATCCGATTCCGATCCCACACACCCGGCCGCTGCCTGCATGATATACTTTCCGATCTGTACGCCGCTGGCGCCCAGCATGATCAAGGCCGCCGCATTGGCAGCGATGTTTCCGCTCTTACCCACGCCGCCGCCGGCAAACAAGGGGATCTGATTCTGCTTGCCGATTTTAACCAGGTTGAGGTAGCAATCCCGGATATTGCTGGCAATGGGATGCCCCATGTGGTCCATTGAAACCGTATACGCAGCACCGGTTCCGCCGTCCTCCCCGTCAATGGCCAATCCAGCTGCATAGGGATTGCGGGCCAGGTTGTTCAACACGGCCAATGCCGTGGACGTCGCCGATATCTTGGGATAGACCGGAACACGGAAACCCCAGGCCATGGCCATGGACTGGATCATTTTAGCCACGGATTCTTCAATGGAATACTTGGTTTGGTGCGTGGGTGGACTGGGCAGATTAACCCCTGGTGGAACCCCTCGAATGGCGGCGATCAGCTGGTTGACTTTATACCACATTAAAAGCCCGCCATCTCCCGGCTTGGCGCCCTGGCCGTACTTGATCTCGATGGCACACGGATCCGTTTTCATTTCCGGTATGGCATGAATGATTTCATCCCATCCAAAATAACCGCTGGCAATTTGAAGGATAACATATTTCAGGAAGCGGCTGCGTAGCAATCGGGGTGGGCACCCGCCCTCGCCTGTGCAGATACGAACCGGCATACCCAGCGCTTCGTTGAGATAGGCCACCCCCAGTTGCAGGCCTTCCCACATATTGGGAGAAAGCGCGCCAAAGGACATCCCCCCGATGATCAACGGATACATCTCGCGCACCGGTGGCATCCAGCCATTTGTCTTCAGGAACCTTAGATTTTCCTCGGGCGGCAATACGCGTCCCAACAGGGTCCTGAGATCAAACTCATGTCGGCCCGCATCCAGCGCCGGATCGGTCAGCATGGAAATACGGATGAATTTAATCTGGTTGAGCAGGCTCTCGTGAGCGTTGCGCCGTCCTCCCCGGCGCCTGGGCTGTCCTCCCCGGTTCATATGAAACCTCAGTTTGTCGGCCTCGTCGCTGCGGGCCGGAATGATGGCATCGTTGGGGCACACCATGCTGCACATGGCGCAGCCGACACAGCTAAAGGCTGGATCTGTTTTTTGCCGGATACCGTGATACACTTGATACGTATTGGATGACGGCTCTGCCAGGTTCAGCGGTGCCGATACAGCCCGTTTGCGAAACACGCCCAGATCGATGGCCTGTACCGGGCAGACCGCCGTGCATTGACCGCACAGCGTGCATTTGTCTTTGCTCCACAAGATCTGCCACGGCAAATCCTTGAGGCTTAATGTGGAAGGTGTAATGGGTCGATTTGACGGCATACAGTTACCTCCTGGCGCTGCGGTCCGACCACCGCTGTATCAAGGTGCATGGGTTGAAAATCCTGACTCCTGTCCCGCTCTGGAATCGCAGCATCCAATCCGCAGATTTCGGACGAAAACGCATACATACCCGGATGTCCCCCCACCACCCCAGGCCGCAGTTTTTTTCGATCCTGAACCATGAAAAGGGAATGATCCGGAAGACAGCCAATCACACAGTTGGGGCCGTCGACAATCAGCCTCCGGCAGCTTCTCTTCAGGTTTATTAACAGGTCCCTGTTCAAATGGTTTTCCAGCGCATCATCCTGCAACGGGGTAATGACATGCTTATAGGCATCGATTCCCAGACCCAGTTTGGACATCGTGAAATGAAGGATGTGGGTGAATACTTCGGAGTCAGATTGATAGCCCGTATACCCTTCAAAGCCCATGGACACCAGATACTCCTTGATCGGTATAAAGGCGGTGTTTTCACCGTTGGTCATGGTGGAATAGCCATGAATGAAAAAGGGGTGGCACGCATACAAATTGATATCATAATTCGTGTTCTGGCGCCCTTGGGCCATAATGACACGGGCCTGCAATTCCTTGCGCTCCAGATTCAGGTGATGCGCCACACTCAGTGGATCACCGATTTCTTTGATCATGATAACGTCCGGCCAGAACGAAAAAACAATCATGTCTTCTTTTTCTTCGCCCATTCGCCGTAGCTTTAAACGGATATCCAGTAAACGGTCGTAGAGCTGGCTGGTCCGCAATCCTTCCCATTCTTCTGGATACTCATAGGCCCGCACCAGATAAACATCTCGCTTGGGCGTGCCGGGAAGCTCGGTTTTGGGGACTTTGATGGATATTTTGTATTTGGTCATAAACCCGACATCCATCATGAACCGATCGAGCCTTTTCAGGCCATCATCCGTAAAAATTCCGGACAGAATCGGGGCGTCTTTGATCTCTTCAAAGGGACCTCCCAGGTCACGCAGGAAAAGACCCACACCAGATCCATCGTGCCCTTCACGCATAACATCCAGGGCTTCCAGGGCAACCAAAGGCGATAATGGATCCTCGCTCGTAACAGCAAACAGTCGGCATACGCTGTGTCTCCTTATAGGATCATTTTAGATGATATCTCAAAACGCAAAAAGGCGTCTCCCCCATTCCAGGGGTCGACGCCTTTTCAGCAGATAGAAAAGCGCCTACCCTATTTGAGGTCAGACGCCTTTGTCTCACAGATAGAGAAAAACCGTACGCTATTGTACGAACTGATTTAAATACACGCCTTGCGAGCGCTTGTCAAGTGATAACTTGGAATCTCATTTTCGCGATCGAGAAAAGATGATCTCCTGACCGAGATGGACACCCGGCTGAGGCAAAATGCCTCAGCGGCAGATCGCCACAGGTGGGTGCATTTTGCCTCAGCATCGTAACCATCTGTAATAAATTACTATTTATCTCTCCATAATAAAAGATGCTGCACTTTACCGCAATTCACATCACGCCAAGAGCTTTCCTTGTCGAGGCAAATCAAAATTAATTTTGATATAAAAATAGGCAGTTAAAAACAATTTATAGCACTTTTTATTTTTCTGGCCCGGATCCTGCTCTTGTTATGGGACAAACCTGTCACCCCCATAAACAGTATCGAACCCTTTTAAAAGGAGGCTCCCCATGACCAAGAAAGTAAGGAAAAAAGTCGGACGTCCCAACCTCTTTGGCTTCTCAAACGAACAGTGCGTTTGGTCCAAGGCAGGTGTGGTCAAACCCATGAAATGCATCAATGCCTTCGATTGCCTGGGCTGTGCTTTTGACCATAAAGTCCAGTCGGATTTCAGAGCCAAAGAAAATGGGGCCAGACATTTGAGAAAAGACGGTAAGACAGCCCGAATGGGTTTGCTGGAAAACCAGGGAAAATGTCGGCATATGTTAAGCGGTCGGGTCGATTATAAAATGTGCGCCCACAATTACAACTGCATCAAATGCCCCTATGATCAGATGATAGACGACAGCGCCCTGCTGCCCTCCCTGACCCCGCCGGTCTGTGATCATGTTTCAGGATTCTCCGTTGCCAGAGACCACTATTTCCACTACGGCCATACCTGGGCTCGCGTCGAATACGGTGGCCGTGTGCGGGTTGGCATCGACGACTTTGCTTTGAGGCTGCTCGGCCCTCAGGATCACATCAAACTCCCACGGCTGGGTGCGCCTGTCGAGCAGAACAGACCACAGGCCACCCTGGTCAGGGGCAGCAACACCGCTGAGACCATGAGTCCCATAGACGGGACGGTCGTGGCCGTCAATCCGCGGATACACGGCAGCCCTGAAAAGGCCAATTCTTCGCCATACGCCAAAGGGTGGCTGATGGTGATTCAGCCGAAAAACCTGCGTAAAAACTTGAAAAATCTTCTTTACGGGGTGGAAAGCATTGCCTGGACCGATGATGAGGCCACCCGGCTCACGAGGCTTTTGGATGAAGAAAGCGACTACCGAATGGCGGCAACCGGTGGTGATGCCATCGGCGATATCTACGGTGCCGTGCCTGAAATCGGATGGGATCGCCTGGTAGCGTCTTTTTTGCAATAACGCTGAATGCGGCAGTGTCGGACTCAGGATGATGGTCTGGAGAGGGTGCTGTAAAGGTGCCGGATGCGCCGGGTTGCTTCGTATTCACAGGCGGAACAAAATTGAAGCGGCAGGGAATCGAGCTGCTCGATATCGCGGCTAAAATGCATCAGGCACCTGATTTCCCAGCAATGTTCCAGGCCCAGAACATGGCCGACTTCGTGGACGCTGATTTTGGCTGCCCGCTCAAAAACAGTTTCAGCAGCCCCCCCCTGAAGACGGTTCAGAGACACCAGGGCGACGGCGCCCCCCAACTGGGATTCACCAAAGACAAAGGTGAGGATCGGTGTGCAGATATCCAGTTCCGTCACGGCGAGCTTAAGCCGGGCCCCTTGCTTGTTCCGCGAAATCTCTTTGATGATTTTTATGGCATCGAATTGGCGCCGCTGAGGGATATACGCATATTCAGGGTCTGGATTCATCGCCAACACATCGGCATTCAAGCCGATGAGGCTTTGAAGATTGGCCGCAACGACCGAAACAGCCAATGGATCCACATGACCCAGGGGAACGATATCAATATGATTTTTCCGAGGGGTTATCACGGGGTCAGCGTTCAATGTCCTCACCGCGCTTTTACGATTGTCATCCACATGTTCCCATGAGGCCATGGGTTGGGGCAGCCTTTCCCTATCGGAACGTCCATGACAAAGGAGCGACGTCAGGTGCGCGTCAGCTGGTAGCGTTTGATTTTTCTGGCCAGTGTACTCCGATCAACAGCCAGTTGCTTGGCGGCCCTGGAAATGTTCCAGCCCGTGGATTCCAGCGCCGCTTTAATATGGCTGATTTCCACTTCCTTGAGCGTCATCGTTCCAAAGCGACAATCATCCAAGCCAGGCTGCAGAAACGAAAGCGCATCCGCCCCAATCATGTGACCGCGCGCCAGTACCACTGCCCTTTCGACCACGTTCCGCAACTCGCGTACATTCCCCGGCCAATGATAGGCCATCAACAGACCCATGGCGCGTTGGGTCCACCCCTCCACGCGCTTGCCTGTTTCGTGCACATATTGTTCGAGAAAATGATCGGCCAGGACCGGAACATCGGCCAAACGATCGCGTAGCGGCGGTATATGAACGGAGATGACATTGATCCGATAGTAGAAATCCTCGCGAAATTGGTCTTCGCGTATCAACCTGGGCAAATCACGATGGGTTGCACAAACCAGTCGAAAGTTCGCCGCGACATCTTGGCTGCCCCCCATCCGCTGAAGCCGCTTTTCTTCCAGCACGCGCAGCAGGCTGATCTGCATCTTTGTGGAAATCTCTCCAATTTCGTCCAAGAACAGGGTGCCATTATGGGCCATTTCCAGACGACCGCGGCGCGCTTTGACAGCACCGGTAAAGGCACCGCGTTCATGCCCGAAAAGTTCGCTCTCCAAAAGCGTTTCCGATTGAGCACCACAATTAATGGCCACAAAAGGGCCGTAGGCCTGCTCGCTTTGCATATGAACAGCCCTGGCCACCATTTCCTTGCCCACCCCTGTCTCTCCGGTAATCAAGATGGGTGCCGATGACGGGGCCACCTCCCGCAGGCTCTCAAAAATCTCGCGCAACGCCTGAGATTCGATAACCAGGCCTTCAAAAGAGGATTCCTGCTGTTCCATCAACTGCTCGCGCAAGGCCAGGTTTTCGTTCCTCAAGGCCTGGTTGGCCGCTACCCTCTCTGTCACGAGACTGAGCTCATCCGGGTCAAAGGGCTTGCAGATATAGTCGCAAGCCCCTTTTTTCATGGCTTCCACAGCTGTCTGAATGGACCCATGCGCCGTAATCATAATGACATTGGCATCGGGCTGACGCTCCTTGATTCGACCAAGAAGCTCTATGCCGTCCATTCCCGGCATTTTGATGTCCACAAGATATAGATCAAACAGGTCGTCTTCGATACATGCCAATGCTGTCAGGCCCGAATCGGCCACACTGACCCGATAACCGTCTTTTATCAACCAGGCGCTCAGGGCTTCCCGGATCGGCTCCTCATCGTCGACCACCAGTATTCGCATGCTTGGCATCATGTGTCCTCCCCTTTTGTTTCAATGCCCGCCGGCAAGGTCAATTTGAATTGGGACCCCTCGCCTGCTTTGCTTTCAACATCTATGGTCCCTTTGTGCTCACGAACAATCCCATAGACCATAGACAATCCGAGTCCCACCCCTTTGCCCTCCTTTTTGGTGGTGTAAAAGGGCTCGAAAATACGCGGAAGATCTTCAGCATCAATGCCGTATCCCGTATCGGCAACGGTCAGCCAAACGGTTTCTCTGGCAGGATCTCGGCCACCCGACAACAGCAGCTCACCGCCATCCGGCATGGACTCGATGGCATTAAAAACAAGATTCATCAAGCATTGCTGAATTTGAGTATAGTCACCCCTGGCTAAAAAAGATGTCTTTGGGAGCGTTACCTCGCAGGTAATGCCGCTCATGGCCAGTTGATGGTCGGTTAGAATCAGAATGGTATCAATCAGTTCATTGAGGTCGATCTGGATCACCTCGATACTTTTTTGCCGTGCAAAGGTCAGCAGGTTCTTCACAATCTGACCGCAGCGCAAGGCTTCATGAACGCTGATATCCAGATACCGACGAAAGGCATCTATCCCGTCTTCTGGCAAATCTTCTTCCTCAATATACCGCAACATGAGTTTGTTGAAGGTCAGGATACTGGAAATGGGGTTGTTGATTTCATGGCAGACAGACGCCACCAAGCGACCGAGAGATGCCAGTCGATCCTCTCGAACAAATTGCTCAAGGTCATTCTTGATGGCCTGTGCTCGTTGCTCTACCCGATCCGCTAGCTCCTGAGTGATGTCCCGGATACTGATAACCACCTGAACAATCTCTCCGAGATGATCGGTCATGGGATAGGCTGTGGCTTGATGGACGCGGGTATCGGGGTGACCGGGTCTGGTTTCATGAACGGTTCGCGCCGGGCGACCGGTTTTGAGCACTTCCTCCATGGGGCACGTTAAGTTCCGTTGGCTACACCTCTCGTTAGAATTATAGATAATTTCATAACAGTGTCGACCAATGACAAAGTCGCGTCCCTTTGCACGGGTAACAATGGGGGAATTGTTGCAATTGACAATCCGAAACGCTTGGTCCACAACAATAACGCCGTCCGGCGAGGCCTCCAATAGCGCGGAAGCAAAAGAAGATGCCAGGCTGATTTCCGAATCACGCGCTGAAACCTGCTGGTACAGCCCTGCAATGTCAAAGATAAGCATGGAGGCCTGGCGATCGAGTACCCCGATGGACGGTGGTTTGGCTCTGGCCAGGTTGGCAAGTATTTCGGCATCCCCGGTCATTTCCAATATCAAATCCAGGTGATCCAATTTCAACAACGCCATGGGATCTTCGTATACGGCGACACCCACTTCGCCGGCAAATTTTGTGCATGCCACCGATTTACTAATGGTGGCAATGGCCACCAGATTCAGACGCAGATGAGATGGCTTGATATCGCTTAACAGGCGCATGACGGCCAGCGCACGATACCCCCTGGCAACCACAGCAACCCGAAGCAGCAATCCATGATTGCCAGATCGAGCCTTTTCCATGAGCCGTCTCCTTTTCGTGCAAGTGTACCGTACCTGAGCATGCCATTGTAAAGTTGCCCCAACAATGGGTTCACCTCGAACATCGTTGGAACAACAGGCATTGTATCGATTTGAAACTGACGCCGTTCCCCGGACAAAATTACGGGGAAATACCATTTAAACACATGAAGACATGTTCAGGACAGTCCATGTCCCACTGGGAGGTTCCAAAATTGGATCGTGACTTCACTGGTGTCTGGTCGCAATAAAATGGATGGGACAGATGTGCCACATTGTATGCTTAGGGAACAAGGCTTGTCAAGCCATTCTGACCGTCATGCGCGCATTTAATCTTGACAGGCAAAGGGGATCGGCTAATATGGAATGGAAAATAAACAAAGGAGGACCATCCATGAACGACGAAAAAATAATTTCAACACAATTTGAAAAATGGAACCAAGCTCTCCTGACGGGTAGTCCAGACAATGTCGTATCCTGTTATGCTGAAGATGCCATTCTCCTTCCCACTGTTTCAGCCAAAGTGCGCCACAACCACGCTGAAATTAGGGATTATTTTGTTCACTTTCTGGCCAAAGAACCCGTTGGCAGGATCGATGAGGAGAATATTCGAATTTTTGACGACGTGGCCATTAACTCTGGCCTTTACACCTTTGAGGTCACCGATAATGGGCAGCGTGTGGATGTGGCTGCCCGCTTTACTTTTGTGTACCGAAAAAATGCCGGTGAATGGCAGATCATTGAACATCATTCATCGGTGTTGCCTGATTAGTTTGGCTGAAATGCTTGGGAAGCGCGCTCATGCAGCACGTTGAAGTTTAGGGAAGAGGAGACGCGATGTATTTTGATAAACCCGGCCGAGAAAATTCCGAAAAGACACTGGAACTGGCCCATAACAGGGCCAAAGAGCTGAATATCGATGAGGTGGTGGTCGCATCTTCAAAGGGAAGCACAGCCCAAAAAGTACTGGATATTTTTAAAGGCTTCAAAACGGTGGTCGTCACCTATCACTGTGGATTCAAGGCGCCGTTTCAGCCGGTCATGCCGGATTCGACGCGCGCAGAACTGGTACGCAGGGGTGCCACTGTTATTTCTGCCACACACGCACTATCCGGTCTTGAGCGCTCTGTTTTCAATAAATACTCGGGCGCCTATCCCGTCCTGATCATCGCCGACACGCTTCGTTTGTTCGGCCAGGGAACCAAAGTGGCGGTAGAAGTCGCTATCATGGCGGCCGATGGGGGTGCGCTCTCAGGCAATGATATCGTTTCCATTGGCGGTACCGGGAAAGGGGCTGACGCAGCATTGATACTGAAGCCGGCCAACCAGTCTCAACTCTTTGACATGCGCATTCGTGAAATCGTCTGTAAACCCCGTCACTTTTAGTGCCAGGACCTGCCAATCATTTCAAAAATGTCGGACGAGAATGAAATACCGGCAAAACCCGCCCCAAGAGAAGATTGTGCTGCCCTTTCGCTGTGAGCGGCACATTGTACTCGTTTCTCCTGATATCCACTGGAACACCGGAAATATCGGCCGAACCTGTGTCGGTACAGGCGCCCACCTTCACCTTATCAAGCCGCTTGGCTTTTCACTGGACAGCCCTTTTGTCAAGCGTGCCGGACTGGATTATTGGCAGCACGTGGATCTGGATATCTGGGAAAATTTCCATGCGTTTTTAGACACTATGGCCCCGGCAAGAGAGGAAATTTTCTTGTTCAGCAAAAACGGTACAAAAGCCTATTGGTCCCTGCCGCCCATGGAGCGCATGTTTCTAATTTTTGGCTCCGAAACAAAAGGCTTGCCTCCCGCTCTTCTGGAAACCTATGAAAATGCGGTCTATTTTATACCCATCACGCCCCACATCCGATCCCTAAATCTCTCATCCGCTGTTGGCATCGTTCTTTTTGAAACACTCCGAAATTATTGGGTCACCCGGCATTCGAAATCGGTTTAGAGCCCTTGTCAGAAGAATGTTCCGGTTGGCGCGGCGATCTGCGCCTCATTTTTTTGGGAGAATATCCTCTATGATTTCCGATGGCTGCAGTGCCCATCCATGGGATATCTGTCCCATTTGACATAAAACAGCACATGCTTATATTATGCCTGCACATTTGACAGCCATATAACTATCATATCAATAAGTTATGGAGGAAAGCATGCGTTTTGACAAACTCACGGTCAAGGCACAGGAACTGATTCAGGAGGCCCAATCGCTGGCATCCCAGAAGGGAAATCAGCAAATCGAACCGGAGCACCTCTTGAGCATCATGCTCAATGAGTCGGAAGGTATCGCATCCAGCATATTGATAAAACTGGGGATTGCCTCACAATCCCTTTTGGCTGATGTTGAAAAAGCTGTTGATCGTCTCCCCAAGGTCTCTGGTGCCGGCGATATTTACATTTCAAGCACCACTCGCCAAGTGCTCGAACAGGCCTTTTCCGAAGCGCAAGCAATGAAGGACGAATACGTCAGCATCGAGCATATTTTTCTGACCATGGTGGATGAAGCCGTCTGTTCCGCCGCGAAAATGTTGCATCAGCACGGGGTAACGCGTGAAGCGATATTGAAAGTCCTTATGGAAATCAGGGGCACCCAGCGAATCACCGACCCCAACCCCGAAGAAAAATACCAGGCACTCGAAAAATTCAGCAGAGATTTAACCCACAGTGCCGGCCTGGGAAAACTCGACCCGGTCATTGGGCGGGATGATGAGATCCGACGGATCGTTCAGGTCCTGTCCCGACGAACCAAGAACAACCCGGTTCTCATTGGCGAACCCGGCGTCGGAAAAACGGCCATTGTCGAAGGCTTGGCGCAGCGGATTGTCGAAGGCGATGTTTCAGAATCACTCAAACACCGAAGGCTCGTGGCGCTGGACATGGGCGCTTTAATCGCAGGGGCCAAGTATCGAGGGGAGTTCGAGGATCGGCTCAAAGCGGTTCTAAAGGAGGTCGAAAAAGCCGAAGGGGATGTCATTCTCTTTATCGACGAACTTCATACCTTGGTCGGCGCAGGCGCCAGCGAAGGGGCCATGGATGCGTCAAACATGCTCAAACCCGCACTGGCACGCGGCACCTTGCGCTGTGTCGGCGCAACCACGCTCAATGAATACCGTAAATATATCGAAAAGGATGCTGCGCTTGAAAGACGGTTTCAACCGGTCATGGTCAGGGAACCTTCCGTGGAAGATACCATCTCGATTCTCCGGGGATTAAAGGAAAAATACGAAGTCCACCACGGTGTCCGGATCAAGGATTCCGCCATCGTCGCAGCGGCGTCTTTATCGAATCGGTATATTTCCGACCGCTATTTACCGGACAAGGCCATCGACCTTATCGACGAGTGTGCATCCAAACTGCGCATTGAAATCGACAGCATGCCTGCTGAAATTGATGAAATTCAGCGCAAAATGACCCAGCTTGAGATTGAGAGACAAGCCCTGAAAAAAGAGTCTGATGCCGCCTCCAAGGAACGCCTCTTGAAACTGGAAGCGGACTTGAGCCATTTAGATGAAGACATGCTGGAGATGAAAGCCCACTGGCAAAACGAGAAGGACGCCATTGAAAGCATTCGGGAAATAAAAGAAAAACAAGAGCAGCTCGGTGTTGAGGCCCAGAAGTTCGAAAGAGAGGGTAATCTCGCCAAGGTTGCCGAAATCCGCTACGGACAGGCCACTGATCTTGAAAAACAGCTCACCGAAGCGAAAGCCAAGCTCTCCCGACTTCAACAAGACAAAACCATGTTGAAGGAAGAAGTCGAAGAAGACGATATCGCCGAGGTCATTTCGAGGTGGACGGGTATTCCCGTCAACCGGATGCTCGAGGGAGAGCGGGAAAAGCTGGTTCAAATGGAAGAAAGACTCTCCCAACGTGTGGTTGGCCAATCCGAAGCCATCTCTGCTGTTTCAAATGCGGTCCGTCGTGCGCGCTCCGGATTGCAGGACCCGGACCGCCCCATCGGCTCCTTTATATTTATGGGACCCACAGGCGTTGGAAAAACAGAGCTTGCCAAAGCCCTGGCCGAGTTTATTTTTGACAACGAACAAGCGATTGTCCGTATCGACATGTCTGAATACATGGAAAAACATGCTGTATCCAGACTGATCGGGGCCCCTCCCGGTTATGTGGGATATGATGAAGGGGGGTACCTAACAGAGTCCGTTCGCAGAAGGCCTTATTCGGTTATTTTATTTGATGAAATCGAAAAAGCGCATGCGGATGTTTTCAATATCCTTCTCCAGATTCTGGATGACGGCCGCATGACCGATGGACAAGGCCGAACCGTTGATTATAAAAAAACATTGATCATCATGACATCCAACATAGAAAGAAAG
>Ga0180435_10002813_pt1 | contig 17628 bp, 19 predicted proteins | sample SS_ome_3_FD_132467 | JGI IMG/M metagenome (GOLD analysis project Ga0180435, IMG submission 132467) | Hypersaline lake sediment archaeal communities from the Salton Sea, California, USA - SS_3_S_1 metaG | ecosystem: Environmental > Aquatic > Non-marine Saline and Alkaline > Hypersaline >...
AAGAAAGGACCATTCGGTGTCGTCGTGGAGAAAGGCAAGACATACTGGTGGTGTTCCTGTGGTCTGAGTAAGTCGCAACCCTTCTGTGATGGTTCGCATAAGGATACTGATTTTGAGCCGCTCAAGTTTATTGCGGAAGATGATGTGATGGTCGCCTTCTGTGGCTGTAAACGTTCCCAGTACAAACCTTACTGTGACGACTCACACATCGCTATCGTCATCGAGCCGAAAGAAGACGACGAAGCCTGAACTGAAGGGTGACGATGCGAATCACTGAGGTTAAAGATATCCATCAGATAGAAACCGTCGCCAGACTCGCAGAACAGATCTGGAATCAGCATTTCATCCCGATCATCGGCAAGCAGCAGGTCGATTATATGGTGGAAAGGTTTCAATCTGTGCAGGCAATCAAAGCGCAGTTAAAAGAGGGTTACCAGTATTACCTGTTCGACAATGCAAAAGGATACTTCGGTTATACGGCTGTGCAGCCTCGCGGTAAAGAGCTTTTCCTGAGCAAACTTTATATCAAAAAATCGAAGCGTGGTAAGGGTTATGGAAGGCAGGCGCTGGCTTTCATCGAGTCACTGGCAGCCATGCTGGATAAAAGCCTGGTCTCGCTGACCGTCAACCGAAATAATATCTCCACCATAAAGGTCTATGAAAAGATGGGCTATACGGTCAGTGGCGAGGTGGTAAAAGATATCGGTAACGGCTTTATTATGGATGACTTTACCATGTATAAGCCGGTATAACCCCTGCATTAAACCTTGCGTCTGGGAGAGCCCAGGTGTCCCCTGACTTTTTGACATGATTAGTGCTATCATGATCTACAGTTGATAACTTAAGGAAGAGTCTATAGCCAGTTCGACTCATCTGACAGACACAGATAGCACAGGTCTGGTATTAGATATGGTGGCAACCTAAAAAATGAAGGTAAGGAACTGGGGTCTGATGATCATCGTCTTCGTTGTCTTTCTGACAGCGAGTTACCTGCTTTTCTATAACTACCAGAATGCACGCTTCGTCTACGAGCGTACCGCTGAAGCGATCAATACCCACCAGCTGAAGAAGCGTCTACTGACCACTATGTACAATGCGTCAGAAGAACGCTCAGTCATCTTGCTCAAGATGCATATCGAGACTGATCCATTCGAACTGGATGAGATGTATATGCAGATGGGGGAGCAGGCGCGTATCTTCCTTCGTGCAAGGCAGGAATTATTCACGCTTGCGCTGAGTGAAAGGGAGTATGAGCTACTGGAAAATCAGCGTCAGGAGGCGATGATTAATGCACCGCTTCAAGATCAGGTGGCACAGCTATTCCTTGAAGAAAATCGCTATGAAGCAGGTAAACTGCTTATATCTCAAGCGATACCAGGTCAGCACTCTATGCGAAGCCACATCGTGCTAACCATGGATGAGTATGAGAAGGATACTGCCAAGATCATCGAAAACATCCGCCAGAACTTCGAAGAGAATAACCGTATCGCAATGTCTCTCGGTGCGCTGCTGGCATTGACCAGTATAGCGATCATTATCATAGTGATGACACGTCTGTCACGTGAGGAAGAGAAGAAGCTGAAGGCGGCTCTTCGGGAAGCAGAGCAGGCAAGCCATGCGAAGTCGGAGTTCCTGTCAAGGATGAGCCATGAGTTGCGTACACCGCTTCATGCCATCATCGCTTTCTCCGATCTGCTGCTGTATGAGAAGACTCTTGAGCCCAAACTGAAAAAGCATATCCAGCATATCTACAATGCAGGCGGTCACCTGCTTACCCTGATCGATGACGTACTCGATCTGGCGCGTATCGAAAGTGGAAAGCTATCCGTCACTGTCAAGCCAATAAGGCTCAAGCTGGTGTTAGAAGAGTGTTACTCGCTGATCAAACAGATCGCCCAGGATGCGGATGTGAAGCTGTCATTTGATCCCGATGTTGACTATATCGTTAAGGCCGATCATACCAGTCTGAAACAGGCATTGCTGAATATACTGAGCAACGCGGTTAAGTATAACCACACGCATGGTGCGATCACGGTGAGCTATCACGTCATCGATGGCGATAGGCTGTGTATCAACATCACTGATACCGGCAAGGGCCTCAGTACCAGCCAGCAACAGAACCTGTTTAAAACCTTTGAACGGCTCGGTGCAGAGTTCAGCGGTGTAAAAGGTACAGGCATCGGCTTGGCGATCACCCGTGATCTGATCAAGATGATGGGCGGCAGGGTCGGTGTCGAGAGTAAAGAAGGTGAAGGCAGTCGTTTCTGGATTGAGCTCGAGCTGAGTGATGAGCCTGCCGAAGAAGTAGCGCCTGTACCAGTGCAGCGTGATGAAGAATATTTTGAGCACAGCATCAGCATCGTCTATGTAGAAGATGATCCGATCAATGCACACCTGCTGACAGCTATCATCGACAAGATGACCAGTCATGAACTGGTCATCGCTGCGACCGGTGCAGATGGTCTGCGCCTGGTTCGGGAGGTTCGACCGGACTTGATCATCCTTGATATCGGCTTGCCTGATATGGATGGTTACGATCTGCTGCGAGAGATACGCAAGGACCCTGAGTGCAGCGATATTCCAGCGATTGCAGTGACGGCGAACGCGATGCTGGATGATGTTAAAAGAGGGGAGGATGCCGGCTTCGATCAGTATATGGTGAAACCGGTAAGGGCGTCAGAGTTGCTACAGACTATCGAACAGATTATCGAGCAGAGTGATTGATGCATTTGCCTGGTAGGCATCGGATAGAAACAACTGCAACATAGATAACCATCCCGTGCTTGTCGTTCTCTCATGCAGAAACCACAGGCTCGGGATTTTATTTCGTGTTGGAAAAAGGCCGAGGTTTTGCCCAGAACCAGCTGGCTAACACGGCGGCACCGAACAGGGTGTAGATAGTAATAAATACCCATGCAGGCGCCTGGTAATAGAGTATGGTTTCCAGCCAGTGTGCGATAAACGAACCTGAGTAGATATCATCCCCCGCGCGTTCGCGAAGCTCCTGCTCGATCGTCGTTAGCGGGCAGATCATACCGAGCCATGACTGCAACACGACGATACCGATAGCGATGATATGCAGTAAGCGGAACCAGGGATTGAATACCCAGCTCCAAGCGAAAAACTTGCCGATAATAATGAGCAGCAAGCCGATGACCACAAAGCCTACAAACAATGTGTGTAGCAGCAATACCAGTTCGGCTATCAACAGGTATGTCGTCTGTGTATCCATAGCTATATATTAACCCCAGCCGGGATTATAGTTAGCATTAAAGCCTGCAATAAAGTATCGATTAAAAATATCTGTTCAGATAAACGGTTCATACAAAATAAATACATCATGAAATGGTCTGTCATCAATAAGAAGTTACTCGCCAATGGTTTTTTAAAGCTGGAAGCGTTCGAATTAAAACACGACCTGTTCGAAGCCGGTGAGAGCCAGCTGCTGGTGCGTGAACTGCTCGATAGAGGTCAGGCAGCAGCTGTGCTTCCCTATGACCCGGTCAGGGATGAACTCGTTCTTATTGAACAGTTTCGTATCGGTGCGCTCGATGAGCCCGGCGGCCCATGGGTGATAGAGATCATCGCTGGTTTGCAGGAGCCGGGTGAACCGGCGGACGAACTGGTGCATCGGGAAGCTGAGGAAGAAGCAGGCTGTAAGATCACCGACCTGATTCCGGTTCACCATTACTACTCTAGCCCGGGCAGCAGCAACGAGAAGATTCAGATCTACTTTGCCCGTACCAAAACAGAGGGGCTCGGCGGTATCTATGGCATCGATGAAGAAGGGGAGGATATCCGGGTGCACATCATCAGCAGTGAGACCGCTTTCGAATGGCTGGATAGCGGACGTATCGACTCAGCACTTCCCATCATTGCCCTCCAGTGGTTCCGTTTGAATCGTGATTCGATACGAGAGCGGTGGCTCTAGTAGCGGACATGGCTATTGTAATGTATCAACGTATGCTTTGATCCAAGGTGGCGCTTATTACTAACAAAGTAATTACTAACGAAGTAACTCCCGAAGAAGCTACTTTTATTCAGTACAGGATTACTGTGCTTGGTTTAATTATCTTTTACACTTTCTGAAAACAGCGATTCACGAGCTGTTTCCATTATGGCAGTGACAACAGGATGGGTGACTCGACGCTCAACAGAAATAGCATAAAAAATTTCTTGTACCTCATCAGTACGACCTATACAGGTTACTCGAAATTGTGCTTCGACTTCTTCTTCTATCGCGGAAGGTGCAATAAATATACCTGCGCCTTCCTGACCAAAAGCTTTCATTAGCGCACTATCGTCAAACTCGGCAACGACACGTGGGTGTATCCGAAGCTTGTCTAACCATCGATCAAGACCGGAACGCAACTGATTATCACTACTTGGTAGTAATAATGGCGCTCTATCCAGGCATTGCGGAAAATCACCATCTAGATTCTTTATTAGTTTCTTGTCGGCAAAAAAGCTAACTGCGCACTGTCCCAGTTTATGACTGAATCCTCTGGCGCTGACGTTCGAGGGAATTGGACGGTCGGCCAGAACGATATCGAGACGGTGTACCGCCAGCTCGGCTAACAAGTTATCCAGACTGGACTCTCGGCAAATCATACGCACAGGTTCTGGCATCTTAAGTGCCGGCTCAAGGATACGGTGGGTAATTGATTTAGGTACAACATCGACCACGCCAATTCTTAATGTTTGAGGTAGGCGAGCAGGTAACTGGTGTACGAATTCCTCCAGTTCACCACCCAGAGAAAAAATTTCATCGGCATAGCTTGATACCAGCCTTCCGGTTTCAGTTAGCACCAGGTTGCGGCCGGATTTCTCTAACAGGCTTACACCTAGATGATTTTCCAGCAGGGTAAGCTGTCCACTGATGGTCTGTGGCGTCAGGTGTAATTTTTCGCTGGCACGAGCGATGCTGCCCTCTTTAGCGACTACCCAGAAATAGTGCAGATGTTTGTAGTTGAGCATGATGTTTAAATGCTTCGCAAAAAACGAACAATATAACAATGATATTCGACTTTTCATGATATTTAAACATTTTTAGTATGTTCCCTCACCAAATATTTATAACTTTATAGCTGAGGATACTATGCAAATTGATATTCAGACACGAGGTTTTACCTTAACCAATGCTCTGCTCGGTTACTCGCAACGGCGAGTCCTTGCTGCCATGGCTTATATCAGTGGCCATGTTAACCGGGTGGTTATCCGTTTGTCAGATATTAACGGGCCACGAGGTGGCGCGGACAAGTGCTGTCATGTCCAGGTAGCACTGGCAGGAATGCCTGATGTGGTCGTAGAAGACACTGAAGTTGACATGTATACAGCCATTGATCGTGCCATTGATCGTGCCAGACGTACCGCAGTGAGAAAAGTTGATCGGCAACAGACACTGCTGAAGCAGCGTCAAGCGTTTGTATACGATGAAGTGTAGTCAAATCATCTGGAGGTAATCAACATGAAATATACCATAGACACTATTAGTCATCAGAGCCAGGAATCTACCTTAGCCACTAATAAGGTTCTGCGTAACACCTACTCACTGTTATCCATGACCTTGATGTTCAGTGCGCTGACTGCCGGGGCATCCATGGCTCTAAACTTGCCACATCCCGGTATAATACTGACGTTAGTCGGATATTTTGGCCTGCTGTTTTTGACAGCTAAATATCGCGATAGTGGACTGGGGCTGGCATTTGTTTTTGCACTCACTGGATTCATGGGCTACACCTTGGGGCCGATTCTCAATGCTTACATGGGCCTGGCCAATGGTGCACAGATCGTGACCACGGCGATGGCTGGTACCGGTGCGATTTTCCTTGGCTTATCCGGTTATGCTTTGACATCGAGAAAAGATTTCAGCTTCATGGGTGGTTTTCTTGTTACCGGGATACTGGTGGCGTTCCTGGCTGGCCTGGGCGCATGGGTCTTTGAGGTTCCGGGCCTGTCACTAGCGGTATCAGCCATGTTTATCCTGCTTATGTCAGGACTTATCCTGTATGAGACCAGCAATATTATTCATGGTGGAGAGACCAATTACATTATGGCGACCGTCAGCCTGTATGTTTCGATATTTAACCTGTTCACCAGCCTGTTGCATCTGCTGGGTTTTATGAGTGGTGACGAATGATATAAAATCAGTAGGAATGCTTGAAAAGAAACCATAAAAAAGGTTAAACGACTAACAATAGTGAAATTTTTATATGAGTAACCCGAGATGAAAGACAGAACCAGCATGACTGATCGATCGATACCCGAGCATAGGCCGCGTCCCATGATCGATCTGTCGGTCAGCCTTATTATCCCTTCAGTAATCCTGATGAAATTTAGCGGTGATGATGCCCTGGGCGCGAGCGATGCATTGATAGTGGCACTCACTTTCCCGCTAGGCTGGGGTCTGTTTGAATTATTTAGATACAGAAAATTCAATTTTATCGCACTGCTCGGCCTTGTCAGCGTGATACTGACTGGCGGCATAGGATTACTGCAATTAGATCCACAATGGCTGGCTGTCAAGGAAGCTGCTATTCCTGGTTTGTTAGGTGTAGCCGTACTGATCTCAACATATACTCCTTACCCGTTGATCAGAACTCTGCTGTACAATCCGAGTATCATCGATATTGAAAAGGTGCAGCAGAAACTCGATGAATACGGCACTAGAGCAATATTTGAGAAACGTTTACAAAATGCGACATACTGGTTGAGTGCGACCTTTCTGTTCTCGGCAGTGATGAATTATGTTCTTGCCACAACTATCGTCAAGTCACCAGCCGGTAGTGCTGCATTCAATGAGGAACTCGGGCAGATGACCCTGCTCAGCTATCCCGTAATTGCGATCCCTTCGACATTGATGATGATCGCGATCTTCTATTTTCTATGGCGAACCATCCAGGCTTCGACCGGGCTCACTCTGGAAGAGGTGTTAGCTACAAACCGGTTGAAATAAGAATCGGCATAGTTACCACCTGATATCGATTATTTGTCACATCCGGAGCTGTGATGTGCATATGCATATGCATGAAAACACATGCATAATTCTCTGCACAGACTATTGACGATTATATGTCAGGCAGTCACTATCAACATTCGAATATCTAACGATAACGATCTATGAAGACTGTGCGCACGTCAGCAAGATGGATGTTAATACTGTTTGCACTATGGCTCATGCTCACTGCAGGTGATATTGCCTCGTGGATGATAGGGCTGCCTTTTATTGCCCTGGCAATATTGTTACAGCCGGTATCAGATAACAGTTCCAATAAGTCCAGCCTGTTATTAAATATCAGCGGCCTGCTGCAGTTCAGCTACTTTTTTATTATCGAATCACTCCGCGGTGGCGTCGATGTTAGCCGCCGTGTGCTGACTGCTACACCCAGGGTAAACCCTGTTTTTTATGATTATCACATGCAGCTGCAGTTGCCTTATGCGCAGCAGTTATTCATCAGCAGCATCAGTTTATTACCTGGAACATTGTGTGCAGATATAGATAACAATCGACTGCGTATACACACCCTGGATCGACATACGGAAACAGCCAAAGGAATCAAACGCCTGGAATCCCTGGCGGGGAAAATATTTGGAGAAATCCTATGATTTCTGGCAGTGATTTAACACCGATACTGACTATTGCCTTACTTGTTGCGCTGAACTTGTTATTGCTCAGTCTGTTCATCGGCCTTATCCGTGCATGGCTTGGACCAGGTGTGGAAGATCGCTTCAGTGCCATTCTGCTGGTTGGCACTGGAGGTGTAGCAGTGTTATTGCTCCTGGCCATATTATTGCAGTTAGAAGCGCTCTATGATGTTGCGCTGGTACTGGCTTTACTGGCGGTTGTGGGTACGGTCGCATTAACACAGAGTGAAAAAAGCCATGACTAATATCCTTGCGGTACTGGCTATTTTTTCCGGATTGTTTTTTTTTCTCTCTGGCAGCATCGGTTTACTGCGCTTACCGGATATTTTTACACGACTGCATGCATTGGCGAAGGCAGATAATATCGGTCTGGCTTTTATCGCTCTCGGTGTCATCATGCTTGAGTCCGACATACTCAATAACATCAAGATAGTCATCATCTGGTTACTTGTCATGGCGGCCAGTGCCATTTCATCTCACCTGGTGGCCAGGCATGCGCTGCGGGAGCATCGTAGTGATGATTGAATTACTGTGGTCTGTTTTTGATCTCTCCCTGGTTTTGTTATTGCTTGCACTGGCCTGGGGCACTTGCTCTACACGCGATGTAATGCGGGCAGTGACCTTGTTTATCGCCATGGGCCTTTTGCTGGCGATAATCTGGGCGCGTTTGAAAGCGCCTGATCTGGCCCTGGCTGAAGCTGTAATCGGTGCTGGTATATCGGGAGCATTATTTCTCAGCGCAATCAAGGACTACCCCTCAACCATCACAGTTAGTCATCGCACACCTGTGTTGCAAGGGCTGATAAATGCATTCACCCTGGCATTAGTCATCCTCATGAGCTGGGCGGTCTGGCATGGGCTTAATATGAGCGATGGCATCCGTTTATCCGACCAGGTTGTTGCTCAGGCGCCTGTCAGCGGGGTCAGCAACCCGGTCACCGCGGTGTTGTTAAATTTTCGAGCTTACGATACCTTGCTGGAACTGGCGGTAGTGCTGACGGCTGTTCTAACCGTGCTCACACTCAACGACAGGCGTTACAGCCACGTCGTCTCAAGCCCATTATTGCAAGGCATGACGCACTGGCTGGTTCCACTGCTGGTTGTTACCTCCGGTTATCTTTTATGGGTAGGTGCGCATGCGCCTGGTGGCGCCTTCCAGGCAGGCGCCATGCTGGCAGCAGCAATGATCCTGCTGCAACTGGCATTTCCATCAAGACGCCAGCAATTTAGTCTCTACCTTGTGCGTTTCCTGCTGGTTATCGGAATTTTCACTTTCGTCGTAGTAGGTATATGGATGCTGTTACTCAATGATGTGTTCCTGGCATTTGATCCAGACTGGGCCGGTACACTGATTTTAATCATCGAGACGATGGCAACCTTGTCCATCGCCACAGCGCTGGCGCTGGCTTATCTCGGTGGCAGACCCATGGGCTGGGAAGAGGGTGCTCGCAACAACTCTGCTAGCACTGAAAATGAAGGGGCAGGGTGATCAGCGAACAATTGTTATATTCTCTCGCGGGTATCGGTTTATTTGGCATAGGTTTGCGCGCTACCCTGTTGCATCATATGTTGATACCAAGATTACTGGCACTTAATGTCTGCGGTGCCGGGGTATTCCTCATCTTTATCACCATTGCATATGCAGGTGCAGAAAGCAGGCCTGACGCTGTTCCACATGCGCTGGTGCTGACCGGCATCGTTGTCGCGGTCAGTGCGACGGCGATGTCGTTGGCACTGGGCAGAAGGTTAGAGGCATTGAATGATGAATGATGCCATCATCTGGGTGATCATCATTCCGTTACTCGGCAGTCTGATCAGCATAAGCTGGTCACGCTATGCCAGCCTTACTGCAATTATCAGCAACCTGCTGGCGCTCGCTGCCAGTATCGTGATTGTTAATCAAGTCTATCAATCTGGCCCATTTATCCATGAGCTGGGTGGTTGGCAGGCCGGTCTGGGTATAAGCCTGCGTGCTGATGCACTATCATCCGTGTTATTGCTGATGAGCATGCTGGTTGTCAGTGCCGCAACTTTTTATGCCAGTAGCTATTTTACCGATGCTGTCAAAAGAGCCCGTTTCTGGCCGCTTTGGCTCATGCTTGTGGTGGCACTCAATGCCTTGCTATTGTCAGGTGACCTTTTTAATCTTTATGTAACACTGGAATTACTGAGCCTTTCAGCCGTTGCCCTGACCGCCCTGAGTGATAGCCGTGCAGCTTTGCAGGCCGCGATCCGTTACCTCAGTATAGGTTTACTTGGCTCACTGGTTTTTCTTGCCGGTGTTGCCCTTGTCTATATGGGTTACGGTACGCTCGACCTGCTAGCACTTTCGAACAAGATCGACGCTTCTCCATTAAGCCAGGTAGCCTTCGGCCTGTTGACAGCAGGGCTATTGATCAAGTCAGCATTGTTCCCATTGCATTTCTGGTTGCCGTCGGCGCATGCCAGTGCACCGGCACCGGTCAGTGCGGCGCTGTCAGCTCTCGTCGTCAAGGTTGCCGTGTATATCCTGCTGAGGTTATGGATGGATGTATTTGACCAGGTTTTGACCCCCTTATCGGCAATGCTGCTGGGAACGCTCGGTGCTATTGCGGTGATCTGGGGGTCCTGGCAGGCCTTGCAGGCGCAGCGCTTAAAGTTGATGGCGGCTTACTCTACCGTGGCTCAGATAGGTTACCTGTTTATTTTTCTGCCGTTGATCGTCGCCTTGCCTGAGGGCTCTTTAAAAGATGCCGCATTTACTGCGCTGTTGTTGATGGCGCTCACCCATGGCTTTGCCAAGAGTGCTTTTTTCCTCAGTGCCGGCGTCATCCAGCAGTATTGCGGGCATGATCGTATCGCTGAACTCGCCGGAACGGCACGAGCATTACCCTTGACCACCTTTGTCATCGCCTTGTCTGGTGTTGCACTGATCGGCTTACCACCCAGTGGCAGTTTTCTTGGCAAGTGGTACCTGGTATCAAGCAGTTTTCAGGCAGGACAATGGTGGTGGGTGGTGGTGATTGCAGTCGGTTCCATACTGGCCACTGCCTATGTATTTCGCATCCTGGGTTATGCCTTTGGACCCAGGGAGAGTGTCGGCCGCGTATTGAACGGGGGACGTAAAGAAATTCCTGCACTGATATTAGCGCTGTTTGCCACCCTAATATTGGGTTTCGGGTCCGCCGGCTTATGGGATTTTGTAAGTCAACACCGTTATTTCCCGGGGAGCTGATATGGATTTTTTCGATCACCTGCCGTTGCTCATCCTGTTAAGCTCATTGATACCCGGTCTGGTAATCTTTCTGCTCAGGGAAGAAAGTCATGGGCTTCGGACCAGCCTCAACCTGTTCGGCGCGGTTACAAAGTTAGCTCTTGTCGGCCTGATGATCTGGGGTGTATATCATGAGTGGGTCTCTGATATGCGCTGGCAGATCACACCGGATCTGGAACTGGTTTTACATGCGGATGCATTATCAGTCGTGTTCGTCACACTTTCTACCGTATTGTGGTTAGTCACGACTATCTATGCTATCGGTTATCTCGAGCACTCACCACACCGCAGCCGGTTTTTCGGCTTCTTCAGTTTATGCGTGACGGCAACCGTCGGACTTGCACTCGCTGGAAATCTGTTCACCTTCATTATTTTTTATGAACTGCTAACCCTTGCCACCTATCCCCTGGTTGCCCATAAGGGGTCAGCAGAGGCCGTTCGCGGTGCCCGTATCTACCTGACCTATACGCTTGGCGGCGGCGTACTGTTGCTCATCGGCGCTATCTGGCTGCACACCATAGCGGGACCGATTGATTTTCAGGAGCGGGGCGTGCTCTCTGGTCTCACCCAGCTGGATCCCTGGACCTTGCGCTGGATTTTCCTGTTTATGATCATCGGGCTTGGTGTCAAAGCTGCGCTGTTTCCACTGCATGGCTGGTTACCGCAGGCGATGGTGGCCCCGGCACCGGTCAGTGCACTGTTACATGCCGTTGCCGTGGTCAAGGCTGGCGCTTTTGGTATCATCCGCGTGGTCTATGACGTGTTCGGCGTCGAGTATGCAGACGCCCTGGGGCTGTTGCCATTCCTCGGTGCGATCGCAGCCTTCACCATCGTCTATGGCTCGGTGAAAGCGCTTTCACAGGACCACCTGAAACGGCGACTGGCTTACTCGACGATCAGCCAGGTTTCTTATATCGCACTGGGCGCAGCAATCCTCGGTCCACTGGCAACTATCGGAGGCATAGTGCACCTGGTGCACCAGGGGGTGATGAAGATCACCCTGTTCTTTGCCGCCGGTAACTATGCAGAGACGCTGGGGGTTCACCATGTCAGCGAGATGGATGGCGTCGGTAGACGCATGCCGGCAACGACACTGGCTTTCTCTATCGCAGCCCTTGGCATGATCGGTATTCCCCCGATCGCCGGTTTTATCAGCAAATGGTACCTCGGAATGGGCGCTTTACAGGCCGGTGCAGGTTATTGGGTGATTCCGGTACTGATAGCCAGCAGCCTGTTGAATGCGGCTTATTTTCTGCCGATACTCTATCGCGCCTGGTTTAAACCTGCTGCGGAGAAATGGCCGAAGGAAAAACCGCAGTCGGGTCGCTGGGAGATGTCAGGTGCCCTGATGTGGCCGCCGGTGATCACTGCCGCCGTGGCCCTGCTATTCGGGCTGTTCGCCGCTGCACCTTTCAGCCCACTTGAATGGGCTACGCTGATTACTGCACGGGAGTATTCACGATGAACACTCATATTTTACTTATTCTCGTGCCCCTGCTGCCGTTGATACTGGCCTTGCTGGCACCATTGTTACGCTCAGGTGTTCCGCTTGTTCTGGCACCTCTAACTGCCTTAGTGTCATCACTTCTGGTCCCTGTGGATGCTAGTGTGTATTTGCCCTGGTTATTGACCGGTGCTTACTGGCAGCTTGATAGTATCAGCCAGTTATTTCTGCTTTTCAGCTCATTGGTCTGGCTGGTCGCCAGCCTTTATGTTGTTTTTGCAGATGACGATCAAATGAAACAGCCTGCATACCGCTGTTTGTTCATGCTTGCTATGACAGGCAACATGCTACTCATCGTCGCTGCAGATATGACCAGCTTTTACCTGGGTTTTGCGATGATGGGCTTGTCAGCCTACGGCATATTGCTGAAGCCTTCGCAACGTGCGCGTCGTGCGGCTCGGGTTTACCTGGGTTTTACCCTGGTCGGTGAACTGGCATTGTTCATCGCCATGCTGATCCTGTTCAGCAGCAGTGAGTCGTTATTATTCACTGATATCAAGCAACAGGAAATACCTGATCTTGCGGTGGCATTTTTACTGCTCGGTTTTGGTATCAAGCTCGCTTTACCCGGGCTACACCCGTGGTTACCACTCAGCTACACGGCAGCACCTTTAATCAGTGTTGCGGTACTCAGCGGTCCGATGATGAAAGCAGGCTTGCTGGGCTGGATACGTTTTCTGCCGCCAGGGGCTGAAAACCTGCAGACCTGGGGAGGCGTTTTGATCTGGCTGGGAGTTGCTGGATTACTGCTTGGCTCCGTACTCGCATTATTACAGTACCGAGCCAGCGCTATCCTGGCCTACTCGAGTATCGCCAAAATGGGTTTGGCCAGCAGCTTATTTGGTTATTCGCTGGCCCACCCGGAACAGGCTGATACCGTAATCTCTGCCCTGGTACTGTTTGCCATGCATCACCTTGTTGTTAAATCAGCCCTGTTTATCGGCCTGAATGATTACCAGCAGCGCCATGGCAGACGCTGGATCTTTTATGGCCTGGTGCTGTTATCGCTGAGCCTGATCGGGCTACCATTCAGCGGTGGGGCAGGGGCCAAGTCGGCACTCGATCTGGCCACGGATGGCGATTTCGGCCTGTTACTGATGATGTCCGGTTTCACCACTGCATTGATGATGATTCATTTTCTATGGACTGTAAAAGTGACCGTGACTGGCAGTTCTGAGCCTGAGTTCTCCATCTCCCGATTAAATCCGAACCTCGCCTGGTGGTTTTTGGTTCCCTTCGCCTGGTTCGGCCCGTTTCTGCCGGGCACTATAGCGTTCGACAGTAAGAGCTTGTTGCTGACGGTGTCTGCGGCTGCGTTATTTTTCTATATACGTCAGAACTGGAGCAGACCCGCAAGGCAGGGCCTTCTTCTTCAGCCCGGTGATATCTATCACCTGTTTAAATATATACGTCTATCGAACCCTGTTTTAGTCAAACGTGAACATAACCTGTCAGCACTGTTTACGTGGCCACAAGCCACGAGGAGCAAGGTTTCAGCCGGTCAATTATTGACTGTGCCCGGCTTGCTCTGGTTTTCTGTTTTCACATTGCTCATCGCCGGCTTATTAAGCGCGTCTTAAGCTCGGCGACATATATCCATATATCCCCTGCAGCTAAGTTTTATCAGTCATCAGCTTTATGACATCTCGACCTCATAAACTGTGTTCGACTCTCTATTACTTCGTTTTATTCGAAGTATTTAAGCTGATTTTTCGTATTTTATTTCAGAGTCATGCGCCTTATATTATTTACATCCGTGAACGATAGGTGAACAGGCTGCATCGAAGCCATGAATGGCCTGATACTGGAAGATTCAAAGTCGATGGATGTTTCGGTGCCCAGCAATCGTCAATGCGGACTCAAGGCAGACTCAGGGCAGTTACCTGAGAAGTGACAGTAATCGTATTTTCCTGTATGGAGGAAAAGATTATGACAATAGGTACACTAACGATTCTGGCAGTAACCGGTTCTCTTGTCTTATTGAAGCTCGGTATTATGGCGATGGTCGTCGTATTATGGGCAAGAGCACTTTCTTCCGACGGGCCTTTGTTTCTGCGAAGCCCGGTACTGGCACTTCAGGATCTTACAAAAAAACATTATTGAGCTGATATTTCAACAGCATAGTCAATGATCAAATGCCAGCCACTGGTGGTGAGCCACCAGTGGCTGGAGTTTTACCAGGCCTGCGTATTAAAAGCCGTTGGCGACTAATGGCTCGCTTGTTTATACGAATTCTTACTGGTATAGATTAGCTGCTGTTTGTGCCGGCTCCGAAATCAGGCATTCGTTATATCATCGTTTAACTTACTTCCCGCTGTTCTTGATGCCAGATAGCAGCTGCCTGAAGGTATCGAGCGCATCTTCGAGTTCCTTACACTTTTCATTGCCGCTTGGTTCCAGCCTGCGCAATACGAACTGTGCGGTATCAAGCGCGCGCTGACTCCTTGGGTTCTTGGGGCAGCTGTCGATGTTCAGGTATTTGTCGAGGGTGCGGGTCGTCGGGGTCGATTTGTCGATGTAGACCGGCCAGATGCCGCTCTCTTCAGCAAGGTCTATCTTGTCCTTGCCGAGTTCGTTCTGCCAGCACTCCAGGGCCAGGTTCATGACTTTGACCACATGCTCGCGCAGCAGTGTTTTCTGATCCAGCATATCGACACTGTTCAGGTTGGCCAGTTCCTCCTGACCCAGTCCGGAGAGTACACCGGGGTTGTCCTTGGCGAAGGCCATCAGGCTGCTCAATGTCTGTTCGACAGCATCGAGGCGCTGCTCACTCGGCTTGTCCTCATCATTCGCGCCTTCTGATGCGAGGTTGAGGGCGATAGCAAACCCGCTCTTACCCATGACATCCACTTCATTGATGATGGCGTTACTGTTAAAGGTATGGCCGTCTTTGTGTTTACACTGCAGGGGAGTGTGGATGTTCTTCGACTCCAGATTGGTTTCATCCTTCTCAACGATATCACTATCGCGTATCAGGGCTTCGATATCATCGGAGAACAGGTCTGCTGTATCGAGATCGATGACCTCATCACTGGCATAGCCGAACAGTGCAGTAGCGGCCCTGTTGAAATACACTGCATCGTTGTCCTGATCGAAGCACATCAGCGCACTCTCATCGAGGTCGAGTAGCCGCTGCAAGTCAGTGGTTCGCATCCTGACGTGATTGGTCATGGTATTGAAGGCGTCTGCCAGTACGTGGATCTCCCGCAGGCCTTCGTTATTCACGGTCAGCTTAAGATTGCCCTGTGTCACTTGTCGCATATCGCTGACCATGCGCCTGACCGGGGAGAACAGGAAGCGATGGAACAGCCATAAGGCGAACATCAGGGTTGCCAGCGTCAGCATGAGGAAGCCGGTGATGGTGACGTTGCGTGTCTGGTTCATCTCGGCGTTCAGTGCTTCGATGTTCTCATAGCCGATGATGGTGAATGCCGCTTGACCATCTGAAGTATGCAGTTTGAATTCGACAGGCAGATGTCCCTGGGTTATCTCCTGCTCGTTCCTGTTGATCAACTCACCTGAGGTGGAGTAGATCTGTACCGGGGTCTTGGTGATGTTGCCGATACCGGGCAGGTTAAATAGTGGGTTGACCACCACCTCCAGGTAACCGACGGGGCGCAGGCCACCCAGCGGTACGATGGTTGAGAATAACGGCCCCTGTGCAGAGAGCCAGAGGGCATCGACAGCTTTCAATCGGTCACGGCGGTGTCGATTTCTGATGATATCTGACAGGTAGGTGTCCAGCTCGGTTTTGAGTTGATTGCTGCCGGCATCGCTTTCTGCGAGCAGTTTGAGATCGAGGTCGTAGACACGGATGTTCTCCAGGTCTACCTCGGAGAAGCCGACGAAACCATTGATAAAGGGATCGTTGAGCATTTCGACCAGAAGTTTCGTCTCGCCGCCATCTATACTGCTCTTCACCGCCATGATCAGGTCACGGTTGTGGCTCAGCTTGGTACCGATATCGAAGGTGTGGTTCCTGAGCTGTTTCAGCGTTTCCTGAGAAGCAACCTCGATGACTCGTGACAGGCTGTTGATCTGTGCATCGAGTGCGGCCTGCTTGAAATAACTGCCGGCGAATAATGACAGGATGATGGCAGTGATACCGATCATGCCGAAGATAGCGACCGTTGAGAACCTGATTGAGAATGACTCAATTTTCATTGTATTGATTATAGACGGCTTCTAGCAGCTTGTATCCACTCTGGCAGGCTGAGGCAGGTGTGCGTGATAGATAAAAGTATAGATAAAACAATTAGTTGTTTATTGCTGAAGATGTTTGGTCAGGTGGCGTGAACTGGTCTTATTCAGACACCATGGGCAGGCGTTTGTCCGACCATTCTTTCCAGCCGCCCCTGAACCAGATCAGGTTGGTATAACCCCAGCGTTTGGCTTTCCTGATCGAATCGGTGCTTCGCATGCAGCGTGTGCCGTTACAGTAAAACAGGATCTCTCTGTCTTTGTCCGGCACGATGCGCTCGAGATCTTCCTGCTTGAGCTTGGTATTGAGGATGTTGATCGCGCCTTCGATATGGCCTTTCAGGTACTCTGTTTTCTTGCGTGAATCGATGACGATCAGCTCCGGGTCGGCGAGTATCTTCTCGATGACCTGCTCGGCAGTGAGGATAGTCACATTCTCGATGCTCTCAGGCGCATGCGGTTTCTCTTCGGCGAGCGCCATCTGTGCTGTGGAAAATGATAGGCTGACGAAGAGAGAGACCAGTAAACGCATCAATAAGTTAGGCATAAGCAGTAATTCGATACCATGCTGTCTGTAATCAGGCTAAATTATAGCTGACATCGCTTCTGTTTTGTCGTACACAGAGGAGCGGACTGGTTTTTTGATGCATATCATGGCAGCACGAAGAGGGACGTGAAAAAGTATTCGCATGAGCAGGAAGATACAGCAGATGCTCGAGACTATCGAGAGCGAGTATGCAATTACCCGTCGCATGACGGGCATAGCTTCACTCGACCCGCGTGTAAAGCAGGCGATACTGGATACGCCAAGAGACAAGTTTGTACCGAGGGCTTATCTCGGCAACGCCTATAACAACCGGCCTTTGCCGATCGGTCATGGCCAGACTATCTCACAGCCCTACATCGTGGCGCTGATGACCGATCTTCTTGAACTGGATGAAGCAGGCAGCGTGCTGGAGATAGGAACCGGCTCCGGTTACCAGGCGGCGATCCTGTCGAAGCTGTGCCGCCAGGTGTATACCATCGA
>Ga0180435_10002815_pt1 | contig 17623 bp, 16 predicted proteins | sample SS_ome_3_FD_132467 | JGI IMG/M metagenome (GOLD analysis project Ga0180435, IMG submission 132467) | Hypersaline lake sediment archaeal communities from the Salton Sea, California, USA - SS_3_S_1 metaG | ecosystem: Environmental > Aquatic > Non-marine Saline and Alkaline > Hypersaline >...
AGAGTTCTCGCGTCCGGAAGTGGCTCAGATTCTGATTGACTACTACCAGAGTCTGAACAGCTAAGCTTGCTTGGCCAACTGGAAAGGCCCGCCCCGCAGCTTGCGGTGGCGGGTTTTTTTATGCGTTTGATCTGTGCAAGGCCTGTATTCCGTGAGCAACGAGATGAAATACGATTATCAACAGCTGAAAGAGGAATCTGTTTACGAGGGTTTCCTCAAAATAAAACGTCACTGGGTTCAGCACGCAAGTTTTCATGGCGGGCAATGCGAACCCATCCTCAGGGAGCGACTGGAGGATCTCTCGGCGGTTTCGGTGCTGCTGTATGACCCGGACAGAGATCAAGTGGTGCTGGTCGAGCAGTTCCGGGTCGGTCTGATGGGGCAGGTCGATCCACCCTGGGCGCTGGAGACGGTATCCGGGTTTTGCGACAGGGCCCACGAGGTGCCGGAAGAGGTCGCGCGCCGCGAGGTTCATGAGGAAACCGGTTGCGAGCTACTTACCTTGACCCAGATCGGCAGTTTCTTTGTCAGCCCTGGTATCTCGGATGAGCAGATTCATCTCTTCTGCGGCCGGGTGGATGCAGGTGCTGCCGGTGGCGTGCACGGCCTGGCCGAGGAAGGCGAGGAAATGCGCGTGCTGGTCATGCCACGCGAAGAGGCTGCGAGCGAACTTTTCGGCCGCTTGTGCTCGACCAGTATCGTGATAGCGATGCAGTGGCTGCAGGCAAATCGGGAAAGCTTACTCGATCACTGGGGGTGAGTGTTTCTGCGTTCCGGTGAGGCGGATGTGACCCGGACCGAAAGGAAGCGCTGGTTGGCGACACCCGTGCTGGCCCGGTATCCAATTCCTTTGTCGCGGCTGCGACCTGCAGCGTCAATCGACCCGATCGGGATCCACTCGCCCAGCCTTCCGCTGACGACGGTATCGGCGTGTTGGGTGTTGAAAACACCGCTTGTCACCGCTGGGGACTCGGCCTGCTGATATACCTCAACGGTCACGTTGCCGCCGTGGCTGCGCGGCAGGACGAGAATGCCGGTATGAATATCCTTGTACCTGACTTCGAGGCGCTCGGTCCGATCGCTCCCCTGGCCGCCACGCTCCACCTGATAGACGGGGACAGACTGGCCAATCCGGATGAGTGCGGGCCGGCCGTCCAGGGTTCTCACACGTTGCACGATGTCGCCGTCTTGCCGTGTGGAGTGGCGGCGGAGGCGCACATCGGCCTGAAGGTCCCGCAGGCGCACCCCCGCAGACTGGTCAGTATCCGATAGTTCGCTATCCACCCGGACTTCAACCAGCAGATTCCGGGGCGGGCGGTCGAGTTCGGAGATCAGCCAGCGTACCTCCTCCAGGCGGCTGGCGGGTGCCTGCACGATGAGCCGGTTCCCGTAGGCGGACACGCTTCCCTGATCGCCAAGCAGGGCGTTGATCTGTGGCACCAGGTCGGAGGCAGGACGGGTGTGAACATCGAAGAGGCTGACTTCCTGGGCCATGACTGTCGTTCCGAACAGGAACCAGCCGGCCAGCAGGGCGACAAGATGCATGGATCGTTTCATGTTGCCGAGTGTAGCAGTTGCCGGACGGCGGCCGTCCAAGGGCGAGAAAGATTCTCCTCCAGGAAAACTGAGATATCCGGAGCAGCGGGTGGATGCTTCAGAAACACGGCCAGTTGCTTTGCCAGGGCCTCCACGTTTCCCACCGGGTAACGGTAGGTCGCAGAATACTGCTCGACATAGCACAGGGCATCGGGAACCAATGGCACGGCACCGGCTGAAACGGCCTCCAGTACAGCGAGTCCCTGGAACTCGTGCGTCGCCGTGCTGGCCACGATGCTGGAGCGAGCAAGCCAGTGGCAATACTCCTCTCTGCTTACCTCGCCATCCGCCAGGATCTTTTCACCTGCTGTTTCACGTATGCGGGACAGCGCCGCTGGCGTGTTGACCGGGCGTGGGCCGAGCAATGCGAGTCGGTAAGGTATGCCCTGTTGTTCCAACAGAGCGATTGCATCTGCGAAAAGCTCGGGCGATTTGTCGTATTCCCAGCGGTGGTTCCAAAGGATCAGCCGGTTGTCCTTGGGTCCGGATTCAATCGATCTTATCGGGACCGGCAGGATTTCGGAGGATGGGTTCAGACGCTCGCCGAGGTTGTCAGGGCAATGGTCGGGCAGGCGCCTGCAAAGCGAGCTGATACCGGCGAAGAAGCTATCCCGGTTCCACCCGGAATTGAATGCGAGACGATCAGCCGAGAGGGCCGAATAGATCTGAACCATCTGAGGGTCGACCGAGTTGTGCTGTCCGGCGGAAACAGGATAGGCGAACTGGTTCTCGTGGAAATACAACAATGTTGGAATCGCACTCAGGTCGCGGCGAATGCCGCGTAGTGTCGCCAGATCGACCATTGAGGTGGCTACGATTGCAGAGGGAGGAGGGGTTGGTAGCATGTCCATCCATGCAAGCGGGTTACCTCGAATGCGCCAACGAAAGTGACGCCCGGACAGTGTGAACAGCTTCCAGTCGAAAGGGGTTTCCTGTGTCAGCCAGTCGCTCCACCAGGCGTGGCTGTCGGCGTGGTAGGCGGACAGCAACCAGATCGTTTGCCGGCTCACCGCCGGGCACCAAGATGCAGATACATTCGTCGGTGTGGTATGCCAGCTTCCTGGAAGACTTGACCCTCCGAAATGAAACCCTGTTTTTGATAGAAGGGTTCGGCATCGCATTGGGCGTTAAGAAATAATGTCGATATGCCGGATTGTTGCGCCTTGCGGATAAGGGTCTTGAGAAGGGTGGAACCGATGCCCCTGCCTCGAAAGGGTTTGCGTACCGCCAGGCGTCCGATGTGACCGTTCGCAAGCAGTCGGGCGGTGCCGGCCGGTCCGGAATCAGGCAGAGTGGCGAGCAGGTGGAACCCCTGTGGGTCATCAGCATCCTCTTCCATCTCTGGGGGGACGCCTTGTTCGTCGACAAAAACCTCGAAACGGATCGATAGCAGTATTTCCCGGGCGATGTTCCAGTCAACGAGCTGTATTCGAAGTTCATTCATCCACGTACAGCCATCCTCGTTTCAGAATGCCTGAAATCGTACTGCTCAGTTGTACCCGGTCGAAGTCGCTGAATCGAGAGAACGGCATTCGACGCGATTGGCAGATACGTTCCAGCAGGTTTCGGTATTTCCCTGGGTACTCGAGGGCCTCACCCTGGGAGCACAGGGCAAAGGTGACCTGATCGAGTTGGACCAGGGCGAAGCGTGCCCAGGGGTGACGGCGCAGCTCGATTGCACCATCGAACCATCGGCGCAGCACCAGGGAGGTGTCGATGTCATCAGGAGGAATCTCGAATCCCGGTTTGGGATCAGTCAGGTGGCAACCGGCCCAGCGGCGGAAGGTGGCGTCATTTTCTGGCAGGGCACGGGTCATAACCGATCGAATCTGGTCGAGATCCTTCGAAGTGATCAATGACGTCTGCTGGGTCCTGGAATCAATCCGGTCTTTCAGGTGTGGGCGATCGGCACCGAGAGGCAACTGTTCCAGCCAGGCGGCAAGCAACTCGGCATCGGACGGGCCGCGCATTCCAAGCGACCAGGTCATGCATTCGCCTGCCGCCGTACCCCAGTGTGCCACGTTGGGCGGCAGATAGAGCATGTCACCAGGGGATAGCAGCATGTCGCTGTCGGTCTGGAAATCGCGCAGTACTTTCACTGGCGAGTTGGGCAGCAGGTCGGCCTGGGTATAGCGACGTTCACTGATTCGCCAGCGCCGTTGGCCGTAAGTCTGCATCAGGAAAACGTCGTAGCTGTCGGTATGCGGCCCCACACCACCCTGGTCGCTCGCATAGCTGATCATGATGTCGTCGAGCCGCCAATCAGGCAAAAAGGCGAAAGCATCGAGCAGTGCAGCGACCTCCGGTACGTGCTTGTCTACATCCTGTACCAGCAGCGTCCAGTGAGATTCCGGAAGGTCGTTGAAATCCTTTTCGTCAAAGGGCCCGTGCCGGAGCGACCAACCGTTTTCCTCCGTCTCCGCAATCAGGCGTGATTCAATTTCTTCTTCACAGGCCAGCCCGGCCAGTTCGTCGGGGGAAATGTCAAAGGTTTCCGCGGAAAAAGTATTGCGAATCAGGGCGGGTTTCTTTTGCCAGAATTCATCTAAAAACCGTTCGCGGGGTAACTCATCCGGGAACCTCAGTGTTGGTGTGTGCATGCTCGAGTGACCGTTTCTTTTTCAGAGAACTCTATAGAGGAGAACCGTCGCTAAATGATGACAAAAGGTGCCGCCAATAAAAATGGAAAAAAGCTTGAACTTATTTGGTTGTATGGTTCTAATTCGCAACCAACGGCTGATCTGAATGTTCGGAATGGTCGCCCAGTTCTTAATTTGACGATCGCATACCCAATTTGGGAGGGATAAATGATCAAAAAATCTGATAATAACGTTCGCGCGTTTTTCGCACCTGTTGGCCTGGCCGTAAGCCTGGCACTTGGCGGTGTGGGTGCAGCCAATGCTTCGTCCCATGGTGGCGCATCGTTCGGTCCTTATCTTGACGATGCGAGTGGTGGCATGGTCATCAACGGTTCCGGTCAATGCTGGAAGACCATCGGTGGTCTGACCGGCGCCATGTCGCAGTGCGGCGATGCCATGGCCTCCAATGACGCCGATGGCGACGGCGTGGCCGACGACATGGATAAGTGCCCGGGCACCCCGAAGGGTGTCAAGGTCGACGCAATGGGTTGCCCGCTTGACAGCGATGGCGACGGTGTCCTCGATTCCGCCGACCGTTGTCCGGGTACCCCCAAGGGTGCCAACGTCGATGCGACCGGCTGCGTCATACCGATGGCCGCTGCACCTGCCGCTGCCAAGACCGTCTTGGATCGCTTCGATTTCGACAGCTCCATGCTGAAGGGTGCCATGAAGTCCATGCTGGACAGCCTGGCGGGCGCGCTGAAGTCCACCCCGGCAGATGAGTCACTGGAGATCGTGGGTCACGCTGATTCCACCGGTCCGGAAGGCTACAACCAGAAGCTCTCCGAGCGCCGTGCCCAGTCTGTTGCTGATTACCTGGCTGGCCAGGGCATCACCAACATGTCCATCAAGGGCATGGGTGAAAGCAACCCGGTGGCTGACAACGGTACCCGTGAAGGTCGTGCGATGAACCGTCGCGTGGATGTCATGACCAAGTAATTCCGGATTTCCGGAAACAGGAAACCGCGGCTCCGGCCGCGGTTTTTTTTGCCCGGCATTTTTCTGTTTCAGTTACTCAGGCCCAGCGCAGAAAGGTACAGCACCACAGAGACGATAAAGAGCAATAGCTCAGTGAAGGTGCCGTTTCTGCGACGTGTGCCACAGGTGTCGGTTTTCATGAGATCGGGAATCAGGCCCCTGACCTGGTCCTTCATGAAGTAGTGATGGCGTGTGCGCATGGCTTGATCCTCCGAAACTGTGTCAATGTTCTTGCTTGGTTCTCTGTAAGCCTAGCCGCAAATAGAGAACAAAACAAGAACGTTATGTTTCCTTTTCCTGAAACCTCGGGTTGTTTTCCACGTTCAGTGATTTTGGAGGTAATGGATAACCAGTTCAGGTCGCGGTGGATGTGTTGATCGCGTCTTACGAATCACGAAGTAGTGCTGGCCCGGGAATGGGCGGCGACAACGTCTTTGGTGGTGATCAGTCCATCGCGAAAAAACCGGCAGCCTGAACCTTCCCGGCAAACTCGGGGTACCTTTTATAATCATCGTGTTGGATTGACCCTGAGCGGCCGAGGGACTAGAATTCCCCGCTGGCAAGACCTGCACCGCAGGTTGCAGGCAAAGGCCCCGGATGCGGGGTCTTTTTTATATTCTGATCGACCGTCGTATATTGCGCCGGACGTTTTTCAGGAAATGGGCCTTGGGCCCATTTTTTATTTTTCTGGGTGTGATGATCAGGGTTCCACAAAGCTTGCAGACACTGGTGCGGGGAGTGACCGATTCGCTCGGCCTCGAGCTCTGGGGAATCGAGTTGTTGCCGCGCCAGAAATCCGGACAGTTGTTGCGCGTCTATATTGAATCGGACGCCGATTCGGGTGTCGGTTTGTCGGACTGCGAAGCGGTCAGTCGGCAGTTGAGCGCAGTGTTGGATGTGGAGGACCCGATAGCGGGTGAATATACCCTCGAGGTGTCTTCTCCTGGCATGGATCGCCCGCTGTACACAGCGACGCAGTTTGCCCGCTTCGTGGACTCTGTGGTGCGTGTAAAGCTCAGATCCACCGTGTTGGGGCGCAAGAACTACCGGGGGCAACTTGTCGCGGTGGATCAGGGCAGTATCACCATGTCGGTGGATGGCGATCAGGTCTCACTGTCGATGGATGAAATTGATTCGGCACATGTAGTGCCCCAGTTTTAGATGAAGGTAGGGCGATGAACAAAGAAATCCTGCTGGTAGTGGATGTGGTGTCCAACGAAAAGGGCGTGGATAAGGACGTAATTTTCGAGGCCATCGAGGCCGCGCTGGCATCTGCTACACGCAAGAAACATGGTGGTGACATCGAAGTAAGGGTTCAGATCGATCGTTCCACTGGTGACTATGAGACCTTCAGACGCTGGCTGGTGGTGGACGACTCGGAAACCGCGATGCTGGAAAATCCCACTGCCGAGATCACGCTGTCCGCGGCGAAGGAAGGCGACCCCGCCATCCAGCCCGAGGATTACGTCGAGGAGCAGATCGAGTCCATCGAGTTTGGTCGGATTGCAGCCCAGACCGCGAAGCAGGTGATCGTGCAGAAGGTGCGCGAAGCCGAGCGCGCCAAGGTGGTGGATGCCTTCCAGGACAAAGTGGGACACCTGGTCAATGGAACGGTAAAGCGCGCCGACAAGGGCACGATCGTGCTTGATCTCGGGGACAATGCGGAGGCACTGGTCCCGAGAAGTGACGTCATTCCCAAGGAAATGGCGAGAATTGGCGATCGTTTGCGCGGATTTCTATACGACGTGCGAGGCGAAATGCGTGGCCCGCAATTGTTGGTCTCCCGTACCACGCCCGAACTCCTGGTCGAGTTGTTCCGACTCGAGGTGCCGGAGGTAAATGAGGGCTCTATCGAAATCATGGGTGCTGCCCGCGATCCCGGCCTGCGTGCCAAGATCGCGGTGCGTGCACTGGATCCCCGTGTGGATCCGGTCGGTGCCTGTGTCGGCATGCGGGGCTCCAGGGTTCAGGCGGTATCGAATGAACTGAGCGGGGAGCGCGTTGACATCATCGTATGGGATGACAATCCAGCCCAATTCGTCATCAACGCGATGTCCCCCGCAGACGTGGTTTCCATCGTCGTCGACGAAGACAAGCACAGCATGGACATTGCGGTGAAGGATGAGAACCTCTCCCAAGCCATCGGCCGGGGAGGGCAGAACGTACGCCTCGCCAGCCAGTTGACCGGCTGGGAACTCAATGTCATGAGCGAGGAGCAGGCGCAGGAAAAAAGCGAGGTCGAGGCACAGGAGTTTATCCAGCGCTTCATGGAAGAGCTCGACGTGGACGAGGAGGTTGCGGCCATCCTGGTTCAGGAAGGATTCACCTCGGTGGAAGAGATCGCCTATGTGGATGAAGCGGAACTGGTAGCGATCGAGGAGTTTGACGAGAAAATCGTCGAGGAACTGCGCAACCGGGCAAACGACGCATTGCTGACCAAGGCGATTGCCAAGGAGGAGGTTGCCTCGCCGGCCGAGGATCTGCTCGCCATGGAAGGGATGGAAGAGACGCTCGCCAATCAGCTGGCAGCTCGCGGGGTCGTCACGATGGAGGATCTCGCAGAGTGCTCCACTGATGATCTGATGGAGATCGAAGACATGGACGAGAAGCGTGCCGGTGAACTCATTATGACCGCACGCGCACCTTGGTTCGCAGAAGAAGAGAAGTAAATGGGGAGTAGGCATGAGTGAAGTAACTGTCAGTCAACTGGCCTCGGATGTGGGCATTCCGGTTGATCGCCTGCTCAAGCAACTGAGTGATGCGGGTGTCGCCAAACAAGCCGCCGAGGATGTCATAACCGAACAGGAAAAAGTTGCCTTGCTCAATTTTCTCCGCCGCAGCCACGGCAAGGCGGAAAAGACCCCCGCGACTGCGACCAAGAAAGTCGCACTCAAGCGCCGCACGACTACGGAGCTGAAAGTGCCCGGAGCAGGCGGCAGGGTGGCCCGTGGTTCGCGCGCGGCACCCAAGACCGTGGCGGTCGAGGTGCGTCGTAAGCGCGCGGTGGTAAAGCGGGATGCCGAAACCGTCGAGAGCGAGAAGGAGCGCGCGCTACGCGAGATGCACGACGCACAGAAAGCACTCGATGAGCAGAAGGCCCAGCGCGAAGAGGTGGCTGCCCAGGAAGAGGCGCGTCGCCAGGCATTGGAAGATCGCCGTCGCCAGGAAGAGGCTGAGCGTCAGGAAGCCGAGAAGGCGCGTGAGGAAGCTGAACGCGCAGCCACGGAGGAAGCGCGCCGGGCTGAGGAAGAAAAGGAACGTGCCCGACGTGAGGCGGAACAGAAGACCCGCCAGGAAGAGCCCAAGCGACCCAAGCGCATGCGTGAAGCACCTGCGCCATCCGGCGGAGCGGAGCAACGCCCGGCTGGAAGGGGACGTCGTCGCGAGCTGCATGTGGCTAACGACAAACGCGGCAAAAGATCCAAGGGTGGCAAGCGCGCTCGGCGGGACGTTCAGGCTGAGGATCAGCAGCACGGTTTCCAGAAACCAGTGGAGCCGAAAAAGCTCACCATCGAGGTGCCCGTCAACATTACCGTCGGCGATCTGGCACAACGAATGGCTATCAAGGCGTCCGAGGTGATCAAGGTGCTCATGGGCATGGGCATGATGGTCACTATCAATCAGCCGCTCGACCAGGAGACCGCGATCCTTGTGGTTGAGGAAATGGGGCATGAGGCGGTCGAGGAGAAGGTGACCGATGCCGAAGAGCAGGTTCTGGCTGCGGTTGAAGAGGAAATGCAGCAGGGTGAAATGGTTCCCCGGGCGCCCGTGGTCACCATCATGGGGCATGTCGACCACGGCAAGACCTCACTGCTCGATCATATCCGTGAAAGCCGTGTGGCGGCCGGTGAGGCGGGTGGTATCACCCAGCATATCGGTGCCTACCATGTAAATACCGACCACGGCATGATCACCTTCCTGGATACCCCGGGACACGCGGCGTTTTCCGCAATGCGCGCACGGGGCGCCAAGGCTACCGATATCATCGTTCTGGTGGTCGCAGCCGATGACGGCGCAATGCCTCAGACCAAGGAGGCGATCCAGCATGCGCGAGCGGCCGAAGTGCCGCTGATTGTTGCTATCAATAAGATGGACAAACCCGAGGCCAACCCGGATCGGGTGATGCAGGAGCTCGTCGCGGAAGAGGTCGTTCCGGAAGACTGGGGTGGCGACACCCAGTTCATGAAGGTCTCTGCGCATACCGGGCAGGGCATCGAGGAGTTGTTGGAAGCGATCCTGTTGCAGGCCGAGGTGTTGGAACTCGAGGTGGTTGAGAAGGGGCCGGCCAAGGGTATTATCGTCGAATCCAGTCTCGACAAGGGACGGGGTCCGGTGGCAACGGTCCTGGTGCAGTCCGGTACCCTGAGTCAGGGTGATTCGATCGTATCCGGAACCGAGTTCGGCCGCGTACGTGCGATGTTCGACGAGAACGGGAAACAGACAAAAGAGGCAGGACCGTCGATTCCGGTTCAGGTGCTCGGTCTTTCCGCGGCGCCACATGCGGGTGACGATCTCGTGGTCGTTTCGGACGAGAAGAAGGCACGCGAAGTCGCCGAACTGCGTCGCGAACGGCAGCGCGAGGGTCGTCTGGCGGAGCAGAAGGCCGCCAAGCTTGACCAGATGTTCTCGCGTATGGCCGAGGGCGAGGTGGCCTATGTCAACCTCATCATCAAGGCCGATGTGCAGGGCTCTGTGGAGGCCCTCAAAGAGTCGCTGATGAAGATCCAGACCGACGAGGCCAAGGTAAAGATCGTGGCTGCCGGTGTGGGCGGGATCAACGAGTCCGACGCCAACCTCGCAATGACGTCTGATGCGGCTGTGATCGGTTTCAATGTGCGTGCCGATGCGGCTGCCCGTCGGGTAATCGAAGAGAACGATATCGACCTGCGTTATTACAGCATCATCTACGAAGTCATCGATGACGTGAAGAAGGCGATCTCCGGTCTGCTGACACCCGAGGTCAAGGAAGAGATCATCGGTCTGGCCGAGGTACGGGATGTGTTCCGTTCCTCCAAGCTCGGTGCGATCGCCGGCTGTATGGTGGTCGAGGGCGCGGTCAAGCGCTCCAACCCGATCCGCGTGCTACGTGACAATGTGGTCGTCTATGAGGGAGAACTTGAGTCACTGCGCCGTTTCAAGGATGACGTGCAGGAAGTCAAGGCGGGCACCGAGTGCGGTATCGGGGTGAAGAATTACAACGACGTCAAGCCTGGCGACCACATCGAAGTTTACGAGCGTTACGAAGTGGCGCGCGAGCTCTGAGATTCAAGCGGGATTCCAGGCTGTGCCGACAAGAGAGTTTGGTAGAGAGGAGCGTGTAGGCGCCGAGTTGCAGCGTGAGCTTGCCTTGCTGCTGCGGGAGGAGGTGCGTGATCCGCGACTCAGCCAGGTGACCATCCAGGAAGTGAGGGTGGTGCGTGACCTGTCGCATGCGCGTGTCTTCTTTACCGTGATGGACCGTGATCAGGCGCGCAAGACCGAAAAGGCCCTCAACAAGGCGGCTGGTTTTCTGCGTCACAGCCTGGGCGAGCGCGTGTTGATGCGTACGGTTCCCCAGTTGCATTTCGAATACGATCACTCTCTCGAGGATGGCATGCGATTGTCTTCACTGATTGATCGCGCGGTAGCGGATACCCCGCAGAGAGATCCTGTTCCTTCGGACGATCAACAGGAGGACTGATACATGGGTCGACGCAGACGCCCCCGTGGCCGCGCGGTCAACGGTATCCTATTGCTCGACAAACCTTTGGGGTTCACCTCAAACGACGCCCTGCAGAAGGTGAAACACCTTTTTTTCGCGCAGAAGGCAGGGCATACCGGCAGTCTCGATCCACTCGCCGATGGTATGCTCCCGATCTGTTTCGGGATAGGGACGCGTCTGTCCGCCTTCCTGCTGGATTCAGACAAGTTTTACCAGGTGCGCGTCAAACTGGGTCAGACCACGGCTACCGGTGATACCGAGGGGGAGGTGCTCGAGGCCCGTTCCACGGAAGGAATCGGTGAGCAGGAAATTGCTGCCATCCTGCCGCGTTTCCGCGGACGCATTTCCCAGCTTCCCCCGATGTACTCCGCGCTCAAGCATAAGGGACAGCGCCTGTACAAGCTGGCGCGCGAGGGAATCGAAGTGGAGCGGGAGCCGCGCGAGATCACCATCCACTCTCTCGAACTGGGTGAAGTCCAGGGAGACGAGTTCGATCTGCATGTGCATTGTTCCAAGGGCACTTACGTGCGGACCCTGGCCGAGGACATTGGCGAGGCCCTGGGGTGTGGAGCGCACGTGACCGCACTGCACCGCACTGGAGTCGGTCCTTACACCGGGATGGAGATGGTGTCCATGGAGCAGGTTGAACAGGCGGCCCTGGACGGCAACGAGGCGCTGGATGCCCTGCTGCTTCCGGTCGATACCGCGTTGTCCGACTGGCCGGCAGTGAGGCTCAACAAGGATTCCAGCTATTACCTGAAGATGGGGCAGGCGGTGGTGGTGCCCAAGGCGCCAACCAGCGGTTGGGTCAGGCTGTATGAAGAACCGGACCGGTTCATCGGCGTCGGGGTGGTCGACGACGACGGAAAGATCGCACCCAAACGCCTGCTGGCCGGTTGAACCGGTCAGGGAAATCCACTCAAAAGCTCAATTACCGGCTGACATTTGGGTCCCCATGGGGCAAAATGCCGCTCTTTTACCGGGGCGCCCATCTGATGGCGCCTTTTATTTAACCGGCCGGGACGTCCTGAACTCATTGTTGGGTGTCCCCTGAAGATCACGGTCTTCCGCGCGGCCACAATGAGGAGAAAGCTATGGCTATCACTGCAGAACAGAAAGCCGCCATCGTGGCGGAATACGGCAAGGGTTCCAACGATACCGGGTCGACCGAGGTCCAGGTGGCGCTGCTGAGCGCGCGCATCGGCGATCTCACCCCGCATTTCCAGGAACACAAGAAAGATCACCATTCCCGTCAGGGCCTGGTTCGTCTGGTCAACCAGCGCCGCAAGCTGCTGGATTATCTCAAGTCGAAGGACGTGGAGGCCTACCGCGACCTGATCAAGCGACTGGGTCTGCGTCGCTGATCGCGGCAACACACAACAGGTTGAGGGGTTCCACGTGAGTTACGTAAGAAAAGAGTTCCAGTTTGGTGATCACAAGGTCGTGATGGAAACGGGCGAGATCGCTCGCCAGGCAGACGCGGCTGTAATGATCAACATGGAAGACACCGTCGTACTGTGTACGGTTGTGTATGAGAAGAAAGCCTCCGCCGAGCGCGATTTTTTCCCCATGACGGTTGATTACCAGGAAAAGACCTATGCCGCCGGCATCATCCCCGGCGGTTTTTTCCGTCGTGAGGGACGTCCATCGGAAAAGGAAATACTCACCTCGCGACTGATCGATCGTCCGGTCCGTCCGCTCTTTCCCAAGGGCTTCACCAACGAGGTGCAGATCATCTGTACCGTGATGTCGCTCAACCCATTGGTCGACCCGGAAATCCCGTCCCTGATTGGTACCTCCGCCGCACTGGCCTGCTCGGGACTTCCCTTCGAAGGCCCGATCGGCGCTGCGCGGGTTGGCTACAGGAACGGGGAATACCTGCTCAACCAGCCGCATACCGGTCTGAATGACGAGAGCGACCTCGACCTGGTCGTTTCGGGAACCAGCGAAGCCGTCCTGATGGTGGAATCAGAGGCACGCCAACTGTCCGAAGAGATCATGCTTGGGGCGGTACTGTTCGGTCACGAACAGATGCAGGTGGCAATCGATGCCATCAGCGAGATGGCTGCCGAGGTTGGCAAAAAGGCGTTGGTCGTCGAAGCCAAGCCCGAGAATACCGATCTCACCCAGGCGACCGAAGTCGCCTGCGGAGAGGCGCTGCGTGCGGCTTACCAGATCGCTGACAAGATGGACCGGTATGCGGCCATCGATGCTGCCAAGGCCGCAGCCAAAGAGGCCCTTTGTGGCGGTGAATCGCCTCAGTTCGATGAAGCGCACGTGGTCGAAGCCATCGAGAAGCTCAAGAAGCGTGTCGTGCGGGGTCGTATTCTGGCCGGTGAGCCGCGCATCGATGGGCGGGATACCCGCACGGTACGCCCAATCACGGTCAAGACCGGTGTGCTCCCCCGGACCCATGGCTCGGCGCTGTTCACCCGCGGTGAGACCCAGGCCCTGGTGGTTACCACTCTGGGTACAGAACGTGACTCCCAGATCATCGATGCCCTGAGCGGTTCCTATAAAGAACCATTCATGCTCCATTACAACTTCCCGCCGTTCTGTGTCGGCGAAATGGGTCGTGTGGGCAGCCCGAAGCGGCGTGAGATCGGCCACGGTCGTCTCGCCAAGCGTGGCGTGTTGGCGGCAATGCCGGAATTGGCGAACTTCCCGTACTCGATCCGCGTGGTTTCCGAGATAACCGAGTCCAATGGCTCCTCCTCGATGGCATCGGTCTGCGGTACCAGCCTGTCCCTGATGGATGCAGGTGTGCCGCTCGAGGCACCAGTGGCGGGTGTGGCCATGGGGCTGATCAAGGAAGGCGATCAGTTCGCTGTCCTGACCGACATCCTGGGTGATGAGGATCACCTGGGTGATATGGACTTCAAGGTCGCTGGCACCAATGCCGGTATCAATGCCCTGCAAATGGATATCAAGATCAACGGTATCACCCGTGAGATCATGGAAATCGCGCTGAATCAGGCGAAGGAAGGCCGGATGCACATCCTGGGTGAGATGGGCAAGGCGATCAATGCACCGCGCCAGGAGATGTCCGAGCATGCGCCGCGCATCGTGACCTTCAAGATCAACCCGGACAAGATCCGCGACGTGATCGGCAAGGGTGGTGCCACCATTCGTTCCATTACCGAAGAGACCGGCGCGACGGTCGATATCACCGACGATGGCATGGTGAAAATCTTTTCGGTCGACAGGGCTGCTGGCGACGATGCCCGGCGCCGCGTAGAGCAGATCACGGCGGACATCGAGGTCGGCATGATCTACGAGGGCAAGGTGGTCCGTCTGATGGACTTCGGTGCGTTCGTAAATATCCTGCCCGGCAAGGACGGCCTGGTGCACATCTCCCAGATCTGCGAGGAGCGGGTCGAGAAGGTGAGCGATAAGCTGGCCGAGGGTGATGTGGTCAAGGTCAAGGTGCTGGAAGTCGACAAGCAGGGGCGGATTCGTCTCAGCATGAAGGCGGTCGAGGAAGGGGCTGAAGCCTGATTCTTTGTCACCTTATGTCCCGATGGAAAAGCGGGAAGCGGGTTAAACTGTTGTTTCGGTTTCCCTGAAAAGGGACTGCAAAGTGGGGCCGTAAGGCCCCTTTTGCATTTTCCCGTGTCAGGTAATCAGCAGTGGAACAGATTGTATGAATGAAGATCAGTCGCTATCGGTGGTCATCCCCCTGTATCAGGAGGCCGAGAATGTGGGTCCGTTGCTGGCGCGTCTGCACGAAGGGCTCGCCGGGTACGAGCATCCGTGGGAGCTGATCTGCGTGGACGATGGCAGTACCGACCGAACCGTAGAACGCCTGCGCGAAGAGGCGGCAGGCTATGGCTCGCATGTCCGTGTGATACGTATGCGTCGCAATTTTGGTCAGACGGCGGCGATGCAGGCGGGTATCACCGCCGCGCGGGGCAGGTTTATCGCCACCCTGGATGGAGACCTGCAAAATGACCCGGCTGATATACCGCGGATGCTGGCGGAAATGCAGGAAAGGGACCTGGATCTGCTCCAGGGCTGGCGGCAGAAGCGTCGCGACGATTCGGTCCGCAAATTTTTCTCGCGCGTGGCCAACCGTCTTATCGCACGTATTACCGGCGTAAATCTGCATGACTATGGCTGCAGCCTCAAGGTCTATCGTGCGGATGTAATCAAACGGGTGCGACTCTTCGGTGAGATGCACCGCTTCATCCCGGTCTGGGTGGCGGGTGTGACTTCGCCCGCCCGGATTGGAGAGACTGTGGTCAATCACCAGGCCCGGCAGTATGGAGAATCCAAGTACGGGCTTTCGCGAACGTTTCGCGTGGTCGTCGACCTCCTGACCGTTTTTTTCTTTCTCCGGTTCCGCGCCAGACCCGGTCACTTCTTTGGCAGTATCGGGCTCTTTTTTGGGGCACTGGGCTCCATGGGGATGATATGGCTGGGGTTCGTCAAGTTTGTCCTCGGTGATCCGATCGCGGGACGACCACTGTTGTTTGTTTCAGTCCTGTTTATCGTGATGTCGATACAGATGTTGACCACCGGGGTTTTGTCGGAACTGTTGTCGCGAACCTTTTTTGAGAGTTCAGGCTCAACCGCTTACCACGTGCTGGAGATGGATGGAGAGGACTCGGGCTGGAAACAGCCTGAGTAACGTTCTCTTGTGGTTATGAATCTGCAACGTCTGCTTGTGAGTCCGGCTGCCCTGGCAGTAGCTTTCGCCCTGCTGGTGTGGGGCTTCTGGTCCACGCCGCTGTACGATCTCGATGAAGGTGCCTTTACCGAGGCCACACGGGAGATGATGGAGTCGGGCAACTATGTCTCCATCTACCTCAATGGCGAGCCCCGGCATGACAAGCCGGTATTGATCTACTGGTTACAGGCGGCCTCTGTTCATCTGTTCGGCCTGAACGAGTTCGCCTTGCGTCTGCCGTCCGTGCTGGCCTCTCTTGGCTGGGTGTGGGCGCTGGTTTCCTTCGGTCGACGTTTCGTGGACAGGGATACGGGGATAGTGGCCGGGCTTGTTCTGTGCCTTTCACTGTATGTCGGACTGATTGCCAGGGCAGCGGTGGCGGATGCCCTGCTGCACCTCTTTCTGGCCTTGAGCCTGTTCGAGGCCTACCGTTACGCCCAGAAACCGGATCGTGCCACCCATTTGCGTGTTTTCCTCTGGATGGGGCTGGGATTCCTTACCAAGGGTCCGGTCGCTGTTCTGTTTCCCTTTCTCGTTAGCGGCATTTTCTATCTCAGCTACGGGCGCTGGCAGGATTGGTTGCGCGCTATCTTCCACTTGCCGGGTCTCCTGTTGTTTCTGGCGGTGGTGTTGCCTTGGCATGTTGCCGTGTATCTCGATACGGGATGGGCGTTTTTCGAGGGTTTCTATCTGCATCACAACGTGAATCGTTACAGCGGTGCAATGGAAGGGCATGCTGGCGGCCCCTTCTACTACCTGATCGTGGCGCCGCTGGTGGTGATGCCTTTTGCCGCCTGGTTCATTCTCCTGCTGGGAAAGTTAGGCAGGGTGATGGACGACCCCCTGGACCGTTATATCTGGATCTGGTTCCTGGTGGTGCTGGGGATATTTTCGTTTTCAGGTACCAAGCTTCCCCATTACCTGCTGTACGGCATGAGCGGTGTCTTTCTTCTCATGGCACGTTACCGGGAGAGTCTGGCCCGGGCCTGGGTCCACCTCGTACCCGGACTGTCACTACTCGTCCTTTTCTGTTTTCTTCCTTTCATATTCCGGCATCTGGCGTCGCAGACCGACCGGCTCTACGAAACGACACTCTTCCTGGATGGGATCGAGGCCTTCAGTGGCACGGCGCAATGGATTCTCGTGGCGCTCGCAATTGTGGCGATGGGGATCTCTTTCATACGCGCAACGGTATGGCGGCGCATGCTGCTCGTCGGTTTCGTTCAGGCGGTAGCGGTGGCGTTTATCGTGCTTCCGAACGTGTTGGGTGTGATGCAGGACGGGCCCAAGGCTGCAGCCCTGCATGCCAGGGAGCAGGGAAAGTCGCTGGTCTTCCACAGGGTCTATCAACCGAGCGTGAGTGTATATGCTCGACAGGTGATTTCACGCGGCGATCCCGAACCCGGGCAGTGGGTTTATACGCGTGTGGACAAGCTGGATGAGTTTATGCGCCAACCATCGGACTACCATAAGCGAGTGGTGTTCAGCCAGGGTGTGGCCCGCCTGGTGGCGATAGAGAAGAAGGTGGAGGGACCTTCCTGATGCTCACCGCCATGAAACGGGAGCTGCTGCCAGGTCTGGGTCTTGCGCATACCCGCCTGGACAACCGGTCCGTGCCTGGCATCGACTGGCTTCTCGCGATCGCGCTCAGCTTCGCCCTGACAGGTGTCTTGTTGGGAACATGGGATGGCTACCACGCGGCCTTCTATCCATTGCATCCCGTGCTGGGAGGGCTACTGCCGGACTTCGCCTGGGAAGTGATTACCCGGTTTGGTGATGAACGCATCCTGCTGGTGTTGACGCTTCTGTTTGCGCGCCGTCGTCCGGAGATATTCTGGGCAATGGTACTGGCGGCCATTCTGGCAGCGCTTTATTCGCGTTCGCTGAAGCATGTGGTGGACGCCATGCGGCCACCGGCGGTACTTCCCGCGGAGGTGCTGGATATCATCGGGCCGAGGCTTCGCTCACACAGTTTTCCCTCGGGACATACGACCAGTATCTTCGTCTTCGCCGGCGTGTTGTTCGCTTTTGCGCGGCATG
>Ga0180435_10002819_pt1 | contig 17610 bp, 20 predicted proteins | sample SS_ome_3_FD_132467 | JGI IMG/M metagenome (GOLD analysis project Ga0180435, IMG submission 132467) | Hypersaline lake sediment archaeal communities from the Salton Sea, California, USA - SS_3_S_1 metaG | ecosystem: Environmental > Aquatic > Non-marine Saline and Alkaline > Hypersaline >...
TCGTCGGAATGAGATGCGTAATCGGCAACCTGCCGCTTGGGCCGCATAGAGACATCCCAGCCATCCTCGCTCAACTCGAAAACCTCGATCTTCTTGCGCAGAAACTCTCCGAGTTTAAACAGATCGTTTTCGCTGACCATATGAGAATCGTTGTCCTCGACCACGCTCTTGTTGAGATCGGTAAGGGATGCGACATCGGAACGTGCATGTTCCGCCACTTCCTGCTGGTCTTCCATGGCCCGGGTGATGTCGTCCGACAGCTGCTTTATACGTTGCACAGCACTCGCGATAACGTCGATCTGCTGACTGGCCTGGCTCATTTGCCCGTGGGTACGCTCCGCGCTGTCGCGGGTCTGGCGGATCTGCTGCACGGTGCGTTCCGACTCGGTCCCGACCGAATCGGCGAGTTTTCTTATCCTGGAGGTTGCATCCTGGGTCTGGGACGAAAGCCGCCGGACTTCGTCGGCCACGACCGCAAACCCCCGCCCGTGCTCGCCCGCTCGCGCGGCCTCGATCGCGGCATTCAGAGCCAACAGATTGGTGCTTTCCGCAATCTCGCTGATAGTCTGAGAGATCACCATGATCTCGGTATTGACCTTGGCGAGCACATCGATCTGGGTGGCGGCCCGGTCTGTGGCGGCAGCCAGTTCCTTCATGCTCAGCGTGGTTGCACCCACGGTGGCAAGAGAACCATTGGCACTGTCCACGGCCTCGCTCACGGCCGTGCCGATCTCCTGGTTCTGTTGATGTACCGCCAGTCGCATGTGTTCCAGCGCCTCTACCGAGTTTGCGACCGCACTCCCGAACTGGCACTGCATCTTCGATTTCTGCTGAATGGCCGAATAGCTTTCGGCCAGCTCCCGGGCGATGGGGTGAAGGCGGCTCGCCGAAAGGGAGATATCCACGAGCTGCCGGTCTGCCGCAGCGAGAAACTGATCAACACTCTCCGACACGGGAGACTCACCGGCGTGACGCTGGTTCAGAAGGATGCGCTCGCCATCACTCAGGGCATCGATAAAGCCTGGCAGATCCGCCGGCACCTGGTCACGCGTCAGGACCAGAGCCCCCCCCAGACCAATCACCAGAATCCAGGCAGACGCCAGCACGCCACCCAGACCGGGCACCAACCAGAGTACCGGCGCTGCCGCCAACACGCTGCCTGCTATCGGGAGAATCGTCCTCAGCCTCATTCTTGTTCTGCTCCTGAAAATTTGCAGTTCTTACTCAAATCGTCCGTCGCCCGTTTTTCTTTAGGGATACCCCTTAGACAGACGAAAGCCAAGCGCAATACCAGCGGCGCCCAAGATCAGGTTTTGACGCTGACAAAGTTACCCTGAACTGTTGAAAATTCGAGCGTGACAAACCGGCCACTTGCACGAAACTCCCTGACCCCGCCGGTCTGAGCCGGTTTGCAGTTGAGAATACGCACCACAGCCTGCAGTTTCTCGCCCTCGATCTTGATGATGGCATCAGCCTCCAGGTTTAGCGGGGAGCGAATACCAAGACCCTTTGGCGACAGATCCGTTACCTGGCCACAATGAGGTGCCGCCTGCGGCCAGCTGGTGTAGAAACGAATATTCTGCTCCTGCGAAGCTCGCCATACAGAGCGCTCTGCGGTGTGCAATACGTTGTCTCGCACCGGCGGCTGTTGCGGACTTCGGCAATGACTGCACGGTGGTCGCATTCCCTTGTGTTGGAAATTCACCTGGGTCGCACCACAGAATGGGCATACTGTCGCATCAGACCTGGAAGCCACCTCCGCGAACAACGAACCGGAAGGATTATCCGGCGCGGGCTTCCCCGGTGTCCTGTCGGCGACCGGGGACGCGGTTTCACGCACCACAGTCCTTGGAAAATCGAACCCGTTCTCGCGATCGTATCTGGCGCGCCTGACCGGATCCGAGATAACAGCATAGGCCTCGTTGAGACAGCGGGCGTTCCATTCGTCCCCACCCAGATCAGGGTGAGTTTTCAGCTTCTGCATCAGGGTACGGTAGCTGGCCCGAACCACCGCCGGCGAGGCATCTGGCTGTACGTGCAAAATTCGGTAGTAGTTGCGCCGGTTTTTCATACGGGTCCCGAAACAATGGAGTGCCTCGTCCGAACTTCCGTTACGGACAAACATGGCTCGGCAGGAAAAATTTACTGGTCAGCTGTTTGAATTAGCGGACACCGGAGAGAAAACTTGATCGTTCAGCCACCGGCCTGACCCGAGGCGAAATGCACGGAACGGCGATTTTCAGGCGGTTATCTCGAACCAGCCACTGATCTGGTCCTGCATCAACACGCTGAGACGGGGTTGAATCCCGGGTACCGCACGGTAGATGGCCTCTGCCGCCAACTTCGGGGTGTTGTTCTTCTCGCTCAGGTGGGCCGCGACCAGATGCTTGAGACGTGCATGCTCGATCAGGGAAAGAAACTTGGCCGCCTGACCATTGTTCAGATGGCCGTAAGCGCCGCCAACACGGCTCTGCAATGATGGGGGATAAGGCCCTTCCGCCAGCATGACCGTATCGTGATTGAACTCCAGCAGGAGTGCATCCAGTTCCAGATAGCAATCCACGATATGCGGGGTATGGCTACCAAGATCGGTAAGCAGGCCAAGCCGTGTATCCTGCCACTGGATCACGAACTGAGCCGGTTCGCGTGCATCGTGCGGTACGGGTACCGGAAACAGGGTCAGCGCGCCCACATTCACGGGTCCCTCATGGGTCGCGAAGAGGTTGAGTTCGGGCAGCTCGCCATACTTGGCAGCCCGCCAGGTTCCATGACTCATCCACACCGGGCATTTCAACCCGCGCGCTGTTGGACCCACGCCGCGTACATGATCGCCGTGTTCATGCGTTACGACCAAGGCATCGATTGAATCAGGATCGACACCGAGGGCGTCACAACGCCCACGGACCTCCCTGAAGGGAAAGCCGCAATCGATGAGGATGGTGGTGTCGCCACCCTGAACCAGGGTGGCATTGCCACGGCTCCCGCTGCCAAGCGAGGCAAAACGGAACATTTCGTCTAGCGAATCTGCTCCTGGATCAGCTTGAGAATCCTCGTCGCCGTGGGGGTCTTGTCCAACTCTTCCCGGGCATTCAACACCTGCACCTCGGTCAGGCCACCCTGCTGAGTCAACTTGATCCGGTACTCGGTATCCCGCTCCGGCTCATCGTCTCCCCAGAATTTGAGTCGCGAGAGCAGACCACCACTTTCGGTCTGGGTCGCCGGATCGTTGTAGCGCACATAGTAGATGCCCGCCGTGCGATCCCGGTCCTCGACTGCGAAGCCAACCCGGTCCAGCGCCAGTCCGACCAGTCGCCATGAGCGCGTGAACTGATCATCGATCCTCAGGAGGACACCTTCTCCTGTCTGAACCAACTGCGAGCGTGCCTGGCCACTCTGCTCGTCGGCTACCTGGCGAACCCGTTCGCGTTCGTCGGCCGCTCCCAGGAACACTTTCATGCGGCGCAACATGACTGCTTCGAGATTGGGATCACGCGGGCGGGGCTCCCAGACGGTATTCTGTGAATCACCCGAGGTGCCGCTGACGACCTTCTCTTCCATACCGTAATGCGTCAGGTAAATCTCGGTCCGGCCGCCTCCTTCCCGCTCGAAACGCACGCGATACTGGTCCCGAAGGCTGGTCTCGTACAGTCCCTCGAATACGCTGCGTACTGCATCGGTGATGAAATCGCGCGCGATGTTGGCACGGTTCTCCAGCCAGCTGGTGCGCATGATTCCCAGTTCAGGGTCCTGTTCCTGGAGCAGAACACCCTGGTCCTGCCAGAAGTCGAGCACCTTGTCCCAGACGGCATCAGCCGACGCTTCCACTACCAGCCAGCGCGCGTCCCCGTCACGCACCTCCCGAATCCGGGGGTTCTCCGGCAGCACCACGTCAGCAGCACGTGCCCCCCCTTCGACTCCACGCAGACGCCTGTCAGCCATGTACTCGGAGTAATTGGTGGCAACCCCGGAAAAGTTGTCCGGCACACTCATGCGATCGTTGACGCGCCGGGTGGTCAGGTCCGGGGGAATCGCAAGGTTACGTTCCGCCTGCTTTTCGCGCTTGTACTCCACGGACTTGTCCGGGAGCACGCCGTCCGGATCCAGGCTGCTGCAACCCGTGAGGGGGATGAGGACACCAAGAATCGCAATTTGGATCAGCTTCTTCATGTACAGACTCTCTCCGGGGCGTTACCGGGACGCTTGAGATGGGGTAATGCCGGCCTGTTGCAGCGCAGCTACCAGTTTTTCTTCGGATTGCTCGGCCAACCATGTCAGCGGTAGACGGATACCCTTGTCCATCAACCCCATCCAGGCCAGAGCCCACTTCACGGGGATCGGGTTGGATTCGACAAAAAGCGCCTGATGCAGACCGGCCAGTGGCTCGTCCAGCCTCGCGGCCTCTGCCGCATCGCCGGCCAGCGCGGCCGCACACATCCGTTGCATGCGTTCCGGCGCAATATTGGCCGTCACCGAGATATCGCCGTCCGCACCCAGCAGGATGGCTTCGCGCGCAGTGGCATCGTCACCACTGTAGATCGCGAAATCCGGACCAGTCAGTTCCCGGATCCGGGTTACCCGCTGCAGGTCACCGGTAGCCTCTTTCACTCCGATGATGTTGGGAACCTCAGCGAGCCGGGCGATCGTCTCCGGCTGCATATCCACGGCGGTGCGACCCGGCACGTTGTACAGGATCTGCGGCACATCAACCGCTTCCGCGATCGTCCTGTGGTGCTGAAAGAGACCTTCCTGGGTCGGCTTGTTGTAGTAAGGGGTCACCAGCAGGCAGGCATCGGCGCCCGCCTCCCGTGCGCAGCGAGTCAGCGTGATGGCCTCGGTGGTGGAGTTGGCACCTGTACCGGCAATTACCGGGATGCGCCCCCTGGCGAGCTCGACAGTGCGCGCGATCAAGGCACAGTGCTCTTTCTCGTCCAACGTCGCTGACTCGCCCGTGGTGCCCACGGACACGATCGCATTCGTGCCCTGTTGCACGTGCCACTCCACGAGCCGCGCCAACGCGTCGTCGTCCACACTGCCATCAGAAAACATGGGCGTCACAAGTGCGACAATACTGCCCCGGATCATGCTGCGCTCCGACTTCAAAACGAAAGGCGGATTCTAACAGGCAGCACGAGCCGGGGAAAACACAACCAGACGCCTGAAAGCAACTACTCTTCCATTTCCAGGTCGTCGATCACCGCGTCCAGACCAGCCTGGGCACACATCTCATCGGTCTCACCGGTCGGCGCTCCCGACACGCCGATGGCTCCCAAGAGACTACCGCCTACCAGGACCGGTACGGCACCCGCCGACATCACCACGCCCGGGACACGCCCGATCGGCGTATTGGCGCGGTCCGCCAGTTGCGAGGTGGGGACGTTGAACATCACTGCGGCGTAGGCCTTGTCCTTGCTGATCGGAAGGGTGATCGGCGGTGCAACCGTATTGCGCAGCACCGCCTGCGGAATACCGTTTCGGTCGACAACCGTCACACCGATCTGGATACCCTCCTTTTCGCAAGCCGTGACGGCCGCCTGCGCCATGCTCTGCGCAGTCGCCATGCTGAGACGTTTGACCTGCACCGTCATCGCCTCGTCTTCCGCGAAGCTGCCGAACGAGAGTGAAAGGCAGCCCAGACCGAGCAATAGGGATTCGGTTTTTTTCATCTGTTTCTCCTTTGGGTTTGTTTCAGACGTAATGTGTGCGCACGTAATCCTCGACGATCGCCTGAAACTCCTCCGCGATTCGATCGCCCTTGAGCGTTACGTGTTTCTCTCCGTCGATATAGACCGGCGCGGCGGGACGCTCTCCGGTCCCCGGCAGACTGATGCCGATATTCGCATGTTTGCTCTCCCCCGGGCCGTTGACCACGCAACCCATCACCGCCACGTCCATTTCCTCCACTCCCGGGTGGCTGTCCCGCCACACCGGCATCTGCTCCCGCAGGTAGGTCTGAATATCCTGCGCAAGCTTCTGGAAGTAAGTGCTGGTGGTGCGACCACAACCGGGACAGGCGATCACCTGGGGCATGAAGGCGCGCAGGCCCATCGATTGCAGAATCTCCTGCGCAACACGCACCTCCTGGGTGCGGTCTCCACCCGGCTCCGGAGTCAGGGAGATCCGGATCGTATCCCCGATACCTTCCTGCAACAGCACCGCCAGCGCCGCGGTCGAGGCCACGATCCCCTTGGAGCCCATGCCCGCCTCGGTCAGACCGAGGTGCAGCGCATAATTGCATCGACTGGCCAGCATGCGATACACGCCAATCAGGTCCTGCACCCCGCTCATCTTGCAGGAAAGGATAATCCGGTCACGTGAAAGACCGAGTTCCTCAGCACGCTGTGCGCTCTGCAACGCAGAGGTGACCATGATCTCGCGCATCATGCTGTCGGCGTCCAGAGGTTCACTCGCGCGCGCGTTCTCGTCCATCATCCCGGCGACCAGATTCTTGTCCAGCGAGCCCCAATTGACCCCGATTCGAACTGGATTATCCAGACGCGCAGCCACCTCGATCATTGCAGCAAACTGTTCGTCCTTCTTCTCGCCACTACCCACGTTCCCCGGATTGATGCGGTACTTGGCCAGGGACTCCGCACAATCTGGAAATTCCCGAAGCAGTCGATGGCCATTGAAGTGGAAGTCGCCCACCAGCGGAACATCGATGGAGCGGCGATCCAGCGCTTCACGAATGCGTGGCACTGCCGCAGCCGCGGCCTCGTTGTTGACCGTCAGACGCACCAGTTCGGAGCCCGCACGTGCCAGATCCGCCACCTGTTTCACGGTTGCTTCCACGTCAGCCGTATCGGTATTCGTCATGGACTGCACCACGATTGGCGCATCGCCCCCGACGGTCACATTGCCCACCTTCACCGCTACGGTGGCATGGCGCTTGATGTGTTGGGTCATAGTCTCGTATTCACAGCGCTGGACAGTGCCCGGGAGTTTAACAGTGATGGAAACTGCAGGTATCGAATGTCCTTCCAACGCCTTCCAGGCGACACGGGCGATAAATCGATACACGAGGGGACCGGGCGCAAACCGGGTGTGAAATCAGCCCGATTGACAGAGCGCACCTCGAAACCACCGGAAATGGGGCCGCTGACGCACGACCATGCAATGGTTTGCGCCGGGAAGTGTCAGACTGCGCGAACCAAGGGCGAGACACCGGTCGAATGACCGAAGATTGGAAACGAAAGGAGGTACGACTAGCGAAGCAGCCGCCAAGTGTGATCGCGGAAGCCCTGGCGTTGTACACCAGGGCTCCCGCCGAAAATCACTTGCTCGAGATCTTCTCTTTGATACGGGCTGCCTTGCCGGTACGACCGCGCAGATAGTAAAGCTTGGCGCGACGCACGTCGCCACGGCGCTTTACTTCAATGGCAGCAATCTGCGGGCTGAAAGTCTGGAAGACACGCTCCACACCCTCGCCGTGAGAGATCTTACGCACCGTAAACGCGGAGTTCAGACCCCGGTTGCGCTTGGCGATACAAACACCTTCAAAGGTCTGCAGGCGTTCACGATTGCCTTCCTTGACCTTGACCTGGACCGCCACGTTGTCGCCGGGACCGAAATCCGGCACGTCTTTGCTCATCTGCTCTGCTTCGAGTTCCTGGATGATGCTGCTCATCGCCCTAGCTCCTGAACCTGATTGAAAAAAGTGCCTCCCGGCACGATCATTAAACTTCTGCACCACCTGAGGTGCGTCTGAATTCATCGAGCAGTTCCTGCTCTTCCTCGCTCAAGACCCGCTCCCGCAGGAGATCCGGTCGTCTCAGCCAGGTCCGCCCCAGCGCCTGCTGCAGGCGCCAACGCCTTATCCGCTCGTGGTTTCCGGACATCAGCACCTTCGGTACCTGACGCCCCAAAACCTCTTCCGGTCGGGTGTAATGCGGACAATCCAGCAACCCGTCGGTGAACGAGTCCTGCTCCGCCGAATCCTCGTGTCCCAATGCACCAGGAAGCAGGCGAATCACGCTGTCCAACATCACCATGGCAGGTAGCTCGCCGCCTGAGAGCACGTAGTCCCCTACCGACCATTCTTCATCGACGTAGGCTTCCAAGAGCCTCTCATCGATGCCTTCGTAACGTCCCGCGATCAGGATCATGCCGGACCGTCGGGCCAGACGCCTCGCGGCCGCCTGGTCGAATCGTTGCCCCTGTGGGCTCATGTACAGCACCGGGCTCTCCGGCGCTGCTTTCCTGGCCGCCTCGATCGCTGCCTGCAGCGGCTCGACCTTCATGACCATGCCGGGGCCGCCCCCGTAGGGTCGATCATCCACCGTCCTGTGCACATCGTGGGTGAAATCCCGCGGATTCCACAACGCCATGTGCGCCAAGCCCTTATCGATCGCCCGTCCCGGGATACCTTCCCGCAGCGCATCGAACATACCGGGGAACAGGCTGACGATATCGAATCGCATGCCTTGGCCCGTCTAAAACTCCGGATCCCAGTCGACCCGAACGACTCCCTCTTCGAGGTCCACTGCCTTCACCACCTGGTCCCAGACAAAGGGGATCAGCCGTTCCCGATCACCACGAACCACCATCACATCATTCGCTCCGGTCTCGAACAGATGATCCAGCCTTCCCAGCGACAGGCCTGCCTGAGTCTCCACCAGGAGGCCTTGAAGATCCGTCCAGTAGAACTCTTCGGGGTGCTCGAGTGCCGGCAGTCGATCGCGCTCAATCGCGAGCTGCGACCCAACAAGCGCCTCGGCAGTATCCCGGTCGTTGCAACCTTTAAGCTTCAGGACCACATTCTTGCCCTGGCGCCCACCGGCATTCACCTTCCAGCGCTCCCAGCCATCCCCTCTGCTCAGCAGAAGATGGGAAAAGCCGGCGATATTCTCTCGCGGGTCGGTATCGGAATGAACCTTGACCCACCCCTTGAGACCGTGTGCACCGGTAACACGACCGAGGGTGACCAGGCCATGCCCGTCACCCTCTAAATCTTTCGAACCAGTTTCGCCCAGTTCACTCATCACAAGCGCCCGGGCCTATCAAGCACGCCCGATCAGGCGGAAGCGGCATCCTTGCGATAGGACTCAACCAGCTTGTTTGCACGATCAGACAGCTTGGCGCCCACGGAAACCCAGTAATCAACCCGCTCGAGGTCGACACGGAGACCTTCCTGACCTTCGACGGCGATCGGATTGAAGAAACCCAACCGCTCGATGTAGCGACCACCGCGGGCACGCCGGGAATCCGCTGCAACCAGGTGGTAGTAAGGACGCTTTTTGGCACCGCTTCTGGCAAGACGAATCGAAACCATGTTTGTGTTCAGCCTATATGTTCTTTGGATACCATCGGAGCAGGCCCGAACAGCGGCCACCACGTGACCCACGGAGCATGCCCCCGACAGGGAAACGGCGTATTCTACGCAAATTCCCGACTTTGTGAAGTACCAAATGCGATGAAAGCGGAAAACAAGGACCTGCAAAGGCCTGACCCGATTCACCAGGGGGATGCGCGCAGCAGTCCCTATCCCACCAGCCGCCTGGCACCGGCCTTTGGATTGGTGGAACTGGCAAACGAGCTGGAAAAAGCCGACCTCGTGCTCACCAGCAAGACCAACGCCCAGCTCGAGTTGATTGCCGAACAGATCCGGGCCCTGCAGTCACAGGCACGGGAGATACTTGAAAAGGCCAGGGATGATATGGACCTGCACTCGGCCCAGTGCGGTTTCCGCAAGATTCCCGGAAGGACCTACCACCTTTATCAGAACACGCAGGGAAAACTGCAGTTTTCCATGCTCTCACCACAAGACTGGGGCGGAAATCCGCCCCAGCACTTTATCGGCTCTTTTCGGCTCGAGGTCGATATGAGCTGGACAAACCTGGAAGATCAGGCCGCCGCCTCATCACCGTCATAACGTTCTGCCCGACGACGCACGGCAACCGAGAGATCGGAGATTTCGTCGGCAACAACTTCAAGATGACTCAGGACCGCCGTGCTGATAGCGGACTCGATCATCATGCTGAGTTGATCCAGGTGTTCCTGTCCAAGGCAGCTCTTCGCGTCCGATTCCAGCAGATCAAGAAAACCCTTTACCACTGCTTCAGCGTGTTGCTCGTAATGCTGGCTCATTGCCCGGCTCCTTTTCTAGCTTTTAAGGTTGGTGGGAATGGAGGTCATGGTGTGCTCGCCCTCCTCGTAAATTTCCGAGGCGCTCCCCACGATCAGCGGGTCTGGTCCCCGCGCGACATCGGGGTCCTTGTTTGGGTAAGGCAGGCTCGCAAGCACATGACGCATTGCATTCAGACGGGCGCGTTTCTTGTCATCGGATTTGATCACAGTCCATGGGGCATCCGCCGTATCCGTGTGGAAGAACATTGCTTCCTTGGCCTCGGTATAGTCATCCCATTTATCCAGGGACGCCAGGTCAACCGGGCTGAGCTTCCACTGTTTCAGCGGGTCATGCTCGCGCGACTTGAAGCGCCGTAACTGTTCGCCCCGGCTGACCGAGAACCACAGCTTGAACAGACGGACTCCACTGCGCACCAACATGCGCTCGAGTTCGGGGGCCTGACGCAGAAATTCGAGATACTCGGTAGCGGAGCAAAAGCCCATAACCCTCTCAACGCCTGCCCGGTTGTACCAGGAGCGGTCGAAGAACACCATCTCCCCGGAACTCGGCAGATTCTGCACGTAACGTTGGAAGTACCACTGGCCACGCTCGACCTCAGTGGGCTTTTCCAAAGCGATGACACGCGCACCACGAGGATTGAGATGCTCCATCATGCGCTTGATCGTGCCGCCCTTGCCCGCCGCATCACGCCCCTCGAAAAGGAGGACGACCCGCTCACCGCTGTCGCGGACCCAGCTCTGCAGTTTCAGCAGTTCGATCTGCAGCTTGTACTTTTCCTCCTCGTATTCCTTACGAGGCATCTTCTTCTTGTATGGATAGATATTGCGTTTGAAAAGTTCTTTGAGGGAAGAGGCGGCAAGTTCATCCGGTATGGTCACCTTGCTGCGTTTCTTTCGCTTACCTTCCGCGGAGGCATCGTTACTCGCCTTTTCCGCATCCCTGACCACACTGACTGAATCTACCATCGAGGCTCTCCACGCGTTTTTATGAACCCATTAATTATCGTTGAAATGGGAAAAATTGCACGTTGATGAACGTCAACTGCCTGATTTTTTTGCGGCAAACAACGATGAAAATCAGCGCATAAATTCGAGATGAAGCTCGATTCGGCGGTCGTCCCGGTAGGCAATCCTGTCACTGGACGCATCGAACGGCACTGTCGCTGCCCAGGCGACTGCCAAGAAGTGTTTTTCCGGCAATCCCTGCCTGATCAGAAAACGGGCCATCTCCGTGGCACGCGCGGCGGAAAGTTCCCAATTCGTGGGAAATACGGGATTGGTACGCAAAGGCCTCGGGTCGGTATGCCCTTCGACGCTCAAACGCCAGGAGGAATCATCCGGCAACAACTCCACCGCTTCCCTGAGTACAGAGGCAAGATCATGTAAACGGGATTCTCCCTCGGCCCCAAGATGTGCCCTCGAAAAAACAAACACGGGGTCGGCTGCAATCACGACCCGATGCGCCTCAATGCGATAAACGGGTGAGGGCGTCAGATGGGTCTTCAGGTACTCGAAGAACAGCTCTCGAATCCGCTCCTGTTCGGCGGGATCGGATAACTGGCGCGCCCGAAGCCCCTTCTCCAGCAGGTCGATCAGTTCGGACTGCTCGCGGTTGCGTTCCTCCGCCTGGGACAATGCGGACTGAAGGACAGTGACCTGCGCCTGCACCTCGGCGACATAGGCACGCAGCTTGTGCAGCTGCGCCTGCTGCCCATCGCCGACTTCCGCTGCACACAGGAAGCCGGGCAACAGCGCCAGGATCGCGAAAACAAACCAACAGATGCCGTGATCGCGCATGCCAAACAAGCTCAGAAAGGCAATCCCCCACCCGGCGGCATCCCGCCTCCGGGCATACCCGGAAAACGTCCCTTCATGCCGCGCATCATCTTCTCGAGTCCGCCTCCCTTCATCTTTTTCATCATCTTCTGCATCTGCATGAACTGCTTCAAAAGCTTGTTCACGTCCTGCACCTGGGTCCCGGAACCGGCTGCGATGCGTTTCTTGCGGGATCCCTTGATCACCCCCGGAAACTCGCGTTCCTGTGGTGTCATGGAGTTAATGATCGCAACCAGCTTGCCGGTCTCCCGGTCACCGACCTGCGCCTTGACTGCATCCGGCACCTGCCCCATCCCGGGCAGCTTGTCCATGAGACTCGACATACCACCCATGCTCTGCATCTGCTCGATCTGCTCCTTGAAATCCGAGAGCGTGAAACCCTTGCCCTTCTGCAGTTTGCTGGCAAGTTTTTCGGCCTTCTTCTGATCGACCTTCTGCGTAACCTCCTCGACCAGGGAAAGGACATCGCCCATGCCCAGGATGCGCGAGGCGATACGGTCGGGGTGAAACGCCTCCAGCGCTGCGGTCTTCTCGCCGACGCCCAGAAACTTGATCGGCTTGCCCGTGATCTGGCGAATCGAGAGCGCCGCACCACCGCGGGCGTCACCATCCGTCTTGGTCAGGATGACACCCGTCAGCGGCAGCGCCTCGTCGAATGCCCGGGCAGTGTTTGCCGCATCCTGCCCGGTCATCGCATCCACCACGAACAAGGTCTCGACCGGGTCGAGCGAGGCATGCAGTTCGCGGATCTCGTCCATCATTTCCGAGTCGACGTGCAGACGGCCGGCGGTATCCACCAGCAACACATCGAAGAAACCTTTCCTGGCCGAGTCCACGGCGCTCTGCGCAATGGCAGCCGGTTTCTGCATGGCATTCGATGGGTGGCATTCGACTCCCACTTCATCGGCCAGCGTACGCAACTGTTCGATAGCCGCCGGTCGGTAGACGTCGCAGCTGACCACCATGACCTTCTTCTTTTCGGCTCCCTTCAGCAGACGGGCAAGCTTGGCAACACTGGTGGTCTTACCCGAGCCCTGCAGGCCGGCAACCATCACCACTGCCGGCGGTTGAGCGGCCAGATTGAGGCCTTCGTTGGCCTCCCCCATGACCGCGACCAATTCATCGTTGACGATCTTGACCAGCGCCTGTCCTGGCGTGAGGCTCTTCATCACCTCCTCGCCCATGGCTTTTTCGCGCACCTGCTCGACAAAAGTCTTGACCACAGGCAGGGCGACGTCCGCCTCCAGCAGGGCCATGCGCACCTCGCGCAGGGTATCCTTGATATTGGCCTCGGTTATGCGCCCCTGGCCCCGCACTTTCTGCAGGACACCACCCAACCTGTCGGATAAATTCTGGAACATGGCTTTGTATGATCAGCAGTGGTTCAAACCCGGTAGTATAAGGGTCCTGAAGCAGCGCTGCGCGGCGGATGGGCCACATCCCTCGCCATCGCAGTGCATACAGCCCTTTCCTGTGACATCATTTCCGACCCATGAAAGCGCATTACCTGACGATTGCCGCGATCGGTTTCTACCTGGCCTGCACCTTACTGGTCGCCTTACGCCTGAGGCATCACGGGCAGACCGGGACGGTGAAACGCTCGACTGTATTGCTGACCGGCTTCATTGCACTACTGCTGCATGCCGCGGTGCTGCACGGTGAGCTTCACACCGACCAGGGAATCAACCTCAGCTTCTTCAATGTCGCTTCGCTCACCGTCTGGATGGTCAGTGCCGTACTACTCGTCTCGGCGCTGGGCAAACCGGTGGAAACACTGGGCCTGGTGGTATTTCCTCTGGCCTGCGCGGCAATGCTCGCAGACCTCGCCTATCCCGGCAGCCACCTCATGTCAGGTGAATCCAGCTGGGAGCTGCGCCTGCACGTCGTGGTGAGCATTCTGGCCTACGCCATGCTGACACTTGCAACCCTGCAGGCCATATTGCTCGCGATCCAGGACAATCATCTCCGCTCGCACCACCCCGGGGGGGTCATCCGGGCCCTGCCACCCCTGCAGACCATGGAGTCCCTGCTGTTCGAGATGATCGGTCTCGGCTTCGTCCTGCTTTCGGTCTCACTGCTCAGTGGTTTTGCCTACCTGGAAGACATGTTCGCGCAGCATGTGGCGCACAAGACGCTGCTTTCAATGATCGGCTGGATTGTTTTTGCCTCCCTGTTGTGGGGACGCTTCCGTTTTGGCTGGCGGGGAACCACCGCGATTAGGTGGACATTGAGCGGATTCGTGTTGCTGATGTTGGCCTACTTTGGAAGCAAGGCCATCCTGGAACTGGTTCTGAATCGTTAAGGGATGGTCGCCAGCGACAAGGTGAAGGCCTCACTTGGTGCACTTCAACGCTGTCGTGAACCTTTGAGCCGTCAGGCGATGTTGGCGCGGTAGGCGTTGCTGGCGCGGTTGCCCCGGTTGAGCTGGGCAATCTCACCTCCGATCTCATCCCGCAGACGGGTGCTGGCCTCCAGCAGGTGTTTGTCCAACTCCAGGAGGCGACGCACCCGGGCTGCCAGGAACTCGTCCAGCGGCTCGCGGGTACTGAAGGCCTGCTCCAGCAGGCGACGCCGCTCAATCTCCTGCCCGATCACCTGCTGCCACTCGTCCGCTGCGGCATTCTCGAGCATCCGGTGGGTCAGTTCGAGGGCCTGATCGAGTAACTGGACGCGGTTGGGGATCATGTCGTCGGAATCTAGGCGGGGTGAGCGTTGCGAATGTGTTCGGGCATGGCGTCCCAGGCGCCCTTGATCTCCGCCATCAGCCCGGTAACCTCATCCAGTGGGTCGGTGCTGTTTTCCACATTGGCATCGGTGAGACGTTGCAGCATATAGCTGTAAAGATCATCCAGATTGGCCGCGATGTCCCCCCCCTTGTCGAGATCGATACTGGAGCGCAACCCATTGATAATGGAAGTGGCCCAGGTGATCTGCGCACTCTTGCCGGCCAGATCCTGCCGCTGGATGCAACCCTTTGCCGTTGCCACCTTGTCCAACACGCCTTCCATGAGACTCTGGACAAGACGGTGCGGAGAGGCAAAGTCACCTTCCGACCGGGTTGCCACCTTGCCGTATTGGGATAATGCGCGCTTGTTCCTGGGGCTCATTGTGTCAGTTCCAGCTTGCCGTTGAAGATGCTTTTTTTACGGCTCAAGAGCAATAATCTTTAAGCCTTAAAAGCACCGATTACTACTGCGAAGAAACCAGTTGTGAGGCGAGGTAGGCAGCGGTGGAGTTCATACTGGCGATCAGCCCATCCAGGGACGCATACTGGGAACGCAAGGCCCTCTCCTTCAGTTCCAGGTTGAACTCCATGGTGGACTGTTGGTTCTGGTAAGACTGGACCCGGTCGTTCAGGCTGTCGATACGGGAATCGAGCAAACCGTCAGAATCAAGCAGACTGTCAGCGGTATCAATGAAACGAGTGGCATACCCGGCCGTCTCATCCGTAAATATGGAAGATACCGAGTTGAAATCGGCACTCAGGGCATCCCGGAAGTCACTCGAATCCAGCTCCAGCTCACCCGTCTTGGCATTGGTGGTGATACCGATTTCGGAGAGCGAACTGAAGCTTCCATTCAACCCACTTGCCGGCACATTGAGCACCGAGCGCAGCTGGCTAACGATACTCCGCAGGGAGCTGTCGTTACCCACGGCGCCTGATTTCAGACTTTCGACCCGATCCAATACGCCGTTATAGGCATCGACAAACGCCTTCGCCGATGCCTCGATCGCATCGGTGTCTTTATCAATCGTGAGCGTGCTCGAGCCGGCGCCTTTGAGGTCGAACGTCAGCCCGTCGACGACGTCACTCACTCTATTGCTGGCAGCACTGGCCGCAATACCATCGATAGTGAAAGCTGCATCCAGCTTGGTGAGATCACTCATCACTGCGCCGCTTTCATTCTTGTTCAGGGTGCTGAAGCCAAGAGTACCGGCATCTATGCTTCCACCATAGGAAAGCGCCACCCGCTGGTCATAACCCGACTCTTCGGACGTAAGGACCAGGTGCTGGTCACCGGTACCGGCATTGATAATCGTCGCGGTAACCCCGGGATTGTCGCTCGCGCCATTGATCGCGTCGCGTAATCCGTCCAGATCCATTGCTGTCGACAGGTCGATCGTTGACGACTCACCGTCAACGGACAACGTGATGCTGTCGCCCGATGTACCACCAAAGGTGGTTCCCGAGGCCTGGGCCGAACTGCCCTGCTTGTGGTGCTGGGCCAGGCGCTCCACCTCCAGGCTATAGATACCGCTGGCGGCGGAGCTGTCAGCGGCGAGGGTCGATACCGCTTCGTCGCTCGAGGTGGCGGAAAAGATCTTGAATTTCTCCGCCGACCCCAGGTTTTCCATGGCGTCCTTGAAAGAGGATACCGCGCTCTTCAAACCGCCGAAGGCGCTGATCTGCGCCTCGGCCTGGTATTCCTTTTGTTGCAGCTTTACCAGAGGCTGCCGTTCCAGCGTCATCAACTGGGACACGATCGTTTCGATATCGAGCCCCGAGCCGACGCCTGCCGCTGTTATTGCCATAGTAGCCTCCCTGGGGTGCCATCGATCCGATCAGACAGCACCCTGAAACAACATTCCTGCTGCGTCTTTCATCCGCTCACGCAACCTTACGATCTCTTCGGATGGAATCTGGCGCACCACTTCGCGGGTCTCGCTGTCGACCACCTTGATAACGGTATCTCCACTACCGTCATCCACAGAGAACTGCAAATTCCTATGCAGGTTCTGTACCATTTCATTCAGACCGGAGACCACTTCTTCAATCGCCTCGCCCGACTCGGGCTTGGCAGCGGCTTCTTCCACCGCCTTGGCCTCCTTGGCCACAGACTCCAACCGTGTTGCTGCGGTCGCGCGTGTTTTTGAGACGGCATCTGCGGGCGTGGGAGCCAGCATACTGCCCACCAAACTTTTGCCTATATCATTCGCCATCTTGGTCACCTGATACCGTGTTCTGGAAGAACATCAGGCATTACCCACAACATTCCCCCAGTTACCTGCCCAGGGCCCGATGCCCCGGGCAGGAACCGCATGCTTAACGAAGCAGCGACAGTACGTTCTGCGGCATCTGGTTGGCCTGTGCCAACATGGCGGTACCGGCCTGCTGCAGGATCTGGTTACGGGTCATATCAGCCGTCTCCTTGGCGAAATCGGCATCCATGACACGCGAGCGGGCCGAGCTCTGGTTCTCGGTGATGCTGGCGTTGTTACGCACGGTGGATTCGAGCCGGTTCTGCAGGGCACCGAAGTCACCACGGAGTTCGGAAATCTTGTCCAGGGCGACGTCGATCGCCGCGACCATGTAGGACGCGCTCGCCTTGGTCGATACAGCCCCCGCGATCGTACTGGCGACACCGGAAGCTGCTGCCACGTCCACCGTGGTCACGTCAATCTGGTTGTTGGCGTTGGCCTCGAAGCCAACCTGCAGGGTGATGGTAGCCGCCGCACCGATCACAGAGGTGCCGTTGAACTCGGTGGAGTCGGTATTACGGGTGATCTCAGTACCAAGTGCCTGGAACTCATCGTCCAGGGAGTTGCGGTCCTTGGCACTCATGGTGCCGTTGATGGACTGGACCGCCAGTTCACGCATGCGCTGCAGGCTGCTGGCGATTTCGGACATCGCGCCCTCCCCGGTATGCAGCATGGAGATACCGTCGTTGGCGTTGCGGTTGGCCTGTTCCA
>Ga0180435_10002820_pt1 | contig 17609 bp, 9 predicted proteins | sample SS_ome_3_FD_132467 | JGI IMG/M metagenome (GOLD analysis project Ga0180435, IMG submission 132467) | Hypersaline lake sediment archaeal communities from the Salton Sea, California, USA - SS_3_S_1 metaG | ecosystem: Environmental > Aquatic > Non-marine Saline and Alkaline > Hypersaline > Sediment...
AGAAACCCCTGGCCCGTGGTCTCCACGATGCGGCGATATTTTTCTTCACTCTTGCGCAGCTGGTGTTCCATCTGACGGTGTTCGGTGATATCGATCAAGATGCCCTGGTAATGAGTCTTACGGCCGTCATCAGCACGAACCACGGAAGTCTGGTCTTCCACCCAGCGGGTCTCGCCGTCTTTGGTGATGATACGATAGTACTGGGTGTAATTTTCCAGATCCTGGTCGTTAAAGGCACGGATCTCATCGGCTACACGCCGGTCATCCTGCGCGTGGACGATATCCCGGAAACTGATGGTTTCCCTATAGAATTCATCCGCAGTGTAACCGAAGCGCTTGATATTGTCCGAAACATAGACGAGCTGTGGTTCGTCCCCGGCCAGGCGCTGGAACAGGATCACCGGGCTGCGGTCGATGATCATCTGGGCCAGGCGCAGGGCTTCCGCTGTTTCCTGCTGCCCGGAACCATAGGGTTGTATGGTTTCATGTAGGGGTTTGGGCGGCGGCGACCATGCTGCAGAAGGTTCGTCGTGGGTAGCCAGTTGCTGCAGTTTCTCCTTCAGCACCTGGTTTTCCTTGAGCAGTTCCAATCTGGTTTTTCCGCTGTCCGGGTTCATTGGCACCTCGTTTTGTGAATAAGCCGACATGACCGGGATGTCTATTGCAGGTTAATTCCTCGGCAGACCAATGGCAAGTCTGCTGGGTTTAAGGATTGCATCGATCTGTTTTTAGGTTATATTGTTCTTCATACGTAAACCTCCCATCAAAAGGGGTTCGCCATGCATACTGCCGGAGATATCCTTAAGGACAAAAACCAAGAAATGGTGTGTGTCGCCCATGATTTCACCATCTATGAAACCTTGCAATATATGGTAAAACAACGCATCGGTGCGGTGTTGGTGAAAAGAGAGGGTGATATTGTGGGAATCTGGACGGAACGGGACTACATGCGCAACAGCCTGCAGCCTGACTTCGATCCCCGGCGGGCGCCCATCGGCGAATACATGAGTTCACCGGTATACTCCGCCGACTATACCGCCACCCTGAACGAGTTAATGGATATGTTCCTGGGGCTATTTGTCCGCCATATGCTCATCAAAAAGGATGACGCCCCCCTGGGCATGATTTCCATTGGGGATGTGGTGCGGGCCAATCTACTGGAGAAGGATAAAACCATCCGCGAACTCAACTCCCTGGCCAGCTGGCAATACTACGAAAATTGGGGTTGGGATCGAAAAAAATAATATGCTTCTTTGGTGTTGACAAACTCAGGTGAACCCTGCAACAAGACGTGCTTGACCTGCCAACAGAATGACTATTCAGCCGACGTTTACATTTGCCATGCCCCCCAAACCCGTAACTTTCGCCCTATCCCGGGTGCTGCGGATTGCATTGATTTTAGCAACCCTGCTATCCTGCACCATATTCCACCCGGAGCCTTCTGTTGAAAAGCCGGTGGACCTGCCGGAAACTTTCAGTTTGTACGAATCCGGTCCAGCCCCTTTGTCACGCTGGTGGGAATCCCTTGGAGCCGCTGATTTAAACAATCTAATCGAGCGGGCGCTGACCGACAATTTCAGTATCAGGCAGACCTGGGCCCGATTGGCCCAGATACGGGCTGCCGCCGTGCAGGCCGGTGCCGCCCGCTATCCGGATCTCACCGCATCCGCCGGAGCATCCCTCGGCCGGCGGGGCACAGCCGATGGCAACTCCCAGGATAGCGCCACTGTCCGGGATTATTCGCTGGGTGTGACCAGCCAATATGAAATCGATCTCTGGGGGCGCATTCGGTCCCAGCAGGAGGCGGCCCTGATCAGCGCCGATGCCGGGCGGGAAGATGTCAGTACCGCGGCCATGAGTATTGCCGCGGAAATGGCGGTCCGCTGGGTTGATTTGCTTGCCCGGCGTCTGGAAAAAAAATTGCTTCAGGAGCAGCTGCAGCTCAACAGAACCATTCTGGAGCTGGTGGAGCTGCGTTTCCGCAACGGCATGGTTTCGGCCCTGGACGTTTTTCAGCAGAAACAGGTGATTGCCGATACGGAGGGCCAGGTCCCCCTGGTGATCAAACAGGAACAGCTTTTACTGAACCAGTTAGCGGTGCTCAGCGGGCAGGCTCCGGGCGCCGACCTCGGCATTGTCGATGGCGCTTTACCCGAGATCGACGCCCCACCGGATACAGGACTGCCTGTTGATGTATTGGCTAGGCGGCCGGATGTACGGGCAGCGGGGCTGCGTCTCAAGGCCGCGGAATGGCAGGTGGCTGAGGCCCGGGCCAACCGCCTGCCGGCGCTGAGGCTCACTGCCCGGGGACAATACGGGGATGACAGTATTGAGCAGCTATTTGATAATTGGCTTTTGAACCTGGCTGCCAATCTCACGGCGCCCCTGCTGGACGGCGGCTATCGCCGGGCCGAGGTCCAGCGCCGGCAGGCGGTGGTCCAGGAGCGTATCGGCGTATACGGCCAAACCGTACTGGTGGCGGTGCGCGAAGTGGAAGACGCCCTGGTGGCAGAAATCCAGCAACGGCTGCACCTGCACTGGCTCAAGAAAGAGGTGGCCGCTGCCCAACGGGCCCTTAAGGAGGCCGGTTTTCGTTATCGCCAGGGGCTGAATGACTATCTCCCGGTGCTGACCCAGTTGTTGGCCGTCCAGCGTCTGGAACGGGACCTGATTCACCAGGAGGCCCTGTTGCTGCAGGCACGCATCGACCTCTACCGTGCCCTGGGCGGGAACTGGACGGATCAGCTTGCCATCCACGAATCACTTACCCCCAGCATGACGACAGACCCATGAATTTCCAAACTTCCCGATTTAATGCAGGTTCCTGGAAAAACGAATCCGGGGCAAGCGCAGTTTGTCAAATCATCATTATTGTGGTGATTCTGGCCCTGGGCGGATTGGGCTATAACTATCTGGCCAGGAAAGAAGCCAAACCCAGGCGCAAACCACCGCAAAAGATAGCACCCATGGTCCGGGTTCAAACACTCACTCCCGTCACCATGGCCGTAAAGGTCGCGGCCATGGGCACCGTGCGGCCGGCGCGCGAGATGACCCTCAAGTCGCGGGTAGCCGGGCAGGTGGTGCACCTGTCGCCCCATTTTACACCGGGCGGTCTGCTTAAGGCCGGTGAAGAGGTTGTACGCATCGATGATGCGGATTACACCATTGCCGTCATCCGGGCCCAGGGGAGCCTGACGGAGGCGCAACACGCCCTCAATGTGGAGATGGGCCATCAGCAGGTCGCCCGCAAGGAGTGGGAACTGCTCAACGGTCAGGCCACCGACCGGGATGCCAACCAGGAACTGGCCCTGCGCAAATCCCACCTGGCCAAGGCCCGGGCCCAGGTGGCGGCGGCCCAGGCGGCATTGGAGAAGGCACGCCTGGATCTGGGGCGCACCCGTTTGAGCGCACCCTTCAACGCCATGGTCCGTACACGCCGCATCGAGGAAGGGTCATATGTGGGTGCCCAGGAGAATCTGGCTACCCTGGTGGGGACCGATACGTATTGGGTGCAAGTCTCCCTGCCGGTGAATCGCCTGGCCTGGCTGCAGGTGCCCCGCAATGGTGATATCCAGGGCTCCCCGGCAGAAATCCGGCATACCCAGAGTGGAACTTATGGCGGGCGCGTGATTCGCCTGCTGGGGGATCTCTCCGACACAGGGCGCATGGCCCGGCTGCTGGTGGAAATTCCCGATCCACTGGGGCTGAAATCCCGGGACGCGAAAAATACACCGCTGCTGTTGGGGGAGTATGTGCGGATAACCATCACCGGCAAGGAACTGGCTGATGTATATGCCATTCCCCGCACCGCGCTTAGGGATAATCAGTATATCTGGCTGGCGCAGCCGGATAACACCCTGGAAATTCGTTCCGTAGCGCCCCTGTGGCGGGATGCAGAACATATCTTCCTGAAGAAAGAGGTCCGTTCCGGGGAGCGTTTGATTGTCTCCGAACTCGCCGGTCCGGTGACCGGTATGCCCCTTAAGATTGCCGGTGAGGCCGGTGAAAATGCTGCCGCGGCCACCCGGCAGGCGTCTGCCGACCCTGCCTTCCAGCGGCTTGACAGCAATGCTGACGGCCGGCTGGAACTGGATGAACTGGCCCGCATACCGGAGAGTAAAGGAACCCCCCGGCAAATAATGGGTAAACTGGATCAAAACGGGGATGGTACCCTGTCCCCGGAAGAGTTTGCGGCCCGCCGCAAGGGTCAGTCGGCAGGGGAGGGCTGATACCCATGGAATCTGTGGTTACCCGCTCCACACCGGCCCGGGGGGCCCTGGCCTGGATGGCTCAGCACCCGGTCACCGCCAACCTGTTGATGGTGGTGCTCCTACTGGGGGGGTTTATCTCCGGTACGCAGATCAAACAGGAAGTGTTTCCCAATTTCACCCTGGATTCGGTGACCGTCTCCATAGCCTATCCCGGGGCCAGCCCCGAGGAGGTCGAGCGGGGCATTGTCATGGCCGTGGAGGACGCGGTGCAGGACCTGGAAGCCGTGGAGGAAGTAAATGCCACGGCCCGCGAGGGCTCCGCCACAATCTGGGTGGAAATGATCGAGGACGGCGATATCCAGAAACTGGCCCAGGATATCCGCAATGCCGTGGACCGCATCACCTCCTTTCCCGACGAGGCCGAGGAGCCCACCGTCCAGATCAGCAGCCGCCGGCGCTTTGTGATCTCGCTGGCCGTCCACGGCCGGCAAACCGAAGGTGTGCTGCGGGAATACGCCGAATTCATCCGTGATCGATTGCTAAGCCACGATGATATTCGCCAGGTGGATCTTGTTCAGGTCCGGGATCACGAAATCAGTGTGGAAATCCCCCAGGACACCTTGCGCACTTACGGGCTGACCATCGGCGATGTGGCCGATCTGATTCGCCGCTCCTCAGTGGAATTGCCCGCCGGGGCTATTAAGGGCCATGGCGGCGATGTACTGGTGCGGGTCACGGACCGCCGCGATTTCGGCCACGAATTCGGCCGGATTCCCATTGTGACCGCTGGGGACGGCACCCAGGTCCTGCTGGAGGATATCGCCGCGATTTCCGACGGATTCGAGGAATCGGACCGCTGGGCCACCTACAACGGCGATCCCGCCGTGATGATGGAGGTCTACCGCATCGGCGATCAAACCCCCATTGAAGTGGCGGCCGCAGTCCGCGCAATGACCGCCCAGCTCAACCAGCAATTGCCCGAAGGTCTGACCATTACCCTGCGCCGGGATCGCTCCCAGATCTATCGCCAGCGGCTTGATCTTATGCTGCGCAACGGGTCGCTGGGGCTCTGCCTGGTATTTCTGCTCCTGGCCCTGTTTCTGGAGATCCGCCTGGCCTTCTGGGTCAGCCTGGGGATTCCCATCTCATTCTTGGGTTCGCTGCTTCTGCTGCCCACCATGGATATCAGCATCAATATGATCTCCATGTTTGCTTTTATCATTACATTGGGGATCGTGGTGGACGATGCCATTGTGGCCGGTGAGAATATCTATCACCACCGACAGCAGGGGGTGCCCTGGATGCAGGCCGCCATTGCCGGTGTGCGCGAGATTGCCATGCCGGTGACCTTCAGCGTGCTGACCAATATGATCACCTTCCTGCCCCTGCTTTTTATTCCCGGAGTCCTGGGGAAGATATTCAAACAGATTCCCCTTGTAGTCATGACCGTTTTCGCCATCTCCCTGGTGGAAAGCCTGCTCATCTTGCCGGCCCATCTGGGGCACGGCCGGGATTCCGCTCCGCGGGGTCCGCTAGCCTGGCTGTTTCGGGGGCAGCAACGCTTCAGCAGGGGATTCAGCCGCCTGGTCCATACAGTTTACGGCCCCCTGCTCAAGAATTTTATTCGCATGCGCTACGCCACTGTGGCGGGGGGGGCGGTGATTTTCGCCCTGGTGGTCGGTTATGTGCAGAGCGGCCGCATGGGTTTCGATCTGTTTCCCAAAATCGAAAGCGATTTTGCCATGGCGACCGCCGTGCTGCCCTATGGCAGCGCAGTGGAACGTACGGTGGCTATACAACAGCGTCTGGTGGCGGCAGCCAAGTTAGTGGAAGCCGAAAACGGCGGTGAAGATTTGGTAGAGGGGATCTATGCCCGCATCAACGCCAATGAAACCACCGTGCGGATCTATTTAACCCCTCCCGACCGGCGTCCCGTTTCCACGGCGGAGGTAACCCGTCTGTGGCGGGAAAAGGTTGGCCGCCTGGCGGGGCTGGAATCCCTCAGGTTTGAATCCGATGCCGGGGGACCGGGCCGCGGCCGGGCCATGTCCATTGAGATGAGCCATCGCAACATGAACACCCTGGAACAGGCCAGCCAGGAATTGGCCCATACCTTGAGTTTCTTTCCCCAAACCCGGGATATCAGCGACGGATTTGCGCCGGGCAAGCAGCAGATTGATTTCCAGGTTACGCCCGAAGCCCGCAGCCTGGGATTGCGTGCCCGGGATATTGCCCGGCAAGTGCGCTACGCTTACTACGGTGCCACGGTCTTAAGGCAGCAGCGCGGCCGTAACGAGATTTCGGTGGTCGTACGTCTGCCCCGCGCTGAGCGGGAGTCTGAGTTCAACCTGGATGAGATGATCCTGCGGGCCCCCAACGGAGCGGAGATTCCCCTGGCCGCAGCGGTGACCCGCCAGCGGGGCCGGGCCTACACAGATATTGACCGGCGCAACGGCCGCCGGGTCGTAACGGTTAAAACGGATGTACGGCCCCGCAACCAGGCCGGGAGGATCAAACAGGAACTTAAGGAAACCATCATGCCGGAGCTGATGGATCGCTACCCGGGGCTTACCTGGTCTTTTGTGGGCCGGCAGGCGGATATGCAAGAGAGCCTGAGCAGCCTGAAGAAAGGGATGGCCCTGGCCTTGCTGGCCATCTTCATCATGCTGGCCGTGCCTTTTAACAGCTATATCCAGCCTGTTATCATCATGGCAGCCATTCCCTTCGGTATTGTCGGGGCCGTGATCGGCCACCTGATTATGGGTTACGGCCTGAGCCTGATGAGCCTGTTCGGGGTGGTGGCCCTCTCCGGTGTGGTGGTCAACGACTCCCTGGTGCTGATCCACCTGGCCAACCGTAACCGTGATAGCGGCATGACGGCTTTCGACGCTGTCCTGCAGGCCGGTATCCAGCGCTTTCGGCCGATCCTGTTGACCACCCTGACCACCTTCGGCGGGCTGGCACCGATGATTTTCGAAACATCCCGACAGGCGCGCTTCCTGATCCCCATGGCCATTTCCCTGGGATTCGGAATCCTTTTCGCCACCCTGATCATCCTGGTGCTGGTGCCCGCTTTTTACCTGGTCCTGGCCGATTTCCAGACCCTGTTGGGGGGCGCCGCCCCGAAGTCCGGGCACAAGGCCCTGGATGCCATGCCGGTTCGCAACACCTCCCGGCGCATGTAGTATCCCGTGAGGCAGCAACCCGTGCATGGGATTCGCGGGTATATCCCCGGAGTCCGGGTTTTCCGCAATACCGATGCTATAGTGGTTTGCATAAATACATTCGATACCGAATACCATTTCAATTTTTCCAGGGAATAGCCTGCATTGAATTCCACAATCAGTCGGAACGTTATTCTGACAATCGCTCTAAAACACTGCAAAAATGAAGCCGCATATGTTAGGCTGTCCCGCTAAGGGCTCGCGCAAAAATAAGTTCCCACTTTCAGCGCCCATGCATCCCGCTCAGCAGCGTTGCGAAAACTTAGGAATATGCTTGATATTCCTTATTTTTCGCGCCTTGCTGAGTGGGCGCCTGAACTAAAGAAAATCTGCGAACTAATTTTTTCGCGAACCCTAAAACACCCAAGGCACTTTCCCTTGCAAGGGGATGAGGAAAAATGGATCAACGAATTTTACTGGTCGATGATGAAGCTGTTATCCTGCAGCTCTATGCTGATTTCCTGGATCTAAACGATTATCCTTACGACGCTGCGGACAATGTCCCTGCTGCGCTGGATTACCTTCAACGCCGGGAATACAGCCTGGTAATAACGGACAAGAACATGCCCGATTCTTCAGGGGGGCAGGCCGGCGGCATGGAGGTGTTGCGTTTTGTCCGTGAACAGAATCCGGCCACCGAGGTCGTGATGATTACCGGCTATGCCGATGTGCAGACGGCGGTAGAGGCCATGAAACTGGGCGCCTTCGATTACCTGGTCAAGCCGGTTTCCCTGGAAAAGCTCAAGCAGACCATCGACCGGATCGGGGAGTACCAGCGGTTTTTGAACTCCGCCGATACCCTGCAGACCTATCGCACCCTGTTGCGCCAGGTACTGCACCATCTGGTCAACACGGAGCAATTGGGCAGCGATCAGCTGGAGCAGGTTCTCAGGACTCTGGGAACCCGCATTGATCACCTGTTCGGTCTGCAGCGCCAGTATGAATCCATCATTGACCGACAGACCGAGATATTAAGCGATATCGAGAGCCAGCTTGGGGCTTTTAAGGCTACACTGCCCCAGGACAGCCCCCATCATCAATGGCTGGATGATATTCTCAATCAATCCCGTCAGCGGGTTTAGACTGCATCAGGATGACAATATGCCCAACGCGACACCGCTAATCGTGGTTACCGGGGGGGCCGGTTTCATTGGCTCCAACATCGCCGGAGACCTGGCCCGGAGAGCAGATGTGGTGGTTTGCGACCGGTTCGGCGCGGACCACCGCTGGCGCAATATCGCCAAACATGACATGGCCGACATCCTGGCCCCGGAGCAACTCTTTGATTTTCTCGATGCCCATGTCCAGCAGGTCACGGCGGTGATTCACATGGGAGCCATATCCGCCACCACCGAATCTGACGTCGATTTGATCCTGGACAACAATTTCAGATTATCCCGGGATCTCTGGCGCTGGTGCTGCGCCCATGCCAGCCGGCTGATCTACGCTTCCTCGGCGGCAACCTACGGCGGGGGCGAGTGCGGCTTCAGCGATGATGATGACCCCCGTTTCCTGGCCCGTTTGAAACCCCTCAACGCTTACGGCTGGAGCAAACACCTCTTCGACCGTTTCGTGGCCCGGTCTTTGGCCAGGGGCGAAAACAGCCCCCGGCAGTGGGCCGGCCTGAAGTTTTTCAATGTGTATGGCCCCAATGAATACCACAAGGGCAGCATGCAGAGTGTGGTGGCCCGCATTTACCCCCGGGTTGCGGCCGGCAAACCGGTAAAGCTTTTTCGTTCCCACCGCCCGGATTATGCTGACGGCGGACAACAACGGGATTTTGTGTATGTCGATGACTGCATACGGGTGGCTGGCTGGCTTCTGGACCATCCCACGGTGAGCGGGCTGTTCAATGTGGGCTGCGGCCAGGCGCGGTCATTTGCCGACCTGGCCCGGACCGTATTCAGGGCTGTGGATCGGGAGCCCGACATCACCTATATTGATACCCCACTTGAGATCCGGGATAAGTACCAGTACTTTACCCAGGCGGAAACCACCAAGCTGCGGCAGGCAGGCTTCAGCGAGGATTTTACGGCGCTGGAGGCGGGCGTCACGGATTATGTCCGCAACTATCTTGCCGGCGACGATCCCTACCGTTAGCATGCGGCAGCGTGCGCCCGGGTTGGCCATCGGCCGCCCAAAATGCGGCTGCGCCTGGCAGGTCACTCCTTGACAAGGGGCAATTATGCGATAATGTACATGGAAATACTTTTTTACAAAAAGGTAGAACCCATTGCCTGATATCACTATCCTTAAGAAACGGATCGGATTCGTCCTGGCCCTTTTCCTGCTGGTCCTTGCTCCGGCTGGTGACGGTAACGCAAATACCGAAAATAAGCCCTTTGCCCCCGGAGAAAAGCTTACCTTCCAGCTGCGCTGGGAAAATGTGCCGGCCGGGCAGGCCGTGCTGCGGGTCCTGCCGCACAAACAGTTCAACGGGGAACAGGTTTACCATTTCGTACTGACCCTCGCCACAAACTCGACCATCGACATTTTCTACAAAGTACGGGATCGATTCGAGTCCTATTCCGATATCCGCATGAACAATTCTCTCTGGTTTCGTAAAAAGCAGCGGGAGGGTTCCTACAGAAAAGAGGTGCTGGTCGAATTTGACTGGATCAATGACCGAGTCAAATATACCTTGCGGGGCAAACCCAAAAAACCCCTGGAGGGGATTCCACCGGGGGCTTTCGATCCCCTTTCCGCATTTTATTTTGTCCGTATGATGGATTTCAAGGTGGATACCAGTATTGAGCGTCCCATCACTGACGGAAAGAAAAAATTTGTGGGCCGCGCAAAGGTTGTGGGCCGGGAGACGCTAACCCTTAAAAGCGGCACCTATGACACGTTCATCGTCGAACCGGAGACCACTCACATCGGGGGTGTGTTCAAAGAGAGCAAAAATCCCAAACTGAGATTCTGGATCACTGCCGATGAACGCCGCTTGCCGGTAAGGATAAAAAGCAAGGTCGCCGTGGGACATTTCATCGGGGACCTGGTGGCGGTGGAAGGAATTTAACCCGGCATTCGTCCCTGTTCAGCCTGGGTGGTCCCCAGCCTGTCGATATATGGCATCAGCCGGCTTCAGGCCGGGATGATAAATACAAATCTGCTCCCCTTGCCTTCGCCTTCGCTTTCCGCCCATATCCTCCCGCCATGCAGATCGATGAAGTTTTTAGCCAGGGCCAGGCCTAAACCCGTGCCGCCAAACCCACAGAGACTGCTGCTTTTTGCCTGATTAAAACGGTCAAAAACCCGGGTGAGGTTTTCCGGTGCCAGACCGATGCCGGTATCGGCAACCGTTACTTTCAGGCAGGCCAGCTTTTTCAGACCTGCCCGCCGGGAACTGTCGGCACTCAGATCAACCAGGTAATGCCGGCGGGTATCATTTTTACGCCTTGCCCTGCAAAAATAACCTTCTGTCATGCGAGCCTCCAGGGTGATCCGGCCTTTGTCCGGGGTGAATTTAAGTGCATTGCCCAACAGGTTATAGATCACCTGTTTCAGCAGCCGCTCATCGGCAAAGATTTTTTCCGGCAGGTCCAACTCTTCAAAAGTGATCCTGATCTTATGTTTAAGCGCCTTTTCCCTGACCATATACAGGCTGTTTTCCAACAGTTTGCGGATATTGACCGGCTGCGGCTCGAATTTGACTTGCCCGGCTTCGATTTTAGCGAGATCCAGGACATCGTTGATCAGGGATAAAAGGTGTTTGCTACTGCCCAGTACATCCTCCAGGTATTCACTCTGCAGCGGATTGAGTTTGCCGACATGGGGGCTCAAGACCAGTTCGGTGAAACCGATGATGTGATTCAAGGGAGTACGCAGTTCATGGCTCATGTTAGCCAGGAAGTCATCCTTGGCACGATTAGCGGCTTCCAGGTTTTCCATGGTTTCCCGGCGTTCAATGGCCGCCGCCAAATTACCGGCCAGAGCCTGCATGGTGCCCCTGACCGTCTGGATGGTGTCGGGAGGCGGCGTTCCTGGTGATTTATAATAAACCAGACGGCCCCAGAGTTCTCCGCCCACCCACAGTGGAATTCGCTCCCGGGTATTCCCGGCGCCTTGCGGCGCAAAATCCGATACAGCGGGCAGGGAAGGGTTCCGCCATTCAGAGAGGACCTGGTCCACGGAACCCGATTTTTCATGATCGCAGCGGGTCAGGAAAATTTGACGTATGCCCAGGGTTTGTCCCAAACCGGCAAGGATGTCAGGCATACTTGCCCGCCAGTCACGCTGCCAGAGGAGTTGCTGGGTGGTATGGTTTATCGCTGTGAGCACGGCATCGCGGTTAAGGAGGGTCTCCGCGGCCTTGCGCTGTTGATTGATTTCACGGTTGAGTTTGGTGTTGGCCAGGGAGAGTTCCGCATTGGTTTGGGTCAACCCGGTGATTTTCTCTCTGACCGTTGCCTGCATGGTACGATAGCGCCGGAATAAACAGCCGATTTCATCCTGGGAACGAATGCGGTTAGGTGCTTCGTATTCCCCCTGGGACAAAGCTTCCATACTGCGTACCAGATCCTTGACTGGTCGGGTGATGCGCCGGGATATGAGAAAAGCTGCCGCCCCTCCCAGAAAAATGGCCAAACACCCGATGCCCAGCAGCCGGATGCGGGTTTTTCCAGTGGCTGCCAGCATCCTGTCCCGGGGAAATCCGATCCGCACGATGCCCCTTTTTCCCTGCGCCAGAGAAATGGGCACGGAGATTTCGCAAAAGGCGATCCTCTGGTGTTCGGCATTTTGAACGATAGGTGCCTTGCTTTTTAGACCTTGCCGGGCGGGGGTTCCTGTGAGTATGGCCTCCCTCAAATCCTTGCGTCCGCCATAGGCGGCCAGATCTCCATTAAAAAAATGGATGGTGGCATAGAGCAGATTATTTTGACGGACGACCAATTCAACGTTCTGTTGGATTTTCTCTAAATCGTAATTGGGGCTGTGGATAGTGTTCAGCAGTTCCAGGTTGTGCGCTAGCAATACCCCCCGTTTCAGAAAGTCATCCCGCATGGATTGCTGCATTTGCTGGTTTACGGTAAAACCCACCATGCATAATAACAGGCACAAAAGGACGCTAATCGCCGCCATGAGCTTGATGTGCAGGGGAGTTCTGATGTTGATGGCGGTATCCTCCCCGGTGATTGGCCTCCGGGAAATCGGACCGGGTAGCAACTTGTCCTGCCCGTGTTGCGGGGCAGGTGCAAAGGCCGGGTTGTCTAGGCGGGTTTCCATTTGTTTGCCCGAATTATCCATAAATTACCGATCACACCACGTTGCCAGGCTCGTCACCCCCGGAAAAAACTGAAATCAAACCATTCGCTCCGGAATCAGAGCAAAAGACGTGCCATGCCTCTTTGAGCAATCGTAACCTATTGATATATTAGTAAAAATTTCGATATAAAAGATAATGTATTGGGCGCCGAGGATAGTGTCAACAATGGCACGTTTAGGATTTACGAGGAATTTAACTATTTGAAATAATTGGGATATTGAATCCAGTGTCAATAATGGCACGTATCATGCCGCAGCGATACCCAGATTTTTTAGCTTGCGGAAGAAAGTACGGCGGGGAATGTTGAGGCTTTGGGCAGCTTTTTCCCGGTGCCAGCGGTTTTTTTCCAGGGCGCGGAGTATCAATTGCTTTTCAAGGGCGTGCATGGAGCTTTTAAAATCCTGGGATTCCTCGGGCAGTTCAAGAACCGGGGCATCACTGCCGGGGGCATTGTCCATGACCGTACCCATCAAATCGAGCTTGCCGGAACTGATATAGCGCTGCAGGGTGTTTTGCAGTTCACGGATGTTGCCCGGCCATTGATAGTTGATGAGGGCATCCAGGATCCTCCCGGAGAGGGATGGGGGGTTGTCGTATTTCTGGATGAATTTCTGGTAAAAATGTTCGATCAAAAGGGGCAGGTCGCCTTCCCGTTCCCTCAAAGGCGGCAATTCGATGGTAACGACATGCACCCGGTAGAAAAAATCCTCCCGCATGCGGCCTTCAGCCACCAGTTTTTTAACGTTGCGGTTGGTGGCGCCGATGAAGCGAACGTCGCTGTGCTGGGCCTGGCGCTCACCAAGGGGCATATATCCGCTGCCTTCGATGACCCGTAACAGCTTCACCTGCATGTTGAGGCTGATATCTCCGATTTCATCAAGGAACAGGGTGCCGCCATGGGCCTCGGCCAGGTAGCCCGGATGGTCGTTGAGCGCACCGGTGAAAGCACCTTTGCGATAGCCGAAAAATTCACTCTCAATGAGGTTTTCCGGGATGGCACTGCAATTAACCGGCATGAATTCCCGGGACTTGCGGTCACTGAGATTATGAATGGCATGGGCTACAAGCTCTTTGCCCGTTCCGGACTCACCGTAAATCATGACGTTGATATCATGGGCTGCGGCCTGCAGAATCAGGTCGTAAACCTGCTGCATGACCTGGGATGCACCGATGAGGTTACCGAATCGATAACGGTCCTTCATGGAATCCTTTAAGCGCTGGTTTTCCCGGGCCAGTGTGCGTTCCTTTTCCTGGAGGGCGTCCTGGGCCCGTTTCTGTTCGGTGATGTCCCGGGCAAACAGCAACAGCTGGTCTGCATCAATTTTAACCAGGCGGGCTTCGCAATGTCGTTGCCCATCGGATTGCACCAGGGGAAAATCCAGGATGGATGTCTGACCGCTCTCCAGCACCTGTTGCACCTGGGTGCCAATGCGGGGACTGACTTCCGGGGGCAAAAGCCGGGACAGGGGCATGCCGATTATCTGTTGCGGGTCGAGCGCAAAAAAACGTCCGCCGCCCTTGTGTTCAACAACCCGGTGTTTTTCATTGACGCGAAAAACTTCATCGGGAAGGGCGTCTACAATGGCCCGATTGGCGGATTCGCTGACCTGCAGCTGATGATGGGCGCGGTCTTTGGCCTCGATTTCAGCTTTTAGCCGGGCATTGGCTGTGGACAGGTCCGCCGTACGGGCCTGAACCTGCTCGTCAAGGATGACGTTCTGGCGCCGCAGGGCATCCTGACTCGATTTTAATGCCAGATGGGTCTGTACCCGGGCTTTGACTTCGGTGTCATTAAAGGGTTTGGTGATATAATCCACCGCCCCCATGGTAAACGCCTGCTGCTTGAATTTATTATCATCCAGGGCGGTGATGAACAGGATGGGAATATCGGCAGTACGTGGGTCGTTTTTTAACTGTCGGCACACTTCAAACCCATCCATCACCGGCATCATGATATCCAGCAGGATCAGGTCCGGCAGGTCGGCGGCCAGGAGTTCCAGACATTGTTCACCGTCATAAGCAAGAAGGATATCATAGTCCGCTGAACGGATTTTGGCCGCCAGGAGCTTCGCATTGAGGTGATCGTCGTCGACGATGAGAACTTTTGATTTGACAGGCATGGGTTCCATTTTCCGTGGGCAGTAATACTGAATCAATGAACTTCAGCCGCTCAATTGGCTGCCATTTGCATTATCGGTAGCTCACCCGGAGAACTTTAGCGCAACCGGCGCCTTTGACAACACCCGGGAGTGCACGGTCCGCCTGATACGGTCAGGCTTTGAATGAAAATAGTACCTAAACCCGGAAGTCCGCAGGCTTCATTGACATGTGGCCATCGCTGGCCAACACGCCCCTCCCTTGCTATTTCCCTAGGTTTATGGCATGAGGGGCATGGCTGAGCCGATACTTCCAACGAACCGCTAACCGCATAAACAGTAAGCTATGATCGACGAAAAATACAACCCGGAAACCTTAGAAACCAAATGGCAGGCATATTGGGATAGCGAACAGCTGCTGAAGGTCACCGAAGACCCTGAAAAGGAAAAATACTATCTGTTGGAGATGTTTCCCTATCCCTCGGGCCGGATCCACATGGGGCATGTCCGCAACTATACCATCGGAGATGTAGTGGCGCGCTATAAACGCATGCGCGGGTTCAATGTGCTGCATCCCATGGGCTGGGACGCCTTCGGCATGCCGGCTGAAAATGCCGCCATTGACAACCAGACCCACCCGGCCCGCTGGACCTATGCCAACATCGACAGCATGCGCGCCGAATTGAAACGCATGGGCTTCAGCTACGATTGGGACCGGGAGATCGCCACCTGCCATCCCGAGTATTACCGCTGGGAGCAGTGGCTGTTCCTGAAGATGTACCAGGCGGGCATGGTCTACCGCAAGGAGTCCTATGTCAACTGGTGTGACCCCTGCCAGACCGTATTGGCCAATGAACAGGTGGAAGCCGGAGACTGCTGGCGTTGCGGCCAACCGGTCCGTCAGAAGAAACTGCGCCAGTGGTTCTTCAAAATCACCGATTACGCGGAAGATCTGCTGGCCCATTGTGATCAGCTGCCGGGATGGCCGGAAAAGGTCATCACCATGCAGAAAAACTGGATCGGCAAAAGCACGGGCGCCGAAATCCGTTTTCCGGTGATAGACTCGGACGAAATAATTGCTGTTTTCACTACCCGCCACGACACGGTGTTCGGGGCCACCTTCATGTGCCTGGCTCCGGAGCACCCCCTGGTAAACCAGCTCTCCGCCGGTACGGAACAAAAAGAGGCTGTGGCGGCCTTTGTCGAGAAAATCGCCAGGCAGGACCGTTCGGCCAAAGCCCTTGAGGGTTATGAAAAGGAGGGGGTCTTTACCGGAGCCTATTGCCGTAATCCGCTGAATGGCTCGAAGATTCCCATCTATACCGCCAATTTCGCCCTCATGGAATATGGTACCGGAGCGGTGATGTGTGTGCCGGCCCATGATCAGCGCGACTTTGAATTTGCCCGCAAATACGGTCTTAAAATTATCCCTGTGGTGCAGCCTGCGGATGAAGCCCTAGATGTTGCCGCCATGACTGAAGCCCGCGCCGAGGACGGGATCATGGCGAACTCCGGCGAGTTCGACGGCCTGCCCAACCGGGAGGCCATGGAAAAGATAGCCGATTACCTTGAAGCCCATGATCTGGGACGCCGCACCATCAGTTACCGGCTGCGGGATTGGGGCATCTCCCGGCAACGCTACTGGGGTGCACCCATCCCCATGATTCACTGCCCCGCTTGCGGGGTCGTACCGGTGCCCGAAGCAGATCTGCCCATTCTGCTGCCGGAAGATGCCGATCTGCTGGACGGCGGACGTTCGCCCTTGCCCAAGCTGGCGCAATTCGCCCGAACCACCTGCCCCCAATGCGGCCGCAGTGACGCCCGCCGGGAAACCGATACCATGGATACTTTTGTGGAATCTTCCTGGTATTTTGATCGTTATTGTTGTCCCCGCCACACCCAGGGCATGGTCGCCGAGGCGGCCGTGCGCTACTGGATGCCGGTGGATCAATATATCGGCGGCGTGGAACACGCCATTTTGCACCTGCTCTACTCACGCTATTTTACGCGGGTGCTAAAGGATTTGGGCCTGGTTGAATTTAAAGAACCCTTTACCCGCCTGTTGACCCAGGGCATGGTCTGCAAGGAAACCGCCAAGTGTCCGGAACATGGTTTTCTGCACCCCGACGATATCCGTGGGGAAGGGGATGACCGGTGTTGCCGACGCTGTGCCGCGCCCGTACTCATCGGCCGGGTGGAAAAGATGTCCAAATCGAAAAAGAACGTCATTGACCCCAACACGCTGATCAATCGCTACGGTGCCGACACCACCCGTCTCTTCTGCCTTTTCGCGGCACCCCCGGAAAGGGACCTGGAGTGGAGCGAGCAGGGTGTGGAGGGTGCTTTTCGTTTCCTGAACCGGGTATGGCGCCTGGCCGGAGCCCATCTTAAGAACATCGCGGATGTGCCGGTCTATGACGGCTCCCCGGATGAACTGGATAGTTCCCTGCGCGGGCTGTACCGCCAAACCCACCAGACCATCGATCGTGTGACCCGCGATATCGAAGAGCGCTTCCATTTCAACACCGCCATCAGCGCAGTAATGGAACTGGTTAATACACTCTACGGTCTGGATGAATCCGTGCGGCAATCGAGCAGCCACTCCCAGGCCCCGGCGGTACTGCGCTTTGCCCTGGAAACTGTGGTGCAGCTGTTATCCCCCATCGTGCCCCACATGGCTGAGGAACTTTGGCGCAAGCTGGGCCATCAGACCAGCATCCTGCTTGCACCCTGGCCGGAGAGCCGCAAGGATGCGCTCAAAGCGGAAACCCATTTGATCGTGGTCCAGGTGAACGGTAAACTGCGCAGTAAA
>Ga0180435_10002822_pt1 | contig 17601 bp, 17 predicted proteins | sample SS_ome_3_FD_132467 | JGI IMG/M metagenome (GOLD analysis project Ga0180435, IMG submission 132467) | Hypersaline lake sediment archaeal communities from the Salton Sea, California, USA - SS_3_S_1 metaG | ecosystem: Environmental > Aquatic > Non-marine Saline and Alkaline > Hypersaline >...
AAGATGCGTAATGAATAGTATCAGTTGCTGTCCTTTGAATATCGCCGCTCGTTCAAGATTTGAAATACTTGTCTTTTTGGCACGTTGGCGGTTTACGGACCTTAAATAGTCCCCATCCAGAAATGAGATCGCTTAATAAGGTGCTCAAGCATTTTACCAAGCGCAGTCCGGTATGATGACCATCACCTGGTAGCACCTGATGAGACGATCGCCGATCAGCTTAACTAACCGTTTATAGAAAAGCAGACCAGATCGCGGACATTATTACAGAAATACAAACATTCACCCGCTTTTAAAAACAGGGTCGTCCCTCAACCGAGATACTGTCTCACCGCATCGGTAAAGAGTTCAACACCAATCATCAAAACGTCCTCATCAATATCGAAGAAAGCCGAGTGGAGAGGGTGGGTTATGCCTTTAGACTCATTTCCACAGCCAAGCCTTATCATGGCACCTGGTTTCTCCTGGGTAAAATAGGCAAAGTCTTCGGCGCCGGTGCTTGCCGGTAAAAACTGAACCTTGTCAGGTCCTGAGCAATCCGAAGCGGTCTCATAAAGAAAATCGGCGACTTTTTCATCGTTGATGCATACCGGGTATCCTTCCATAAGCTCAAAAACGCAGTTTGTTTGAAATGTCTTTTCAATTCCATTACTAATGTATTGAATTTTTTCCCATAACTGTCTTCTCGTAGCTTCGGTAAGCGCCCGAATGGTCCCCTCCAGTTCAGCATGCTCCGGGATGACGTTGGATGTGTCACCGGCAATGAACTTACCGACGGTGACTACGGCGGTTTCATTTGGATTTATGTTGCGTGCCACAATCGACTGAAGCGCAGTGACAAAATAGGCGCCGGCAACAATGGGATCGATGGTTTGGTCAGGTCGCGCCCCATGCCCTCCCCTTCCGTGAATCACCATTTTAAATCTGTCGGCAGAGGCATGACTTTGCCCACGGTAGATCCCTATCGTACCCACGGGCATGTCCGGTCCCATATGGCCGGCGATAATCCAATCGACCGTGGGATTCGACAGGACTCCCCGTTCAATCATCATTTTTGCGCCACCGCCCCCTTCTTCAGCTGGCTGAAATAAGAATATGATGTCACCTTTAAGCGCCTCAGATAGACCTGAGTCCACTATTTTTTTGGCGACACCCAACATGATGGCCGTATGGGCGTCGTGGCCACAGGCATGCATACAGCCCGGAGTACGCGATTTATAGGGTATTTCATTGAGTTCCTGAATCGGAAGCGCATCTATGTCAGCTCTCAGTGCGATCGTCTTCCCCGGCTCTCGACCTCGAATATGTCCCACGACCCCTGTCATGTCTTCAAATCCGTGATATTTGATATCCAGTTCGGACAGCCTTGCCATAATTTTTTTAGTGGTACGGACTTCCTGAAAAAGAGTTTCTGGATGCATATGAAAATCACGACGGACATCAATTAACCATTTCTTGAATTGCTTATCTATTGCCATCACACCGTTTCAACTCCTTCCACCATCGATCGAGCAAATTTTTGAGCCTTTTTCTTGACCTCCCCCGATAACGCTGCCGGTTCGCTGCACTCACCCACGTACAATTCGCCAGATTTTTTAGCCAAAAAGAAGTCCACAATCCGATCGAAGGCTGTAAACATGGCTTCGGCATTATCTTTATAGGCACCCCCACCGGTCACCAGCAGGCCAATGCGTTTTCCCTCCAGCAAAGATGTATGTCCCGGTTTGTGGTAGTTGGTAACCAGGGAGTACCCCCGGTCAATAACGGTCTTGATTTGGGACGAAAAACCCCAGAAATAAATGGGCGAAGCGAACAGGATCACCTCGGATAAGATCATTTGTTCCATGATTGCTATGACATCATCATTTTGAATACAGGCGATTTCATCGGCATTCTCCCGGCACTTGGCACACCCCTGACAGCCCCCCATAGACTTGTTGTTGAGGTAAATCCGTTCCACATCGTGGCCCAATGATCGGAGTTCTTCCTCTACCCACCCCAAAACCGTTGCTGTATTTCCTTTTTTCCTGGCACTGCCCAAAAGCGTAATGATTTTCAATTTTGATCCTCCCATATGGTTTTTTGAAATTTTACTGAGACTCACTATCAAGCGTATACTATTTGTCCTTCTTGGTATAGTCCCTCCTCAATTTTCCCCTCACAATGGACGCAAAAATGCCGCCGAAGCAGAGTAGCGTGAAGATTATAAAGGCAACCATGATGCTCTTTAACAAAAGCGGATATTGTTCCGGGGTAATCTGGACCCTGCCCATAAAAATACTGAAGAGTACAGTGGCAATTCCCATACTGATCATCATCCCTAGGCTTCGCATGGTGCCGACCGAGGCCGAGGCAATACCAAAAAAGCGTTTTTCTACAGAGCTCATGATGGCATTCGTATTGGGGGATGAAAAAAGGGCAAAACCAAAACCGAGTAAGACAAGACATCCGATAATGTATCCCAGTGGTGTATTTAGTTTCAAAAAGATAAGCAGGAATAATCCAATGGTTGTCAAGGTCATGCCAACGGTGGCAACAATTCGGGGTTCAATACGGTCTGAAATCTTCCCCGCGTAAGGAGAGAAAATCGCCATGACCACAGGCTGAACAACCAATACCAACCCGGTCATCCGAGGGCTGAAGGCTTTAATATACTGCAGATAAAGACTCAGGAGGAAAGTCAGGGCAAAGGTGGCACTGTAGTTGATCAAAGCGGCCAAGTTGGAGAAAGCAAATACACGGTTTGTCTTGAAAAGTTTCACTTCGAATACAGGATGCGGCACCCTCAGTTCCCATTTAACAAACGCAAAAAAAACGATGACACCCCCAAGGATGACCCACAGGCTCTTAATTTCCGGAAGCAAGGAAATACCAAAGATGATTCCTATTATAGATACCGCATAGATCAAGGAACCGATAAGATCAAATTTTTCACCCTGGGCATCAGCCCACTCCCCCTTTAATCTCCAGAAGATCAGAAAAAGGATGAACAGACAGATCGGGACGGTGATGAGAAAGACACTCCTCCAGGTAAAATACTGGGTCATGATGCCACCCAGGAAAGGGCCGGCAGAGAGCCCGAAATAGACGGCAGCCACATTAATACCCAGGACCCTGCCCCTCTCGCGAGGAGGGTAGACCGAGACAAGGATTGCCATACCGGTGGCAAACACCATGGCGTTTCCGATGCCCTGCAGGATCCTGAAAAACAGAAGGATGGAAGTGGATAAGGAGGCTGCGCAAAGGATGGAGGAGAGGGTAAATAGAATGACCCCTGATGTAAATATTTTTTTTCTACCGTAAATATCAGCAAGCCTACCAAATGGAACGAGAGATACGGCGACCGCCAGGAGATAAGCTGTTGCTATCCAACTCAACAAAACCGCATCTACTTGGAGCTCTTTTTCGATAGCCGGCAGGGCGATATTAATCGAGGAGCCCATGAAAGGGGTGATGAAGGAATTCAGGGTCGCAATTATTAATGCCGATTTCTTCAGTGCAGAAGGTTCCATGATTCCACTATCCATCCCAAATGAGGGACAAAAGCCCTTTCTTGAGAATTCTGTGCGTCAGACAGTATGTCCATATCCGGTCAGGAAATATGGACCCTATTTGAGGTGAGCGTCCATATCAGGGCCTCCCGGCTGGAAGTTAAAGAACAGCAAATTGATTTTGAGCTCATGCGGCAAAGAAAACTGAAGCATTAATCCACATTCATTTTGAAATAACAAGCACAAATTGGCATGACATATAATCCTTATGATATCCCGCTTTTGGGTTGTGATGGGTATTTTAAAACACAGTGGGTATCACGGATGCCTTGACGGAAACCATTCCCTTCATTTATTCTGCGGAATAAATAAAACGCCGGCTGCGCCAAGTCAGGACAATCAAATCACCGTCTCAAATAGGAGGCATAATGAAGAAATCCAGGCTTTTCCGTCTTAAAAACGCCATGCTTTTAGCTAACGGCATCTCTAACACGATCGGTGTCTCTGTCGTCATGTTTTTGGGTCAATTGGGTTCTTTATCTCCGCCAGAAATATTACAGTTGACACATCGCATACACCTGTTCTTTATTCCCTGCTCTTTTATCCTGCCCATTGTTTTGACCATACGCTACGAACGTTCCATCCGGCGTTACCTGGAAATGGTCTACCTCGGTGAGCCAATCCCAGATGGGTTTAAAGTCAGGGTGCACCAAAGACTGCTCAATGAGCCTTTTTTTCTGATCGCGCTCGACCTGGCCATTTGGATCGCCGCCGCAATCCTCTACCCACTAATTTTCTGGGCCTATGGTGCTACTCGCCCAGTCATCCTTAGCACTTTCTTTTTGAGTCTGTATACCGGTGTTATTACCGTGACCATCGCCTTTTTTGTATTCGAACATGTTCTTCAAAAACGGGTGGTGCCCTATTTCTTTCCAAATGGGGGTCTGTACATGACCCCCAAGACGATTCGAATACGCATACGAACGAGAATCATTGCCCTACTCTTTGCCTGTAATCTTGTTCCCTTTTTTACCATTTTACATACGCTGGAAGACACTCTCTTTACCGATCGTGACGCTGCCCGTGTTTTGGAAATATTGCGCTCAACCCTGTTTGCAAATTCTCTGATATTCATGGGAGTTGGCATTTGGCTGGCATTCCTTGTGAGCAGTAACCTGACGAGATCTTTACAGGAAATCATTCGGGTGCTGAGAGGGGTCCGAAATGGCGACTTTGATAAAAAGGTACGAGTCACCACTAATGATGAAATTGGTTACACGGGTGACGTGATCAACGAGATGAACGCTGGACTTAAGGAACGGGAGTTCATCAAAGAGACATTCGGGAAATACGTGGCTCAGGAAGTCCGGGATGAGGTCCTTTCTGGCCGGATCCCCCTGGATGGCGAGATGAAAGAAGTGACGATCCTCTTTGCCGACCTGCGCGACTTTACACCCATGACGGAATCACACGATCCAAAACTTGTGGTCAAAATCATGAACAGCTACTTCAAAGAGATGGCCGATGCCATCCAGCGTGAAGGCGGCTTGGTCCTTCAGTTCCTTGGTGACGAAATCTATGCCGTGTTTGGAGCACCTGTTTATCGAACCGACCACCCTGAACGGGCATTCAGGGCAGGGCTTGCCATGAACCAAAGACTTGTTGAACTCAATGAAAACTTTTTAAAACAGGGCTGGCCAGCCCTTCGACACGGTATAGGAATCCATACCGGTGACGCAATAGCTGCCAATATTGGAAGCCCTGACCGACTCTCCTATCTTCTGGTGGGCGACACGGTCAATCTGGCCTCACGGCTTCAGGGATTAACCAAGGAATTGGAAACAGAGGTCATTATCAGTCAGGCGACACGCTCTCGTTTGAAAGCGGATGTCCTATTGAAAGCGTTGCCTCCTACAAAAGTCAGGGGTAAAACTGAGGCAGTAGAGATTTATGCCCTGAATTGATTCCACCACCTAATGTTGGGGTCATTTCGTCTGTCTGGTGTTTTCTGCTTTTGCCAAAAAATACAATAGGAGGCCCAATACAAAAAGCCCGCCAATGAGCAATCCGAAGGTAATTGGATCCTTTTCCTCGATACTCGCAACAAATAGTTTTCGGATAAAGGCGACCAGTGCGAGCTCAACAAATATCCGAACGTGAAACTTTCCACCGCGAAGATGCTCCACCTGTGTGTGAAGCAGCTCAATCATCATCCACAGTATCAATAGCGAACCCAGTGCCTTGATGACACCGGTTTCTAAACTGCTCGTAAAAGCATACACCACATCGTGCGCCAGTAAACTGGCGACGCCAACAGCCATGGTCAGGAGTCCAATCATCAGGACGAGATTTAAACCGTGAAGCAAGCGTTCGGACCATCGAATAATGACAGACTCAACTCTATGAGAAACAAACACCTTCTTGAGCTCTGCATCCCGATAGGAACTGGTCATTACATCCAGGTTGATGTCTAAGACCTTGTTTAACGTTTCCAGAAGCTCACGCCTTTTGTCAGCATCTGATACCAATTCTATCACCTGGCGATGACAGAAGTTCCGGATATGGTTCATGGAAGCGTTCACGTAATGCCCCTTGAGCCCTATTTTTACATGTACCTTTCCAATTTTTCGAAGCCTCGCCAGGTACCGATTGTCATAACGGGCCGTGAGCAGATCCTCAAACCATTTTTTGATCGTTTCTTCACGCCGTTTCCGCGCCGCTTCGGTCTCAAAAAAAGAAGCCGTGTAATGATCCTTCATCAAGTAACTGTAAAAATCGTCGGCAAATTCCTCAATAGACGGGAGGAGGATGTCGGATAGGTCCTTCAGATTGTCCTCATCCAGACGTGTTAATTCGTAATCCCTCTGAATTTCATCAATGGTTTCCATAAAAGCCTCTCCCCTATTCCCATTGCTTCTTTAAAAAGAGGATAAAACCGGACATACCAGTCCGCCAGTTTATTGGTCGGATCGACGTTCAAGACACGCCGGGCATTTGGTCCATGGGTATATGGGGTCACCCGCATCCGTTTTACAATCAGGACAAAGCTCCTGGTGTGAGCAACTCAATAGTCCGCACGCCCCCTCACATCCAGGCTCACCCCTTACATATTCTATCAGGGTGACAATTGTTTTATGTTTACTGCAATAAAATGAACGCGATCTTATTTCTCGCATCCAATTCTCCTATTTATCGGTGTCTTCGAATGGTTTATTGTAGAAAAAATAGCCTCAGGGGAGTGCTGTAATTAAGAAAACCATGACGAAAAGCGCCACCGTTTCAATAACGCCCAGGATGATGATGTAATTGCCGAAGCCCTTTCCTGTTTCAGCGAAAGCATCTGCGGCATTGGCCCCCGCTCTGCCCTGCATCCAGGCAGAAAACCCCATGGCCAAACCTCCCAGCAGACCGTATAACAGCTGCCATATATACATATCTGAGGGCAGGCTGGCAGCCTGGATCGCATTTCGTAGGATCATCCCGTATATGGTTTGAGACAGGGGTGCCCCCACAAAAGCGATCAAAATAAATGGCACCGGTTTGTTCTGTGCAAAGCACTTTTTCCAGGCCCCCAGGGTTGCCATTCCCGCTGCACCTGTTCCCAATGCCGAGCCTGCCGCTGCCAGACTCAGAGATGCACCCATATCACCCAGACCTTCAATCATTTTGCGGTCCTCCTTCAGCTGTTTATTGCCATTGGTTACACCCCGACAATAATGTTTGTTCCCCGTCTTTTCAAGTCTCCTGATTTGCCTGATCTTTAAACCGTTTCTTGAGAGGTCTATATCTTCGACCGGTCCACCCCATGCCCAGATGACTCGAGAACTCAAGCATATTCAGCCGAACGCCATGCACAAGCACGGCCATGGCGGCCAGCAGTATATTCAATGTATGTCCCAGCAAAAGTATAAGTGCAGCCCCAATTGCCTTCAAAAGCGGATTACCTCCGAGACTGTAGGCCATTTGGTTGAAACTAACGGCGATGACCAGCGTTGCATATCCTACGGCAAAAAGCCTTAGATAAGAGACCAGATCAGAAAAGGAGCTGATGATTTTAAGGGGCAATTCAGCAAACCCCATCAAAGATGATTTGAAAAAATTTCGCTGGGGATTTGAGAAAAGTCCGGCAAGGACAATGCCCGGTATTAGGAGTAGGGGACTGAAATCAGGCAGAGGTTTTCGCAACACAAAATAGTTAGCGAGAAAATATAAATACCACAGGATAAAGATCCAACCCAGTTCGGACAGAAGTCGAACCGATCGGATCAATCTTAAACCCCTTAGGATATGCGCAATGGTTAAATGCACCGCCCCCAGCGTAAAACAGAGTTGGAGCATAAAATTCTGATTGTCTGAATAGCTGTTCAAATTGGGTAAAATCAATTGGCTTACATACGGGAGACGCGAAAAAGCCTCTACCCCGAACCACGTCCCTGTCACAAGACCCCATATCACCGTCGCTAAACTGAAGACATAGAGAAGAAAAAAGGGTTCTTTTTGAGCAGTTTTAAATCGGCGTCTTGTTAAAAGGGTCCCTATTAAAAACAAAATACCATAGCCACCATCGCCTACCAGCATTGCAAAAAAAATACTCAGGGAAATGAGGAACCAGAAGCTGATATCAAACTCGTTGTACCCGGGCAGTGTTCCCATCACTTTAAAAGCCGGTTCAATAATACGAATCCAGGCAGGATTCTTAATGTGTGTCGGAACTTCAGAATCAGAAGAAGGATCCGCCACCAGCAATGCCCAACCCCATCTCCGGGCCTCCTGGCTCAGCCTGGCATGATCATCTTCCGGACAATACCCCTGGAGGTATGAAATACCCCCTTCCTGGCCCATGCCCGCCACGACCTCGGCGAATTCGAGCGCATCTCTTTTCACAGCCAAGGCATTTTTCATTGAATCGACATAGACCCCTTGAAGGTCAAGTCGGCGATTCAGGTCTGAAAGTTGAATTTTAATCTCGTCTAGTTCGCTCTCAAATTCTAAAAGGCCTTTCACAGGGATCGATACTTGCTCAAATGGCAGTTCAAAATCCCCCCGGCTAATAGTCACGATATATCTTGTAGTGCCCGTTCTACCAACGACCGAAAACACGACATGGATGTCGGTTTTCTTCAGCTGCTTTTCAGAGGCTTTGTATATACGGACATTCAGACCCTTTTTTTTCAGGTATTCAATATCACTTGGGGAAAAATCTCCTAACGGTGCTAATCTCTCAATTTCCTGCTCAACAGTTTTTAATCGATTCTCAAATTGGTTTTTTTTGTCCAATAATGAAAGACATCGTTTGGCCGTTTCTATACTCGCCCGGATCGATTGGTTATTTTTTTCCTGACCTGTTCCGCTTCGTGCTACAAGGGTATTTAATGCCTTTTCGAGCGTCTCTATTTCGTCTTTTAACCCATCAATTTCTTTGGATTCGGGCTGTTTGACAGGATCGACATGAATAACCCCAAGGTGTCTCAACGCCTCTATTGTCTGAGAGATAGTGGACGTAAGCGCTGCGAGGGTCACTTTTTTCATTTTGACAATCATTTGTTGCCCCGACCGTAAAATACCATTTCTAAAACCTTATGACTCCATTAGGACCCATCTTTTAGAAAGCTTACTTTTAGAAATCTTTCCACGGACGACCCCGGCTGTCTGCTGATCTCCCAGAAAAATCTGAATTCGTCTGATGTTATTCAGGGTCTCCGGAATCTTGATTTTTTCAAAAAGATTCACTCTCTGAATGGTTGTGCGCATCTCACTTTCAAGACGCTCTTTCTGTTTCTCAAGAAACAATAGATCTGCCGCAATGGTCATGAGGGCCTTTAATGTCTCAACGGCCTTATCCATCCAAAGAGGTGTTGTGTAGAGATCATAGTCAATTTTTCTGAAACGCACGCTCTTCAAGACCGGGACCTCCACACCTGCGACATTCCTGGTTTCGGTTTCCAGACCGTCTATCTTTAAGATCGATCTGATCCCGGCTTCCTCCCCCAGAACGGCAATCCATGAACGGATATCATCTCTGAGATTCTTCTCGTCATTGATTTTCTTCCTGAGGTCGCTTTTGACATTGCTCAATTCAATCCGGATCTGTAATTTTTTTAGGATGAGTGTCGGTAAGAACCGTCGATACCTTTTCAAATCTTCCTTCTGCCGCTTCAATTCCTGTGTGCTCAGCTTGATCTTTGACATATTGAGATTTCACCCCAAACACAAGATTTTGATTTTACGCTCAATTTTTGGTTGAAGGCCAATATTTTTGGACAAGCTCCGTACGCATGCCCACTTCTTCCTTGGAAAAACAGGTTGCCAATATCTGCCATCCCTCATCCAACGCCTTTTCCAATGGCATATTCACAGAAAGGTCCGTCATCTTTGTTTCGAATAATTTACCATATTTTATCAGCTTTCTATCCCACGACGACAATTTAAAACCCATCGCACGCTTTTCTTCGGTTTCACTGAAGGCCGCAAACAACTGAATCATGGTGTCCATCAGTGTACGATGGTCCTCTCTCGTGTCTTTGTTGACGAGTTGTTTGAGACGACTCAATGATCCGAACGGATCAATGCGGCCATGTCGTAAATAGAACTGACCTTCCGTAATATATCCGGTATTGTCCGGAATGGGGTGGGTGATATCATCACCAGGCATCGTTGTCACCGACAAGACGGTAATTGAGCCCGCGTCTTCGAAATCGACAGCCTTCTCGTATCGCCTTGCCAATTGCGTGTAGAGATCTCCAGGGTACCCTCTATTTGAGGGAACCTGCTCCATGGTAATGGAAATTTCTTTGAGGGCATCCGCAAAATTTGTCATATCCGTCAAAAGGACCAGAACTCGCTTACCCTGAAGGGCAAATCTTTCGGCCACCGTTAGGGCGATATCCGGAACCATGAGGCTTTCCACAACAGGGTCAGATGCTGTATGTATAAAAAAGATAGCTCGATAAAGGGCGCCACTTGTTTCCAGCGTATTTCTGAAATATATATACTCATCATATTTCAGCCCAATTCCGCCCAGAATGGTAATGTCCACTTGCGCCTGAATGGCAATCCGCGCAAGGAGTTCGTTGTAAGGTTCGCCAGGTACTGAAAAAATAGGCAGTTTCTGGGATTCCACAAGGGAGTTAAACACATCAATCATAGGGATTCCCGTACGAATGATATTTTTCGGGATTGTTCTTTTTGAAGGATTGGCCGTGGGTCCCCCCACTTCAATCATATTTTCAGTGATAGGGGGACCATTATCCCTGGGCAGACCACTGCCGTTAAAAATTCGGCCCAACAGCTTGTCTGAAAATGAGACCTGCATGGGATGACCGAGAAATCGTATTTCGTCACCGGTTGATATTCCCCTGCTGCCGGCAAAAACCTGAAGACTCACATCATCCCCCTGAATCCGGATGACCTGTGCAAGGGACTTGCCGTAGGCGGTAGAAACCTCGGCCAACTCCTCGTAGTGAACACCCTCTGCCTCTACTGTCAGTACATTGCCAACGATGTTAATAATATGGCTATAGACCCTTCTCATTTTGTTTACCCTTTTGCCCCTCTTCCCGGGTTCCCTCTTCAAGCATTTGTCTCAGCTCAGCCTCTGCTGTCTTAAATTCATCCGTATCCCATTGTTTATAATTCCAGTTGATAAAGGCCTGGCGGAGAAATTGAAAAAACCTGAGAGCATCGCTTTTCTCAATAAAGGCGAATTCGGTTTTTAAAATATCCATCAAAAACCCGAAGACATAGAGCTGGCGCTCCTGAGTCGTTATCCCATCCACCGGATCGAAGGCGTTTTGCTGCAGGTAGACCTGATCGATGAACTCAGACTTGAGATACGCCGTATAGTCATCCAGGGAAGTCCCTTCTTCCCCCACAACCTTCATCATCTGTTCGACGTCCCGACCCCTGGAAAGAATGGCATGTGCAAAACTCAACAGTGCAGGATCAATGAATCCCTGATATTTGCTCCAACTCTCATGAGGATCAATCGCAGGAAAACGCCTCGCATTGGCCCGGCTGCCGGAGAGTCCGTGAAAGGCGCCGACAACTTTAAGTGTGCTCTGGGTAACGGGTTCCTCGAACGTCCCACCGGCTGGAGAGACGGTTCCGCCTATAGTGACCGATCCGATTTCTCCGTTATAGAGTTTCACGAGCCCTGCCCTCTCATAAAAACTTGCAATTCGCGATTCGAGATAGGCCGGGTAGGCTTCGTCGCCCGGGATCTCTTCCAGTCTTCCCGAAATTTCCCGCATGGCCTGCGCCCACCTTGAAGTTGAGTCGGCCAGAAGGAGGACATGCAACCCCATCTGGCGGTAGTATTCCGCAAGGGTAATCGCCGTGTAGACGGAAGATTCTCGTGCGGCAACAGGCATGGCGCTGGTGTTGCAGATAATAATGGTCCTTTCCATGAGGGAACGGCCTGTTCTGGGATCCTCAATTTTGGGAAATTCTCTCAAAGTTTCAACCACCTCCCCTGCCCTTTCCCCACAGGCAGCGATAATAACAATATCAACCTCCGCATTCCGGGAGGTTATCTGTTGTAGAACCGTTTTTCCTGCACCGAAAGGACCGGGGATACAATACGTGCCCCCCTTTGCAACGGGATAGAGGGTGTCAATAATCCGGTTTCTCGTGACCAAAGGTTCCGTGGGACGCATACGTTCCCGATAAGCGATAATGGGCAGTTTGACCGGCCAGGAAAAACCCATACTGATGTTATGGAGATTTCCATCCCGGCCCTCTATCTGAGCGATCGTATCGTGAATTCGGTAGCGCCCCTTTTCCGCCACAGAGACGACCGTATAATCCCCATACAGCTTTAACGGCACCATAATTTGGTGCTTGAAGACCCCTTCCGGAACCCAACCCAGAAAATGACCTGCCGAGACTATCTCGTCTTTATGAATTACCGGTTCAAAATCCCAGGACTTTTCTGGGTTTAGGGCGGGGACGGATACACCTCTCGGGATAAAAAGCCCGTGTTTTTCGGCAAGTTCGGGAAGGGGGTTTTGGAGTCCGTCATAGACTTGCCCCAGAAGCCCGGGACCCAGGTCGGCTGAAAGAAGCTCCCTGGTAAAAAATACCTCATCGCCCACTTTTAGCCCCCGGGTCTCTTCATACACTTGCAATTCAACCATTGATCCCTGGATTCGGATCACCTCTGACTTAATGTGATGTTCGCCGGATATGACGTGTGCGACCTCATTTTGTCGCACGGTCCCCTTAAATCTAGCGGTGATCAGGTTATTGTTGATGGCTGCTATGGCACCGATGTTTTCTTCATTCATAGGATCTCACTTAAAAAATTGGCAGGGGTTAGCCCAGATCTTGAATACTTGAATGCACGGATTCAATAAAATACTCGAGGATTTTTTCCCCTTTTGCCTCTTCAAAATCTTGCATTCGTCCCATTAGCTGAAGCTTCAATCCATAAACAATGACGGCCGTCAAATCGAAAGAGTGCCCCGCTTCGTGATGGGTCAGAAAATCCCACCGTATTTTCAGCAATTCTACCTCTGCTTCATAGGGAGACATTGTCTCTATCGCCTGATGAACAAGCGATCGGGCACTTGGATCGAAGTCAAATTCCAATCGGAGGTACGTTTCTTCCGGTATCTGAAGCGTTTTGCTTCTTATTTTCACGAGTTCGTTTCTCAGTGTATTTTCAAAGGATATCCAACGATTGAGGAGATCATTCTCCACCTTTTCGGACAAGATATTTTCGATATCTATCTTTGCCAGTTGAAGCTGAAGAAGATCCCTACAGGAGAGCCATGCTGTGCATTGCTCCAAGAACTCGGGATAAGGTAGAGGGGGTTCCTCATAAAAGTTAAGCGTTCGAAGACTGGAAAGAAGGTAGTAATATTCTATCATTGGGAGTTAGGACATCTCTTCCAGGAACCTGGAAAAGCGCGGATTGAGGGTTTCGCGCAGTATTTCGGCAATACCTTCAGGAGTAAAATCATAATGCACAGCACCCTCTTTTTCACCAATGCGAAACCCTGCCCCAATGGTCTTCAGGGGTTTGATGACAATACCATTTTTGAATTCACCCTGCAGGGAATCGTAGAGCAGATCCTCAAGTTCCCTGGCGTCCTTTTCATTTACCAGGATCTCAAAAGACCCGTTCTTATCCTTAGCTTCCCAGTTCTCGGTTATTTTCAAAATCATTTTCCGCATCACATCCGGTCTCAAGGATGAACCGGCCTTTCGGTCCAGGATACGATCAAATAGACGTATAATTTCGTCATGGAGGCTCAGGATTAAATTTCGACTAACTTGGTTCATGGCCACCTCAAAGGCTTCCTGAGTTTTCCTGACCTCTTCCCGGGCGTTTTTGATTGAATGTTTCGCTTTCTTCTCAGCCTCCTGGATGATCAACTCAGCTTTTGCTTCGGCCTCGTCAATAATTTTCTGGGAGATTTTCTCCGCTTCCTGGAAGCCTTCTTCCTTTATTGTATCCAGCAATGACTGAATGGTGATCTCTGGCTCCATATCATTATCCAATAAATGAACATTTGGGTCACGAACTCGCGTTCGTGCTGAAAATCCATAACATCATGCCCCTATTAACCGATAAAACTGGGTTAAAAATGGGGTTGCAGAAGGCATATCCGTTTTTGACCCCGGTGGAATAACATGCCCTTTATTTCTCAATAAACCCTAACGTTGCATAAAATTTGAGTTCAAAACGGTATAGATTGGGTCAGTCCCACCAAAGGCGGGATTGAGCATTTTCAAGGACGAAAACGTAGTGCACATAGGATGAAGGTCTTGAAAATGGCCAATCGTTTCTTGATGGCCTGATATAAACCGAGCAAAGCGCTTTTGGACCAAAGATTTATGCAACGTTGGGGTAAACTTAAGACGCCCTGCCTTTTACGATCATCTCCCGGGCCCATGCCCTGGCATCCTCAAAATCCGATTCATTGGGATGACCTATTGCACCCTGAGCCTCTATGGCCCACGACCTATGTTCGGGCTTATTTATAAGCTCATCGATAATGCTTGATTTCACCTTTCCACGGCAACCGAAGGTTCCAAGAACGGCTCCCTTGGATGCCAGACTCGTGGCATAATAGAAGGCCTCTATGGCCAGCTGCCCCCCCCGAAGCGAGCCGTGTGTGGCGAAAAATGCCAATTTCTTGCCCTCAGGAATGCTTTTGATAAAGGCTTCCGCCTTACCGGGCACACTATGGGCTTGGACAGGAAACCCGCAAAAAATAATGTCGGCGTCTTTAACATCCTTCACTTCTTTGATGTCTAAAATCTCTTTTTCTGCATGTTCAATGCCGTCGTAAATCGCCCGGGCGAGCTTTTCCGTATTTCCTGTAGCTGAATAGTATGCAACCAACGCTTTCATTTTAGCCTCCTTGCCTGGAAATTAATCACCGAATATGTATATGATTTTTATGACAAATGCAAGGAATATCTTTCATCTTAAGGGCGATGTCATTAACTAAAGACCAATATTTAAGGTAGGGTAAAGAATTTGGGGATTCTTGAAGGTGCTCTGTCAATGAGGGCAATTAACGAAATCTGACAGTGACCCAATATTTGCGGTTTGTTGCGCCAAACGCCTGGCATTCGTCTCAGCGATTTCTTAAAATCCCAAATATTGGGTCACATTCCCAGTCAGGTTTACAGAGTGCCTTTAAGAACCCCCAAATTCGAAACCAGTTTTTTTTATGAGTTTTCTTAAGTTAATGACATTGATCCTAAGGGTGTTTAAAATTTGCGTTCAATACGATATAGATTGGATCAGCAAGGGCTTTTTAAAAACCATAGCAACTATACGACGTCAGGTCCTCTAAAATATCGGTGGAAAAGCCATCACTTCTAGCCGTTAAATGGCTCCGATGTATCATGAGCCGAAATTTGGATTGACACACAATTTAAATTTCTCCTATACTTTAAAAGCACAAGGGCTTGTTCATATTTAAAAAAGGAGTCAAAAATGTACCGATATAAGCGTCTTTTGGTCGGAATCTCCCTGAATGATCAAGATGGGACCTCTATCCGCTATGCCGCCATGATCAGCCGTTTGGCCAAATCAGAAATGATCACCTTTCTTCATGTTGCCAACACCACTGAAATCGATGAAGACGTGTGTGAAATATATCCGGAGTTAATGCAGTCATGTGATGGATCGACGACCCAGGAGATAGAAAATGTCGTCAAAAAATTCTATGATGGCCATCCTGACACACGGATAAATTGTGAAGCGGTTGAAGGCTCACCATTGGTTGAGCTGTTGAAACGAAGCAAAAAGGAGAAGGTTGATCTCATTATCATGAGAAAGAGAGTAGGAGACAAAAGCAGTGGAACGCTGGTCACAAAACTTGCACGCAGGGCGCCATGTTCCGTGCTTTTCGTCCCAGAGAGGGCAAAGGCCTGGTACAAAAACATCCTCGTTCCTATAGATTTCTCAAAGAACTCAGAGCACGCTATGGAGGTGGCTATCGCCTTCGCCCTGGCCAGCAAAATAAACGAGATCAATTGTCTCCATGTCTATAGTGTTCCGCCCGGCTTTCACAAGACCGGGAAAAGCTACGAACAGTTTGCCGAGATTATGAAAGGGCATGCAGAAAAAAACTTTAAGGAATTCATGAAAAAGATCGACCTCAAGGGAATTACCGCGGTCCCAAAATTTAGACTGGATAACAAGGATGCCAGGGGCATCTGGGAAGAGATGCTTGAGAAGAGCGAAATACACCTTCTCATCATGGGGGCCAGGGGGAGAAAGGCCGGCGCAGGTGTCCTTTTGGGGAGCGTTACAGAGCATTTGATCAAGACGACAACTGTTCCGCTAATGGCCGTAAAAGAAAAGGGAACGGGAATGGGTCTTCTCGATGCGTTATTCAAATTGTAACCGGTAACCCTGTTTTTCAGACCTTTACTGAATTTACCCCTGAGATTACAAATTCCTTCTTTTTCAGAAGGCAGACAGGTTTTTTGCACTCCCCATTTTAGAGAGAGAGGCTATCAATGATATTAAAAATGCCGTCGGGATCAAGGCTAATAATAACCAATTAGGGGTAGGCACCAATTAAGACTCCCACCAGCAGCTACACCACTTGTTAACCCTAAACCAGTCCGCTCTCCGCTCATGTGGTGATCTTCGCTCTTCCCAACTCCTCCTCTCGGCCGCGCCGTTTGCAAAATAAAGATAGTTATCCTCTCTACTGTATAATTCTTTGCGTCTGTCTGTGCCAAAACGACGATCAACATCAGAGCGATTCTCATCTGCCATTTCCCGACCTCCTTATCTGTTCCCTCTATACTTTAAAAACTTTCCAATCTTTAAGTCTTTTAAGTACACGCTAGACCACTTACTCACCCGCACCCAACCCGCCCGGCGTTCGCCCTGTGACCGGCGCTTTTGGTCGCCCCGCCGCTCAACCCCTCGATAGGTTAGCCGTGAAAAATGGTAGGGTTTGCGTCTGTCTTTAAGGGAGCGTCTATCAATACGGTAGAGATTTCGGGCTAACATGTCCCTCCCTCCTTGTATAAAAGTTAGGGGCTTCGCCCCATTTAGACATAATCGGTGGATTGTCTCCTAACACACGTTAACCGGTCAGGAGTGAGGCATGCACATTTTGAGGGGTTTCTCCATTGTAAACCTTCAGGATGGGGTTTAATGGACGAAAAAAACGCAGAATGACATATAAATTATAATAAAATAAATTAACTTGTATTTAACTTAACATTATTCTATATTCTAAAACAAATCATATTTAAAAGTAAAGGAAAATCTTCAGCACTCCTTGGATCCAACCTTATCTTATCCAAGTTCACTGAAATAGGTCCCGATGATTTCTCGGGTACATTTGACCGGTTGGTTTGATCGGTATAGACTGTTATCGTGAGAGAATCCCGCAACGATCACATTGATTCTCTTGATTCCCCTTACTGTTTTATCAATATCCATCATGTTTGTGATCAGTTTTCGCTCTTGAAACGATTTATCGTCAATTTTCAATGTGACTATGCCATTTTCACTGGATACACCAATAGTTGGGTTCAATTCCATTAAGGCTGCTTTAACTTCAGCAGCGAGAGCTATATCACATATCGACTTTTTAGATTCAAGGGTCGTTTGATATTGTCTAAA
>Ga0180435_10002824_pt1 | contig 17597 bp, 12 predicted proteins | sample SS_ome_3_FD_132467 | JGI IMG/M metagenome (GOLD analysis project Ga0180435, IMG submission 132467) | Hypersaline lake sediment archaeal communities from the Salton Sea, California, USA - SS_3_S_1 metaG | ecosystem: Environmental > Aquatic > Non-marine Saline and Alkaline > Hypersaline >...
CCGACCTAAATCCGAGTGGAGATTGGGCCTCACCCGCGGCGCAGAACCAGCGTCGGTACCTGATGATCGGCAGGGCATCGGTCGCCACGATCTTGTTGATAGCCGCGACTTGGGGATTCATCGCATCTCGCCAATCAAATGTGACGTCCGAGTCACCCAACACCCAAATCACGGAGGACACCGCGCAAGAAGACGACGCTCCTGCCGACGAACCGGCAGCGTCAGACGAAAGGCCCGAGGCCGAAGATCCGCCAGTCACCGACACGGATCCGGACACCGTCGCCGACGAGACACCACCGAGCACAGCAGACGACATCCCCACTGTTGAAAGCCCCACGGCCACGCAGGAAGACGTACCCGCCCCGCCTGATCCATCGGATCTCGCCGTCGACCCCGACGATCCATTCGCCGAACCAGAAGCTGCAGCGGACGTGTCGATCGATCCCGACCAGCCGCACCCGCTCAGTCGATTCACACTACCTAGCGAGATTCCACTAGAAGACCTGCCCGCCGACCCGACTGGAGGCCGTGAAGAACCCGCGATCGTCGACGTCAAGAATCAACTCGCCGGCGACTGCCCGGGCATGGAATTCGAACAGATCGCGCTGATCGACTTCCTGCGATTCACTTCGGAGTTGACAGCCACACCGATCACGCTCGACCCGGATGCCGTTCTCCACGCCGGAATTCATCCACGCCATTCGATCTCGGTTCGCGTCGAAGGCCAAACGGTCGCCGAAATGCTTTCGGCGGTGCTTGCGCCTCTCGGCTTGACGCACATCGCGAGCGATGGTCACGTTCTGGTCGTCAAAGCACGGCTCGACGGGAAACAACCTCGATCGGGACGCTATCAAGTCGACGACCTAGGCGGCGATACCCCCAAGCAACTCGCTGCGCTGGCCGAAATGGTGAAACGTTGTGTGGTCCCCGGCAACTGGAAGGAAACCGGCGGCGCGGGCGGCATCCGACTTTCGCATCAAGCCCTGATGATCGAACAGTCGGAGTCGGCTCACTTCAACGCACTGCTGTTGTTCGAGAAGCTTCGGGTTGCCCGCGGACTCGCCGCCCGCAGTTCGTATCCGGAGGAATACTTCGAGTTGGCGACACGTACTGAGCGCGCAAGTGAGGCATTGGCGACACCGCTGACCGTGACCTACAACCGCCCCAAATCGCTAACGGCGATCGTCGCGAAGCTAACCCAACTGACGGGAGTCGCCATCGTTGTCGATTGGCGGGAGTTGGCTGCTGCGAATTGGTCGCCCGCCACAGCGGCTGGCACACTGATCGCCGTTGATGATCCGCTTGGTGATGCCCTCGACGAATTGCTCCAGCCGATGGACCTGACCTACCGTGTGATTGACGCGCGGACGATTCAGATCACGACGCCAGTCGCCCTACACCAAAATCCGGAGCTGGAACTCCACGAAGTGGACGACCTGATCGATCGTGAGGTTTCGGGCGCTTTGTTGATCGAGGCAATCAAGCGAAATCTTTTCGCGGCCCACGCCGATCGTCCTGGAACTGGCCCTGCGATCCACTTCGACACCAAGAGCCAAACTCTCGTCACTTGGCTTCCGCAAGCTCAACAGCGTCGCCTCACCGCTCTTCTTGCCGCCTGGCGCAGCGAAGGCGAATAGTCTCTCTCGTTACGCAGTCTCTCTCGTTACGATGCTCCCGCGTCGTAACGCGCCGCTGGACGCTCTGCGTCCTCATTCCTGGGTCACTTAATCCATCGCCTTGCAAAAGCCGCGGGTAGGGTTGTTTTCATCCGTATTCGTATCGGTGTATAATCTGGGCCACCGAATCTTGCCACAAACTCTTTCTCGATGAAGGGAGCACATCCATGAAAGCCCGTAGTTTTGCACGACTCGCGTCAGCCGGCCTCGCCACCCTGGTCGCCTGCGTCCTAATCGTTGGTTGCGGTCCGACCGAAAAGGCCGACACGAAAAAGGATGACAAGAAGAAGGACGATGTTGCGGCACCAGCCGACAAACCAAAAGACGACGCCACGGCGAAAATGGAGATCACGGTGCCAGTCGGCCTGCCACCCGTGCCCATTCCAGAAGACAACCCGATGACCGAAGCCAAGGTCGAACTCGGCAAGTTGCTCTACTTCGACAAACGCTTGAGCATCGACGGCACGATCTCCTGCGCCACCTGCCACGACCCGACGAAGGGTTGGGCAGAACGCACGCCGACGAGCACCGGTTTCGAGGGCCAAGTCGGCGGCCGCAACGCTCCCACCGTCATCAATTCGGCGTACGCCTCTTCGATGTTCTGGGATGGCCGCATGGAGACGCTCGAGCAACAGGCCCTCGGCCCCATCGAGAACCCCATCGAAATGGCCCACAAGCTGGACGACCTCGTGCCGCAACTGAACGAGATCGAGGGATACAAAAAGCGATTCAAGGATGTGTTTGGTACAGAAGTAACGGCGAAAGGTATTGCCAAGGCGATCGCCGCCTTCGAACGAACCGTGCTCAGCGGCAACTCGCCGTACGACAAATTCAAGGCGGGCGATGAAACGGCCCTGACCGATGTCCAGAAGAAGGGTATGGAGCTGTTCGAAAGCGCCGGCTGCGCAACCTGCCACGCTCCCCCCGTCTTCAGCAACTGGGGCTTCTACAACGCGGGCATCGGCATGGACGCAGAAAAGCCAGACGAAGGCCGCAAGGATTTCACCGGCATGGATAGCGACCTTGGCAAGTTCCGCGTGCCGTCGCTGCGCGACATCGCCAACACCGGCCCTTACTTCCACGATGGCAGCGTCGAAACGCTTGAGGAAGCCGTCAAGATTATGGCCGAGGGTGGCATCGCCAACGACAACCTCTCGAAAATGCTTGCCGCGGTCGGCGACGAAGAACTGAGCGAAGACGATCAAGCAGCGATTGTCGAGTTCCTCAAAGCGCTGACCGGCGACACCCCGGTCATCGACCCGCCGGAACTGCCGTAAGGTCGCTCAATACGACAATCCGTAAGACCGTCGTCACGCAACGTTTGTGTGGCGACGGCTTTTTTTTCTTGGTATAGTGATGCTGGTCCGTAGCTGCACTCGCCAGAGTGCGGATGGTGTGCGGCGGCAACCGCATTCTGGCGAACGCAGCCACGTTGATCGTTCCGCACGCCTTGCCCGCTCGAAAAACCGCCAAGCCGCAAGCGGCCCTACCTGAATACGCGCCGGCAATGATGCATACGGCGCGCCCTCCACGAAAGGACACTCGATGCAATCGTCTGCTGACCCCTAAGAAGCACTTCGTTCTTGGTTTGTGTTTGACCGCCCTGTCCCTCTTCGCCGCCAACGCTTTTGCGGTCAACAACGGTGAGGTGCCGATCAACACGGTCGACTCTGCCCGGCGCATGATCGAGGATTTGAGCAGCAGCTTTGGCGACAACTACAAACAAGGAAACGAGTTCCTCAAACGGCTCGACGACATCGAAACCAAACTTGCCGCCAATCCGCAGGACCGCGAGGTCACGGCCGCTCTGCAAACGCTGCTGCGTGAGGCCGCGCTCGCCAATCCGCTGCTCGATTTCGACAAGCTCTATGTCATCCGTCGACAGGGGGAAGCGAACCGAGCACTCAACTCGCACACCAGCGAGACGATTCGCCGCACCGGCTGGAACAACGAGATCTCTGAGATTTCCAATCTGCGCGGCGAGCCGGCCGTCCGCACGATCTACAAACACCGCGACGGCTCCGTGATGAAGCACATCGACGTCCACTTCTCCGGCGAGAAGATCATGTTCTCCGGCATCGGCAAGAACGGCAACTGGGGTGTTCTCGAAGTCGACAAAAACGGTCGCAACTTAAAGGAACTCACCCCCGACGACCAGAGCGACGTACAGTGGTTTGACGGTTGCTATCTGCCCGAGGACGACAAACTGCTGACCTGCTCGACCGCCGGCATGCAAGGGTTGCCGTGCGAGAACGGCGGCAAGGCGATGACCAATCTCTATCGCGTCGACAGCAAAACCAAACAGGTCCGCCAACTGACCTTCGAACAGGACAGCGACTGGCACCCACGAGTGATGGACGACGGGCGAGTTATGTACCTGCGTTGGGAATACACCGACCTGCCACACTACTACAGCCGCATCCTGTTCGAAATGAACCCCGACGGCACATCACAGATGGAGTATTGGGGCAGCGGTTCGTACTTCCCCACGGCATTTGTGTGGGCTCGCCCGGTGCCCGGCAAACCGAGCATGGCGATAGGCGTTGTCGGCGGCCATCACGCGAAGAGCGAAACCGGCCGGCTGATGCTAATCGACCGCTCGCTCTCGCGCAAGTACCCGCTGCGGGTCACACCGACAGAAAAAACCTGGGGGCTCGAGGGGGGAAGTGTCAACATCCATCCCGACGTTCTGCCGGCCGAGGAGACCGGCTGCGTGCAAGAGATTCCCGGCTACGGCCGCGACGTGGTCGGCAACGTCCACGACAACCAAGGGGGCGGCCAAAAATACACCTTCGGTACGCCCTGGCCACTTTCGGAAAAGTACTTTCTGGTGTCGATGAGGGGCGCACCTGGAACGAACAAGTGGTCGCTCTGTCTGGTCGACGTGTTCGACAATATCACGGTGATCTATCAGGATCTGCAGTACGACATCTTCGAGCCGATGCCCGCCACACCGCGCACGAAACCGCCGGTGATTGTTGATCGCACGACGCCTGGCAAGTCAGCGATGATCTTCTGCACCGACATCTACGACGGCCGGGGTCTGGAGACGATTCCCCACGGTACAGTCAAGAGCCTGCGAGTTTTTGCGTACCACTACGGTTACATCCGCAGCGGCGGGCACGAATCGTGCGGTTTGGAGGCCGGTTGGGATATCAAACGCATCCTCGGCACCGTGCCCGTCGAAGAAGACGGCTCCTATTGCTTCAAGGCCCCCGCCAATACGCCCATCGCCATGCAACCGCTTGATGAAGATGGCGCTGCGCTCGCGCTGATGCGCAGTTGGATCGTGGCAATGCCCGGCGAAACGCTCACCTGCAACGGCTGCCACGAGGAACTCAACGAGGTCACGCCGCCGCGTCGCACACTCGCCAGCCAGGGGCGGCCGGCTCAGTTCTACGGCCCGGCGCGACCGTTCGCCTATCATACCGAGGTTCAGCCGGTGCTCGACAAGTTTTGCGTCGGTTGCCACAACGAACAGGATCGCAACGAGAAAAAGATGATCTCTTTCGAGCGCAGCCATCCGACGAACTGGCGGCACGACCAGTCGTATCTTAATCTGGTGGCTTTCGTCCGTCGCCCCGGCCCCGAGAGCGACATGGATCTGCTCAACGCCATGGAGTACCACGCTTCTACAAGCCCACTGATCCAGATGCTCAAGAAGGGGCATCACGGCGTCGAACTCGACCGCGAAGCCTGGGAGCGGCTCTACGCCTGGATTGACTTGAACGTGCCCCACCGCGGCATGTGGGGCAATCCAGGATACGAAAAGCGGCGGTACGATCTGGCTCAGTTGTACGTCGGCCTCCAAGACAACCCTGAGGAAGAGTTTCGCACCACGTTGGCGATGGTTCGGCAGCAGGAAAAACCCGAGCCGATAATCCCTGCTCCGCAAGCGGATCCCGAGCCGGACGGCGTGTCTGCTGCGAAGTTCCCCTTCGACGCGGCCAAAGCGAAAGCAATGCAGGGCGAGAACGCCGAAATGGAGGTTGAGTTGGCCGACGGCCTCACGATGCGACTGGTTCGCATTCCCGCCGGCGAGTTTGTGATGGGCAGCCAAGTCGGGTATCCCGACGAAGCCCCTCGGGCCGTCACTCGCATTGGCAAACCGTTCTGGATGGGTGTTACGGAGGTAACCAATGGGCAGTACCGAGCGTTCGATGCCAATCACGACACGCGGTACATCGACGAACACGGCAAGGACCACTCGATACCGGGGCACATTGCCAACCACTCCAATCAACCGGTCGCTCGAATCTTCTGGCAGCAGGCCATGCAGTTCTGCGACTGGCTCTCGAAGAAGTCGGGCAAGAAGGTCTCCCTGCCGACGGAAGCCCAATGGGAGTGGGCGGCCCGAGCCGGCAGTGACAAACAGTTCTTCTATGGTGATGCCGACACCGACTTCTCACCGCACGCTAACCTCGCCGACGCCAGTCGACGCCGTCAATACGTGAGTTTTGACGGCGGATCTCGGCTCCACCGTCGCCGCGACTACCCTGAGAACTACCTCTTCCCACTGCGGGATGATCGCTTCACGGACCAATGGTTCATTGTTGACTACGTCGCCCAGTACGAGCCAAATCCGTGGGGGCTACGACATGGTGGGCAACGTCAGCGAGTGGACGCGCAGCAGCTATCGGCCGTATCCGTACCGAGACAACCCGGCCGACGATGCCGACATCCGGCCGATGAAGGTCTCCCGTGGCGGCTCGTGGCACGACCGCCCGAAAACGGCGGGCAGTACCGTTCGCCAACCGTATCAGTCGTACCAACGAGTGTACAACGCTGGTTTTCGGGTGATCGTGGAATAGACGGGGGGCAGGGATGGTCTAGAGGCGGCGCAATGCGTCGCAGGTGTTCGTCTCTGGCGTTCGCCTCGCCACGGTGGTATGCTGCGCACCGATCACAAACCCTTCCGAATGAGGACATCTTCTATGCGTCAGTTGTCGCTCGCAGTTGTCTGTCTCTTCGCAATTCCATCCTTCATACTGGCAGATCCGGCCGGCGATAGACAGACAACAAACGCCGGTCTAGTCGTCCACCTACACTGTGGCGACGACGCCAAGGTAGCCGAGTTGGCGGCCGACAAAGGCAGCCTTGTGCATGGGCTCGATGTCGATGCCAAAAAGGTCGCCTCGGCCCGGGCGAAACTGCGTGCTCAGGGTATCTATGGAAAGGTGTCGGTCGATACTTTCGATGGCGTTCATCTGCCTTTTGCCGACAATTTGGTCAACGTGATTATCGCCGACGAATTGGGCGACGTAAGTGAAGACGAGGCGATGCGAGCGCTCGCCCCCGGCGGCGCCCTGGTCGTTGCAGGGCAAGAGACAAAGAAACCATGGCCGGAGGAGATCGACGAGTGGACCCATTATCTGCATGACGCCAGCAACAACGCGGTCGCAGAAGACACGGTCGTCGGTCCGCCGGAGCGTTTTCAGTGGATCGCCGGTCCCAAGTGGGATCGCAACCACGATTTCCTTGCCAGTTTGAGCGCGTTGGTCTCCGCCAACGGGCGGCTATTTTACATCGTCGATGAGGCCTCGATCGCCGCCACCGCCATTGAGCCGCGGTGGTTTCTCGTCGCTCGCGATGCCTTCAGCGGCGTGCAACTTTGGAAGCGGCCGATCGGACCGTGGGAAGGGCATCTGCGCGGTTTTCGCAGTGGTCCGACAGAATTGGCGCGTCGGCTGGTGGCCGTCGGTGATCGCGTGTATGTCACGCTGGGCTACGGCAAACCCGTCACCGCTCTTTGTGCGACGACAGGCAGAACCTTGACGACGTATGCCAACACCGACCATGCACTGGAAATCATCCATCATCGCGACAGGCTTTTCGTCGTGGTCGGCGATCGTCTGCCCGACAACACCGACGGCGCCGCCAAACCCGAGAACCCCAAACACATCTGGCACTGGTGGTCGGTCTATGAAGAAACGCCGCCCAAGAAACACCTTATCGCCCTCGATGCTGCCGGTGGCCAATTGCTTTGGAAGAAAGATGATGTCGACACGGTCGACCTGATGCCCACTACGCTCTCGGCAGCTGGGACGCGGGTATTCTTCCACAGTTCCAAGGAGGTCGTCGCTCTCGAAGCAAATACGGGCAATGTGCAATGGCGCGTCGAGCGGGCGGTGAGCAAAAAGCGACCGAGCTGGTCCGCGCCATCGTTGGTGATCGTGGATGACATTGTGCTCTGTGGGGACAGGGCAGTACAGTCGGCTCCCGATCCCGATCTACCCAACAATGACAAGCCGACCCGCTGGACCGTCAACTCGCACGGCGGCATTGCTCCGGTGGGGCAGATCACCGCCCTGGACGTAGAAACCGGCAAACAACTATGGGAGACTCCCTGCAAGGAATGCTACAACGCCCCGGTCGACGTCCTCGTAGCCGACGGTTTGGTGTGGTCGGGCAACCTCGTTGGCAGAAGAGAAGCCGGCGTCACCGCCGCGTTGGACCTGAAAACCGGCGAGGTCAAACGTACCCGCACCGCCGATCAGAACCATTTCAAGATCGTGATGGGGCACCACCGTTGCTACCGCAACAAGGCCACCGAAAAGTACCTCGTGCTCGGCCGCGACGGAACCGAATTCATCGACGTGAAAACCGGCAAAGGCGACGGTAACGCCTGGGTCCGCGGCACCTGCCAATACGGTGTGATGCCATGTAACGGCCTGATCTACATCCCGCCGCATTCCTGCGCCTGCCACATTACGTCGAAGCTGAACGGGTTCAATGCGTTGGCGGGAGGAGCAGAAAGGGACGCGGAGCGAGGGACGAAGGGCGAGGGAAAGGAGTCGCGTTTGGAAAAAGGCTCCGCTTACTCGGCACTCCCCACTCCGCATTCCGCACTCCCCAGTCCGCACTCCTCTGACTGGCCGACGTACCGCAGCGATGCCCGCCGGACTGGAGCCTCCGCCACCGAGTTGCCGACCGAACTGAAACCCGCATGGCGCACGCCACTCGATGGTAAACTCACCGCGGTCACGATCGCCGACGGCAAGGCATTCGTCGCCCAGATCGATCAACACACGCTTCACGCGTTAGATACGGATACTGGTCAGGTCGACTGGACGTTCACGGCTGGCGGTCGGATTGACTCACCGCCGACAATTCACAACAGCCGTGCCTTGTTCGGTTGTGCCGACGGCTGGATCTACAATCTCAACGCAATTGACGGTCAACTGGCATGGCGATACCGCGTCGCCCCACAGCAGCGTCACATCGTCTCCTACGATCAACTCGAATCCGCCTGGCCGATCCACGGCAGCGTGCTGGTGGTCGACGGAGTTGTTTTTGCCGTGGCTGGCAGAACGCCGGAACTCGACGGCGGCATGCTGCTCGTTCGCCTCAACGCCAACACCGGCGAATTGCTATCGACCACACCAGTCGCCGCCCCCGCCCTGCCCGACGTGCTCTCCTGCGATGGCGACTCCGTCTACCTACGTCACAAACGGTACGACAAACAGGGCGTCGAGATGACTGCCAACGTGCCGCACTTGTACAGCCCAGCCGGGTTCTTGGACGACTCCTGGTGGCACCGCACCTACTGGCAGTTCGGCACCAGCATGGGGTCCGGTTGGGGTAGCTGGCCGAATTCCGGCAACCGTGCTCCCTCGGGACGATTGCTGGTGATGGACGACGCGACCATCTACGGCTTCGGCCGCTTCAATCAGTATCATCGTGATGGAAGCCACGTGGGCATCGGCCGTACGCGGTACCTGCTCTACGCGACGGAGATCGGCGCCAAGCCCGGCAAACAGCCCAAGGCGCCCGCCGTGGTTGCCAAGTGGTCGACCAAACTGCCGATGGTGGCCCGAGGGATGCTGCTTGCCGATGACAAACTGTTCGTTGCTGGCCCGCCGGATGTCGTGAAATACTCCGACGAATCAGTCACCGACCGTTACCACGTCGCCTCGCCCGACGCTCTGCGCGAGCAGGAAGCCGCCTTCGAGGGCAAGCGTGGCGCGATCCTCTGGGCTGTTTCCGCTGCCGACGGCAAGAAGCTCGGCGAGCTAAAACTAGACTCCCCGCCGGTATTCGACGGCATGGCGACTGCCGGTCAACGGCTCTTCATCAGCCTGATGGATGGGAGCGTGATTTGTTTCGAGTGATCTAACTCGTGGCGAGACCACATCGCTTACATCCGCGCCCCGACCGCGTTGGCAATGCGGCGGATGCGGTCCATCATGGCGGTGAACTGAGAAAGATCAAGCATCACACACAAAACGCAGACTTAACCGTTCACGGGCAACCCGGGTGCTGCTTCCCATTCTCGTGCATATTCAAAAAAGCAGAAGATAGGAACCTACCCTACATAGGGCAGTCTCTGGATTCTGATGTAACGCGCCTTCTCGACGCAAACCAAAGGAGGCCCCCAAAAAAAACTAACGCAACAGCACACGCACTGCCGGCAGATGCCTCTCCAGCGACGATGTCGGCTGGCGAAGAAAGCGTGAAAAAGGTAGTCCAACCTAAACCGCTGGCATATAGGTCGCGAGCAAGCTTACGAAGCTCATCATCTCGTCGGGATCTCATGGATTCGACCTGGTGCATACGTTTTTCAAGTCTCTTCAGTTGTTTCAACCATTGCATGTCCGCATCGTCATCTGTTGTCGACGCATCAGTGTCCACAAAGCGAAAGTACTCCATCAAAACCTCATCCATCACGTCCTCAACGGCTTCATCGTCGTCAAGTGTGCCAATATCGTACCCTTCGTTGCGAAGGAACGATTTGGATTCTTGTATGTATCGCTCGTATTTTTGCTTGAAACGAGAGCGCCAGTCTTCGAGACATTGGTATGAAGCGTATATCCCACCTCCCCAAATGACACCGAGAGCAAGGCAAATTATGCCCGCAATACGGAACCCTCGAGAGGGAGGTCGACTTGCCGTCGAGTTACTGGTAGTCATTCAACTGGTTTCCGTTAGGGTATCGATTGAGATCTTGCCTCGCCTCCTTCAGCGCAGACAGAGCGTCTCTCAACCGCGCAAGTTTCGCCTTGATCGCCCGACCACGAGCGATCAATTCCGGCTTCTCCCGCTGAATCGTTTTGCGAATCTGCTCGTGACGCTTTTTCTCTTCCGCCGTGAGTTTCTTGGCGACATTCCGGGCTGTACCTTTTGCCATCGTCTCAATCCTCGATTTCAAACGCGGTCGATCACGTTGCAGGCGGCGGCAATTCACGAAGCAGAATCTGAAAACCGGCCTGTTCGAAGTGGCGGTCGCTCGTCAACGCCTCTTGGATACCCCATTTCTTCATTACCACGAAAGACATGCAGTCCGTCAGGCTCCATGCCTTGTCGCTCCGGCTTTCGTACAATGCGACTGAACTCTTTCGGATCTCATCCGAAACGCCAACCACATGCACGGTGTCATCTTGGTGACATTGCCGGTAACCGTTGGCGACAACAGAGCGAACGGCAGGATGCGACATGCCGTTGAGCCACTCCCAAAGCACGGGTTCGGTGGTGTGGACTCGCCCTCCGGCAGAAACAACATACCGACTCCACGCAGCCGCGCGTTCGTGATACTCGTCCCGGCGGCTTGCCAAAGCAATCCAAAACGCCGTGTCGGCAAAGAACAATGCTGCCACGATTATCTATCCTTCTTCGGCACGCCATACAAGTAATGGTCATGTTGATCCGCTAGATCGCCGGGGCAAACGTCATTCATGACGGCGTTCTCACTAAGCCATTGCAGGGCTGGCGACTTGGGGTCGCTCGAGGAATCAACCACGACACACACTCGGGCGCCCTCGGGCAATACCGTGGACTCATCCAACACGACTCGACCGTTTTCGACGTAACCGTGGTATGTCATGATCTCAACCCTTGTGCGTAACTTGTGTTAACACCTCTATTTTACTTGCTCGGTTCTCGGTAAGCGAGGCGGTATCTCCTTTTACATCCGCGCCCCAACCGCGTTGGCGATACGGCGGATGCGGTCCATCATGGCGGTGAACTGTGTGAAGTTCAGGCACTGGAAACCGTCGCTCTTGGCGGTTTCTGGATCGGGGTGTACTTCGATGATCAATCCGTCGGCGCCGGCGGCAACCGCGGCGCAAGCCGTGTCGGGCACGAGATACGTATGGCCCGTGCCGTGACTTGGATCGATCACGACCGGCAGGTGCGTTTTGTGGTGCAGGTACGGCACAGAAGCCAGCGGCAACGTGAATCGGGTGTGTCCTTCAAACGTGCGAATTCCCCGCTCACAGAGCATCACGTTCGGATTGCCAGCATTGAGAATGTACTCGGCCGCCAGCAGCAGTTCGTCCATCGTGGCCGCCGGACCGCGTTTGAGCAAAACGGTGCGGAAGCTATTGCCGACCGCTTCGATTAGCCGGTAGTTCTGCATGTTGCGAGCGCCAATTTGCAGCACATCGGCGTACTCGGCAACCAACTCGACGTCGGTGGCGGCGATTACTTCGGTGACGACGGCCAAGCCGGTTTCGTCGCGGGCGGTGGCCAGCATCTTCAGGCCGTCTTCCTTGAGCCCCTGGAAACTGTACGGACTGGTTCGTGGTTTGAACGCCCCGCCGCGTAGCGCGGTCGCGCCGGCCGTTTTGACGGCCTTGGCGGTCGAAACGATCTGCTCTTCGCTCTCGACACTACACGGACCGGCGATCACACCCATCGAACCGGCGCCGACTCTCAGGTCTCGAACGACGATCTCTGTCGGTTCCGGTTTGACTTCGCGACTGGCGACTTTGTAAGGAGCGAGAATTGGTACGACCTCGGCCACACCCGGACCACTTTCGAGCGATTCCCGCATCGAATCGCGCTTCTCGCCGATGGCGGCGATCACCGTTCGTTCGGTGCCTACGATCACATGCGACTTGAGCCCCATTTCTTCCACGCGCTCGACCATGTGATCGACTTGATCTCGGGTCGCGCCACTTTGCATCACAACAATCATCGAATCATTCTCCTCGGCCGTGGTCCGGCTGCTGACGGCGGCAATCATGGCGAAACTTCCTTCGCACTTGCAGCCGGCTCCCTTGTCAACGAAAAAGCCCCGAGAACCGACTTCGGATCTCGGGGCTTGTGAGTTTTGCTTTGGTCCGCTCTGGCTTACAGACCCTCACCGGCCCCGGATTCCGGGACGGCAAAGTAAAACCAGAAATAGGCGAACCGCGTGTTTTGCATAGGGCTATTATCGGCTGCCTGCGGGAAAATGCAAGAGGGTAATATTTGCCACGCAACACATTCTCGTCGGTCGCCCGGGCTGCTATATTCGGGGAATCTTGGGTTTGGCCGTTGCGTTTTCCCGCCCCTCTGATCCCACCTACAATCGCACGCCGAAAGTCGATACACGACTGGAGTTCGTCCGTGAAACTGCACGCCCGTTTTCTCGCCCTGTTTTACGCGATTACCGTGCTGATCGGCGCGTTTCTCGTTTTCCAGGTCCAACCGATCATCAGCAAAGCGATTTTGCCCTGGTTCGGCGGCTCTCCGGCCGTCTGGACGACGTGTCTGCTATTTTTTCAGGTCGTGCTCTTCGGCGGATACGCCTACGCCCACATCATCTCCCGATACCTATCGCCGGCGTGGCAGGGGGTCGTGCATTGCGCGCTGATCGTGCTCGCCGTGTTGCTCGTGCCGATCACGCCGGGAGCCGAGTGGAAGCCGCCGGATAGCAGCCTACCCACGGCCCGAATTCTGTTGTTGCTGTTGGTCAACGTCGGCTTGCCTTATTTCCTGCTGTCGTCGACTGGCCCGCTGATGCAGGCGTGGTACGCTCGCAGCTACGGCGGCAAGTCGCCCTATCGGCTCTATTCGCTTTCGAACATCGGTTCGCTGGCGGCGTTGATCTCGTACCCGTTTTTGGTGGAACCCGCGCTGAGCACGCAAGCCCAGGGTTGGGTTTGGGCGGTCATCTTTTGGGTGTTCGCTGCGACGTGCGTTTTCTGCGCGATCTCGCTCTGGCGCGAGCCGGATGTCGCCGAGGAAGAAGCAAAGACAGAAGGAATCGATACTGCACCATCGACCGCCCCCGGTCCGACCCCGCTGACCTTCCTCGGTTGGATCGCCCTGCCGGCCTTCGCCTCAATGATGTTGCTGGCGATGACCAACCACGTTTGCCAGGACGTGGCCGTTGTGCCCTTCCTTTGGGTTGCGCCGCTGAGCCTGTACCTAATCTCGTTCATCATCTGTTTCGACAACGAACGCTGGTACAAGCCGTTCTGGTATGCGATCGCCCTGGCTCTTTCCGTGCTTGCCGTTTGCGGCCTGATGCTGGCAGGCGAGAACAAAAACCTGCTGCTCGATGTCGGCCTCTACTTCACTACCCTGTTTTTGATCTGCATGGTTTGCCATGGCGAACTGGTGCGACGCAAACCGGCGCCAAAGTACCTCACGCACTTCTACCTTGCCTGTTCCGCGGGCGGGGCGATTGGTGGGGTCACCGTCGCGTTGATCTGCCCGCGAATCTTCACCAGCTACCTCGAACTGAACCTGGGCCTGATTGCCGCCTACCTGCTGAGCGTGGGCGTGCTGGCCAATGAATTGGGCGTATTGAAGTTGTGGAAGACGTCCAAGGCGAACGCCCCCGGCGAAAACACGCAACTGACCAACCGCGGCCGCAAGACGTTGGCTTCGGCGGCCTGCCTGATCCTCTGCGCCGGCGGTCTTGCCTTTGTCTCCTGGACGCAATCTGAAAAGCAGCATCGCGACCTGATCGCGGCCACACGCAACTTCTATGGCATCCTGCAGGTCGATGAGTCCAGCGAAGATGGTTTCGACGGCTTGGTTTTGCGGCACGGTCGTATCAGCCACGGCTTTCAGTTTACCGACGATGACAAACGGCACCTGCCCACTTCGTACTACGAACCGTACAGCGGCATCGGCATCACGATGCGGCAGTTCGCCCCGCACGACCCCAAGCACGTCGGCATCATTGGGCTCGGCGTCGGCACGCTGGCGGCCTACGGCGAGGCCGGCGACCGCTACCGGTTCTACGAAATCAACCCCGACGTAATCGACTTGGCCAACGAATATTTCACATATCTGAGCGATTGCCCGGCCGAGGTGAAAACAGTGCTTGGCGACGCCCGGCTATCGCTCGAACGCGAAGACCCGCAACAGTTCGACATCCTCGTTCTGGACGCCTTCAGCAGCGACGCCATCCCCGCCCACCTGCTGACGAAAGAGGCGTTTGGGCTCTACAGGCGACACCTTAAACCGGACGGCGTGATTGCCGTCCACATCAGCAACCGGCACGTCGACCTGCTGCCAATCGTGGCCGGCCTGGCCGAGCATTTCGAGTTCGACTGGCGATTGACCGACACCAACGGTAAAGCGTCGATCGGCGGCTCGTCCTGCGATTGGGTGCTCGTCTCCAACAACAAAACGCTGCTCAACCATCCGGAAGTCGTCTCGGTGACGCTGCTGAACCCGCAATACGAAACGATCGACCTCTGGACTGATGACTTCAACAACCTGTTTGCCGTCCTTCGCCACCGCGACTGGTCAGACTTCATTCCCTTCTGGGATTGATGGGGTCAGGGGCCAGAGATCGGGGGGCAAAGAGTGCGGAGTCAGGAACGATGAGTGCGGAGCGGAGAGTGTGGAATAGCCGCCGGTGTGCCACGCGCCCGATCGCTTTCAAGCCAGGCCTTCAAGTTCTACAAACTGTATCGTTAAGACAACGGCAACTGCCGCGAATGGACTGCTTGTCAACCCCTGCCGAACTATGGCAGAATTGGCTGGTCAACATGAATCGTTCGGCGCCAATTGGCATTGGCATAGTTGGACAGCGCCACTTTGGCGCCGATTGTCGGAAATACAAGCTCGAAGTGGCGCTGTCCAATTAGGCAACGCGCCTCGACGAGTTGGAGAACGCCCCGCGGTTTTGGTTGCTGGCGAGCGGCCCCGCGTTTCCGAGTGTTGAGCAACGGAGAATACTGCATTGAAAGCGTGGTTACTTTTCAAAGAGTCCGCCAATAGAATTAGCCCCGAGCTATACGAGATAGGTCGGTTCATTGACGCCGCCGCTGAAGACGGCATCGATCTCCAGGTGTTGCGCCCCGAGCAATTCGACCTGACCGTAACTCGGGAGGACAAACGCAGTATCTTGATCGACGGGGAATCGACGGTCCTGCCAGATGTCATCATCCCGCGAATGGGTGCGGGAACAACCTATTTCGCGCTTGCCATTATCAGGCACCTTGAACGGATTGGCGTCTACTCGTTGAATTCGTCTCGGTCGATCGAAACTGTTCGCGACAAGTTGTTCACGCAACAAATCCTGGCCGAGAACAACCTGCCCGTGCCAAGAACCATGCTGGTGAAATTCCCGATCGATGTTTCACTCGTCGAACAACAAGTCGGCTTTCCGGTCGTTGTCAAAACCCTTGCTGGCTCGCAAGGCAGCGGAGTCTTTCTTTCGGAATCAAAGTCATCATTTCGCGACCTGATGCAACTGATCGAAGCAACGAATAAAAATACCAACATCATCTTGCAGGAATTCGTCGAGCCGACGCGCGGCCGAGACCTGCGCGTGCTCACCTTGGGCGGGCGAGTGGTGGCCTGCATGCAACGCATAGCGGCCGAAGGCGATTTCAAAGCAAACTACTCCAGCGGCGGTTCTGTGGAGTCATTCGAAGTCACACCAGAGATCGAATGGCTTGCCACGCAAACCAGCCAGCTATTGAATCTCGACATGGGGGGCATCGACCTGCTGTTTGCGGGCGATCATTTCAAGGTATGCGAAGCGAACTCCTCGTCTGGATTCCAGGGCATTGAGTCTTGTTGCAATATTGACGTGGCCAAAGAGGTTTACCACTTCCTGAGAATCAGACGTGGTGTCTTCCGCAAAGACGCCGCCGAACAAAATGATGAACCGGCGCTACCGATACACCGAATTGGCAACGCCTGAGTCGCACGGGGCGCGCTAAGCGGCTGGGGCTCAAGTGTTGCTCGTGTTCAAAATGTAGAAGTGCCCTGATGACCGGCAATCGCGGCTGCATTGTTTTGGAATGTCAGTTCGACGCACGCACCTTAGAACGTACTTTGAACAGTCAGGTCCCATCGGACTCGACGACATGAATACGCGGTCATCGCCTAGCCTAAGGAGTCGATTGCTCGCCTTGGTTGTCGGCCCGGTGTACCTCCTCATCGTCGCCCAGGCACTTAGCGCCGTGACCCAAACGTCGTATGCGGTTACGGTCGCCCTGACCGCAGTCGGTTCCCTGGCAATCATGACGGTGCTCGTTGTCTTTGGTGTCAAGGCGTATAGGTACAAGCACTCCACCATTCGCTTCACGTTGTCCTCGGCGTTCCTGATTTCGATTCCGTTGTCTCTTTATCTTGGCACGCTCCGGTGGGTTTTTCGGGCTCTGCTGACACACGACGTGGAACCGAATTTCTTGCTTTGGATATCACCCTTCGCCGTACTGTTTATGGTCGTGACAACGGCCATACTCCTCTGTCTGGCGGAGGCAATCATTTGGCTCGCACTCGCCGTCCTTCGTCCGCGACCGGGCAGGCGGCGAGTTAACAGACTGGACAAACTGCAGGACTAAACGATGCAACGCAACGACGGCGTTTCGATCGCTTCGACGCGATATCCGTTCCGTACCTTTTTCGGCTGACATAAGTGGCAACAGGGCGTGCGTCGCACACACACTCCTTGCCTCGGCCGAGGCAAACTAGTCACCAGAAAGGGAGTAGAAGATGGGGATTTGGGAGGGCGTCAAGCGTGCTTCAAAAGCGCTCGTGGAAGGCAATCCGCCAGCGCGCTACTTCGCCGGTGGAAAACCGATCGTGTGCGAACACTGTGGGCACGACGAGTTCGATGAGGGGTAACCGTTCACGGCCTGACTACCCCAAAAGGGGTATTGCGCTGTCGTGGCCGATCGCGACAATGGTCGGCATGGACGCCAAGGACCGAAAAATTGAGCAACTCGAAAAGCTGGTCGCCGA
>Ga0180435_10002825_pt1 | contig 17590 bp, 13 predicted proteins | sample SS_ome_3_FD_132467 | JGI IMG/M metagenome (GOLD analysis project Ga0180435, IMG submission 132467) | Hypersaline lake sediment archaeal communities from the Salton Sea, California, USA - SS_3_S_1 metaG | ecosystem: Environmental > Aquatic > Non-marine Saline and Alkaline > Hypersaline >...
ATATTTGTAGATAAGACTAAGGGAGAAGGTAAATCCCTTTTCTACATACTAACTAGAACTATTGCTATCCGGCAGGTGATCTTACATCACCTGCCTTTTTTATGCTGGGCAAAATCATGAAGCTACCGACAGACCAGGCTTTGATTAAGGGGATCCGCAACCACGAATCTCCCATTCTGGAACATGTGTATGAAACCTACTATCCCATTATTGAAAGCTATATCATACATAACCAGGGCTCCAGGGATCAGGCCCGGGATGTGTTCCAGGATGCCATGATGGTCATTTATAATAAGGTCAAAACGGATGAACTGGAGTTAAGCTGCAAGTTCGGAACCTATCTCTATGCCATCTGCAAAAACATGTGGGTTCAGGAGCGTAAAAAGTACCTGCATCGCCTGGAAATCCTGAAAAAGCAGCCCATGATGGTCAACGATCCCGGACCTGCTGAGGATCCTTTGCTACAGAAGCACTTGAGCTTCCTGTTTAACAAACATTTTGGTGAACTGAGTGCAGATTGCCAGAAAATCCTGTCCATGTTTTTTAATCATTTCAGTGTGGAGGATATCAGAGCCGCAATGAACTATAAGGACCTGCACCATACGGCGGACAGAAAATACAGGTGCAAAAAAAGCCTGATCAAAAGGATTGTGAACGACCCCCTGTTTAAAAAGCTGAAAAATGAACTACGTTGATCCCATACTCAAATATTTGTCAGGCGAATTAAGCGCGGAGGAAGCAAAGTCCTTCCGGGACAGCCTGAATTCCAACGAGGAGCTGAAACAGGAATATGAAGAGATTTCAGCAGCCTATGAATTGATCCGCCGGCAACTGGTCGAGAAGGATGAACTTGCTTTCAGAGAAAAACTCCTGGCAGCCATGGACCGGGAAATTCAGCCCTCCCCTCTTACGAGCCGGCGGAACCGGCGCTGGTGGCTCTCGCTGGTAGCTCTTGCCGCCAGCCTTGCCATATTACTTATAATCTGGGTTAAGCCAGGCGGAACACAAAGTATGCTATCCCGATTCTATGCGCCTGACCAGGATCCCGTGGTACTGGCCCTTCTGCAGGACACCCGCGGTCCTTCCGAAGAAGGAATCCTGCTGTACAAAAATAAGCGCTACGGAGAGGCCATGAGAGTCCTGGGAAGCCTGTCCGAAAAAAATACCAGGGATAAAGCAGTATTGCTCTGCTACCTGCTTTCTGCCATGGAACTGGACAGAGAGGATGAAGTAATGGATCAACAAGGGAGCTGGGACTTTCAATTTGACTTGCTGCCTGATCAGACACTGGGCTGGTATGTCAGTCTGGCCCTGATTAAAAACGATCGGCTGGAAGAGGCCAGGTCCATGCTCAAAGCCCTGAAGATGGAGTCCGGCCCCTACCAGTCCGATGCTGAGAACTTGCTGAAACTATTGTTAAAATAATTCTTAATTTAGGGCCATAAGCACTTTAGCATGCCCTCGTTCCCTTTCTACAAGCAACTTGATGCCATGGATTGCGGCCCTACCTGCCTGCGGATGGTGGCCCGGTTTTACGGAAAACATTTCACCTTACAGACTCTCAGAGAAAAGTCCCATTTGAACCGGGAAGGAGTTTCCATGCTCGGAATTGCCAGGGCGGCAGAGGATATCGGGATGCAAACCATGGGTGTCTCGCTCACCTGGGAGCGTCTGCAAAAGGAAGCTCCCTTTCCCGTGATTGTGCACTGGGAGCAGAAACACTTCGTGGTGGTCTATAAAATACGGAAGGACAAAGTCTATCTGGCCGATCCTGCCTTTGGCAAAGCCGTTTATTCTAAGGAAGAGTTTCTCAAGGCATGGATCAGTACACGTAAGGAGGGAGAGGCCAAAGGTTCCGTTCTCCTGCTGCAACCCACACCGGATTTCATGAATCAGGAGGACGAAGCGGTTCAGAAGACCGGATTCGGCTACCTTATGCGCTACCTGTCTCCCTACAAACGCTATGTATACCACCTTCTTTTGGGTGTGATCCTGGGCAGTATTATTCAGTTCCTTCTTCCCTTCCTCTTCCAGTCCATGGTCGATTTTGGTATCACCAACCAGGATCAGCCCTTTATCTATCTGGTACTGCTTTTCCAGTTCATCCTGATTATCTCCCAGATGGGCATCGATTTCATCCGACGTTGGATTCTGCTACACCTCAGTACCCGGATCAATATTGCCCTGATCTCGGATTTTCTGGTGAAACTGATGAAGCTTCCGGTGGGCTTTTTTGATACCAAGATGACGGGTGACATCCTTCAGCGCATCAGCGACCACCGAAGGATTGAAAGCTTCATGACCACCTCCTCACTTACCATATTGTTCTCCATGGTAAACCTGGTGGTGTTTGCAATAATCCTGGCCATTTACAGCCTGAAGATCCTCTTCATCTTTCTGGCGGGTGCCCTGCTGTATTTCCTCTGGATCTTTATTTTTATGAAGCGCAGACGATCCCTGGATCAGAAGTATTTCTCCAGAATGGCCGAGAACCAGAGCAAGCTCATCCAGATCATTCATGGCATCCGGGAGATCAAACTGAACAATGCAGAGCGACTCAGCCAGTGGGAATGGAAAGACATACAGGCCGGTTTGTTCAGGGTAAATATGAAATCACTTTCCCTCAATCAATACCAGGAGGCGGGTGGTGTATTCATTAACGAAACCAAGAATATCCTCATCAATGTCACAGCCGCTGTGGCCGTATTGAATGGCGACCTTACACTGGGTACATTGCTGGCCATCAGCTATATTCTGGGCCAACTAAACGGACCTATCGAGCAGATGATCAACTTCTTCCACAGGGCTCAGGATGCTAAAATCAGCCTGGAGCGCCTGGGAGAAATTCACGAGTCTGAGGATGAATATCAGAAGGAAACCGGAGTGACCATGTTGCCGAGCATTGACAGAATCACGGTGTCCAATTTGGAGTTTACCTATCCCGGTGCCATTCAGCGTAATGTGCTGGAACAGATAAACCTCAGTCTGAAAAAGGATACCGTTACCGCGCTTGTGGGGGTAAGCGGCAGTGGAAAAACCACCTTGCTGAAGTTAATGCTGGGTTTTTATCCTCCCACCAAAGGGGAAGTTGTTGCCGGTGACATGAATATTCAAATGATGTCGCCCGATCTCTGGAGAAAACAATGCGGAGTCGTGATGCAGGACGGTTATATATTTTCCGATACCATTGCCAGGAACATTGCCCTGGGGGAACAGGAAATTAAAACGGATCAGTTGCTGTATGCCGCACGAATGGCCTGCATGGAGGATTTCATCGATCAGCTGCCCCTGGGTTACAACACCCGCATCGGTCAGGAAGGCCTCTCTCTCAGTGGAGGTGAGGAACAAAGGGTACTGATAGCCCGTGCCGTTTATAAGAATCCCGCCTTTTTGTTTATGGATGAGGGAACCAGTGCCCTGGATGCCAATAACGAAAGACGCATCATGGATAACCTGGAACTGGTATTCAGAGGCAAAACCGTGCTTATCGTGGCCCATCGACTCAGTACGGTAAAAAATGCCGATCACATTGTGGTGCTCGACCAGGGACGAATAGTGGAAGAAGGTAAGCACAATGCCCTGATAGCCAAAAAAGGACACTATTTCAACCTGGTACGAAACCAGCTCGAACTGGGAAATTAAAATGCTCCTATTCCACCATCAGAACAAATCCGCCGCCTTTTTCCATTTTCACTGAAAGGGTTTCCCCGGCTTCTGCTTCCAGGGTCTCCCGGATCAGTAAGGCTGGTTCCCTGGCCGATTCATGTGTGTCTTTCCAAAGGGTAAGCGTGTGTTTACCCTCCTTCAGGAAATCCAGGTCGAAGCTTACTTCCCTTTCAGTCTGGTTGGTCATGCCTCCCACATACCAAGTACTACCCGAGCGTCTTGCAAGCACAACACTTTCTCCGGGGTAACCGCCCAGAAAACGGGTTTCGTCCCAGGTAGCGGGTACCAGTTTCAGAAAATCCCTTCCCGGCTGATCCCGGTAATTATCGGGTGAATCGCACAAAACTCCAAAGGCACTTTCATAGACTACCAACATGGCCAACTGATGACATCGGGTTCCCATCACATAAGGATTGGGTGCATCGGCCCCCACGATGATAAAATCCTCCTGATGGATGTGATTAAATCCCCCGGGCGTAAAATCCATCTCACCCAGCAAACCCCTGGTATAGGGAAGCACCACGGTATGTTCAGGGGTGATCTGGTCAGACCATTTGGTATATTCATTGCCCAGTACTCCCTCCCGGGTGATCATATTGGGAAGGGTTCTTGACACTCCTGTGGGTTTGTAGGCACCGTGAAAATCGATCACCAAATGGTGGCGGGCTGCCTTACGGGCCAGATTGTGATACCAGTTTACCATGTCCTGATCATCGCTGTCCATAAAATCCACCTTTATACCCGCAGCTCCCCATTGCTCATACAAAGCCAGGGCTTCATCCATTTGGAGATCGAGGTGCATGGACAGTACCCAGAGAATGATCTTCACATCCCTTTCCCGAGCATAGTCGATGATCTTCTGGATATCCACCTCATCGATGGGAGTGGTAATATCTGCATCGGGATAGGGCAATTGTTTTCCATCCACTTGCGTAAATACTTCCCCGTACCAGGTCCAGTCCACAATCATATATTCCCAGTCCATCTCGTCGGCCAGATCCACATAATAAAGCATGGTCTCTGTATTCATGCCCACGTCAAAATCAGCTCCCGGAGCGTAGGATCCTGACCACCAGCGATCCCAGGCGCTTAACCCGGGTTCTATCCAGCTCAGGTCTTCAAACTCCGGCGGATCGTTCAGGTTCAGCAGCAGGTTCGATTCCACCAGAGTTCCCAGGTCTTTTCCCAGCATAAAAAATCGCCAGGGCGATATGGCCGGTGAGACGCCTTCCACCTTGATCCCGGGATTCCGTTTCAGGGATGCCAGAGAGGATACCAGGGTTCCGGGACTGTCTCCCGGACTTCGGAAATACATGCCGGCCCAATCGGTCAGATCCGCTTCACTAATCAGCATCCAACCCGCATCGCCGATTTCCACCAGCAGGGGACAGCCTAGCAACTCCTCAGTTCCAATCTCGCTTACTGGTCTTTTATCGTAGCTGTGCTCCTGACTGGAATAATAATGCTCGTGATTGGTAGCCCAGACCATATGGTCGGGATCCAGCCGGAATAAGGTGGACTCTTCACTTAGCCGGAATTCTCCAAAGCCACCCTCGTCCGGAAAGCTGTAGCGGAACGCCACTCCATCGTCATAAAGCCGGATGATCCAATCCAGGTACCTACCCTCCGGTACTTTTTCACTCAGGCGAAAAACATACTCCTTGTAGTGATTCCGGGCCAGGGAAGTTTTTCCCCAGAGGGGTTCCCAGTTTTCATCGCAGCTTGTTTCGGACAGCAACTCCCTATGTAGCTCGCCGCCAAAAGCTGGCTGATCCCGAAATTCAAGAAGGAAGGTGGAAGGAAGAAGCATGGTCTGGCCCTCCATTTCTATGGAATAGGTGATTGCCTTTTCCTCATTTTCATCCAGAATCATTGCCACACGACCATCGGGTGACAAAAGTTCCGGATAGTCTGAATTACAGGACGCTGAAAGGATTACAAGAAATGCAAGTGCGCTTAGCTTTGGATTCATTGGGAGAATGTTTTGGATGCGTTCTCAAAATAATGAAATTAATTCGGATATTTATGACTCAATCCGAGAAGCAAGATCATGGAGAATGATTGGAAAAAAAGACTGGGAATGGTCTATTCTACCAATCCCGATTATGAATATGATACGGGTGAGGATCAGGAGGAGTCTACCCTTGATCCCAGGCAGCAGCTCTTATATGTGAGTCTGGATAAAAAGAACAGGAAAGGAAAAAAAGTTACCCTGGTTGAAGGATTCAAAGGAAACTCCGAAGATCTGAAGCTGCTTGCCAAGGAACTCAAAAGCAAATGCGGTGTGGGTGGTTCGGTGGGTCAGGGACAGATCCTTATCCAGGGAGATTTCAGGGACCGGGTCCTCTCATTATTGAAGGATAAGGGCTATCAGGTAAAAAAATCCGGTGGATAAGAAAAGAAATATCCATAAATGGGCCAGGTGGGCCCTGCTATTGCTCCTGGCTCTTTTGCTTGAGATAAGAGCAGAGGCACAGCTTGTTGCAGACACCATCAAGAAGACAGAGGTGGAAGCTGCTTCGCTGGAGCCTGACACTTCGTATTTCCGAAGCGGTGAGGACGATTGGAACCTGGTCGAATCAGTAATTAAAGATAACAGGGAGGCTGTATTGCTGCTCCTGAACCGGGGAGCCAATCCCAATGCACAGGCTGAAGGAGGTATGACAGCACTTATGTTTGCGGCCGAAAGTGGCGATACTCTTATGGTACAGCTGCTGGCGCTCAATGGAGCCGATCTGGAAAGGACTTTACCGGAAGGAACCACTCCCCTGCTTATTGCTGTACTCAATGGACACTTCCATGTGGCCCACTTCCTCCTCAGGAAGGGAGCCAATCCCGATCGTAAAGATGAGTATATGGGCAGCGCCCTGCTTTATGCTGCAGCGACCAATGACTATGAAATAGCAGATCTCCTTCTATTCTTTGGGGCTTCGGATACCCTGAGGGACAAAGACGGAAATACCGCACTGATGACTGCGGTATATTTTGGAAATCTGGAAAGTGCTGATGTACTGCTTCAAAACGGGCTTTCGCCCGAGGAAAGGGATCGCCAGGGGAATACCCCGCTGATGGTGGCAGCCCAGCAGGGTGACCAGGAGATGGTCAAACTTTTACTGGAACGTGGTGCGCTACTGGAAGCACAGAATACCAGTAAATACACAGCTCTGGCCCATGCCATTCAATTTGGACAGGACACGGTGGTCAAAGTGCTGGCCGACAGCGGTGCCAATGTCAATCATGAGCTAATGCCCAACAGGAACCTCTACGATCTGGCCCTTTTGCAGGAGCATAAACCCACCATTAACATTCTGAAGGAGAAAGGGGCCAGAGCCACAGGCAGACCTGATTTTTCGGAATACAGGCTGGCATGGGGAAACTCCTTCAGGAACAATGAACATTTGATGCAGGTTAGGGCTTCCCTGGTTGACCGAAAAATGGGTTTTTTCATTGAAACAGGAGTGGATTTTCGACTTATTTACCGCAAGGTTCAGGTGGAAATAGAGGATCAGCTTATTCATCAGTACCGGGAATCCAGGTGGGTATGGGCCCACGGTATCGGAAAGGATTTCAGATTCCTTAGCGACCAGGAAGGCAAAGCCTACGGCGCCTATGCGGGAGTACATGGTTTACACTCCATGCCCCGTTACAGAGGACTCAATGAGCATCCCACGGCCAACTATTCTTTGGCATTGTCGGGCGGTTTGTATCTCAAAGGCAAATGGGTCGGTCTGAAAGCTGGTGTGGATCGTTACACCTTTGGAACCCTGCTTGAAAATCCCTGGAAAATGAATATTACACTGTATGTGAGTATCATTCACAACAAAACAAAGAATGTCTATAAAGAAATATACTATTAAACTTGCTGGCTCCCGCTTTGCTGCACTGGCCATACTTTGCCTGCTTATGTTTTCAGGGCAATTTACTGCCTGTGAACCGGAGGACTGGGTATTGGCAGTGGATTGCGGCGATTGTTACGATTACCGGCCCGACAGTGCCGAGTTAATTATAAATCTTACCATAAATGCCGAGAACGATTCGGTCCCTCTGACCTTCTATCTGGGCAACTACGAGGATGGGCTCATCGACTGGCAGGATACGGCAAGCAGTGAAACATTCTATCTCTTCTCGGCAATGGATAAAGACTATACAGTCGTGGCAAGTTACAATTCTGGAAGTCAGACTATTATGGCTTTTGATGGTGACAAGATGACTCTCTACGACGCAGCTGAGGAATGTGGTTCTCCCTGCTACATTATCAAAGGGGGTATTTTCGATGTGAGACTAGCGGAATAAAGGTGGATAAAAAGATTTGACTCCTCACCACATTAACTTTAATTTCACGGCTATGGGTAAGCGATCTGTGCTGATCATATTATTTTTTGGCTTGCTTTCTGTGGGCAGCTTATTGGCTCAGCCCAATAGCCAGGGAGTACCTCTTGTCACCAACTACCCTCACGAGATTACTTTGGGAGGAGAACAAAACTGGTGCATCACCCAGGATAACAGGGGAATTATATATGTGGGTAATAACAACAAGGGCATCCTGGAATACGATGGGGTGGAATGGCGAAGAATTCCGGTTCCCAATGATCCCGCCATTCGCTCCATGGTACTGGGTGATGACGGTCTGGTTTATGTAGGTGCAGTCTCTGAGTTCGGCTACCTGGCTCCCGATCAGTTGGGATCTATGCAGTATCGATCGATTTCTGATAGCCTGGATAAGGAGCTCTACCCCTTTTCTGCCGTATGGAGAAGCTATTCTTACGAGGGAAGGGTGTATTTCTGTTCTTTCAACTACATTTTTATTCATGATCAGGCCTCAGGTCAACTCTCTGTGCTTGAGACCGGTGAATATCCTTTTTATTCCTTCCTGGCAGATGGTATTCTGTATGTATCTGACTTCGGAGAAGGGCTCATGAGATTTGAAGGCGAGGAGCTGGTAAAGGTGCCGGGTGGAGACTTTTTCAGCGAAATGACCGTAACAGGCCTGGTTCCCTTCGACGAAAGCAAAGTTCTGGTGGGCACCTACTATAACGGTCTTTTTCTCTTCGATCTCCTAAATGGAAATGTGGAAGACAAGTTTGCAGAGCAGGAAGTAAACGAATACTTCCTGGAAAGCAATATCACCCATATAAGCTCCTTCAGGGACGCTTTTGTGGTATCTACCATATCGGGTGGGATCGTAATTCTGGAAAGAAGCGGGCAGTCCAGTGCCATTATTTCGGAGAACGAGGGTCTGATCGATCAACAGGTCCCCTTTGCCTATTTCAATCCACTTATGTCGGGATCCAGTCCTTTGTGGATTGCCAATTTTATGGGCATCTCCAAGCTGGAACCTGAAAATCCATTCCGGGTATTTACCGAGGCTTCAGGGTTTGAAGACTTCATAACGGACATCCAGGAATTTAATGGCCGGCTGTTCATATCTACTTTCGGGGGACTTTATTACCTGGAATCAAGTCCGACCGGTACCCAGTTCAACCATGTCCCGGTTACAAAAGGTGCCTTCCTCCGACACCTGCTGCTATTCAAGCCCTCCCCCAACAGGGAATTTCTGCTGGCATCCACCGACGAAGAAGTATACGTAATTGACCGGCAGATGAATGCCCGTTTGCTGACCGACATGGTCAGAAACATGCCTGAAGACCCCAGCGATCTTGCAGAATATGCCGGGCCCTTCCTGCTGCAGGATCCCAGGAAGCCAGAGTGCTTGTATGTGGGCAGGAGCCAGGTAGTGGGCCTTGAATATAAAGGAGGCCAGTGGGAAGAGTTCATGCGGGTAAAGGGTCTGGATGAATACGATCTCATGTTAAAGAAGTGCATTGACAAACATGATTTTTTCTGGGCGAGTTCAGAATTTATGGTTACACGGCTGGATATAAAAGATCCCGCTCGACCCATCTCAAAATTCTTCGAAAAGGAGAGCGGACTGCCTTCCAACGATAAAAACCTGGTATTTCTTGATCCTGAGACGGAGGAGGTTCTCTTTGGGACCCGTGATGGTTTTTACCGCTATAATTATTTCAGAGATACCATTGTCCGCGATACTTTCTACAACCAGATTCTCCCTCCGGGCCAAAACCAGATCATGGCCTTCAGTCAGGATGGGGACGGCGACTACTGGTTTTCCTTTGAAAATGACCAGAGTCAGTGGACCGAATTGCTGGTACGCAGGACGGAAAATGGACTTGAAATTATTGAAGAGAAGGCCTTTCAAAGACTGGCAAACGCTTCGGTGGATGTATTTTACAGCGACCCGGACAAGAAGGTTTGGTTTGGCAAATCCAACAAACTCTATCATTTTAACAAAAAAAAGGTCAGGCAGGATTCTTCAGTCTTCCGCGCCCTGATCAGGAGTGTGACCATCGGCAGCGACTCACTCATTTACCATGGAGCCACCCTGGAATCAGATCCCTCACAGGGCTCTGAGCCCCATATCTCCTATGCCTTGAACAATATCCGCTTCACCTGGGCTGCACCCTTTTTCGAGCAGGAAGAGCTTATGGAATACTCTTACCGACTCACAGGTTTTGAAAAATCCTGGTCCCTGTGGAGCCCGGTTCCCTTCAAGGAATTCACCAACCTTCCCTTCGGTTCCTATACGCTGGAATTGAAGGCCAGGAACGTCTACGGTACAGAAAGCATCCCTGCCACCTGGTCTTTTACCATTCTCAGACCCTGGTATGCCAGGTTCCTGGCATTTGTAATCTATCTCCTGGTGGCTGTAATTCTGGTTTATGCGATCATTAAACTCTACACCCGCAGGCTCAAGAAAGAAAATCTCAGGCTTGAGGAAGTGATACAGGAGCGGACCGCTGAAATCAGGAAGCAGAAAGAGGAGCTGACCGACAGCATTGAATATGCAAGCCGTATTCAGCATGCTCTCCTACCCTCTGAGCTAATACTTGACCAGTACAGGATTGAACATTTTATATTGTTTAAACCCCGGGATATTGTCAGCGGTGATTTTTACTGGATCGGCTCCAGGAACAATAGCCTGGTTGTGGTGGCAGCCGATTGCACGGGACACGGAGTGCCAGGGGCTTTTATGAGTATGCTGGGAATGACCTTCCTGGACGAGATTGTTATCAAATCAGAGATTACCCAAACCGATGCCATCCTCGAAGAATTGAGAAAGCATGTAATCAGTGCTCTTAAGCAAACCGGGGAGGGCGTGGATGAGTCGAAGGATGGCATGGACCTGGCGCTCATAAGTATTGATCTGGAAACCAAAGAATTCCAGTTTTCCGGAGCATACAATCCCATGTACCTGGTGAGGGAATTGAATCGAAGTGAAAAGAATAAACTGAGCAAAGGTCAGGAACTGGACATCTCCAGAGGATCGCTTTATAATACGAGTCACCTGCTGGAGACCATTAAGGCAGATCAGATGCCCATCGGAATTTCGGAAAAGAAGCTTCCCTTCACTTCCTCAAACTTTACAAGTGAAGGCTATTGCATTTATATGTTTTCCGATGGTTTCCTGGATCAATTTGGCGGTCCAAGGGGTAAAAAATTCATGTCAAAAAATTTTAAGAAATTGATCCTCGAATTGCAATCTCTTCCCCTGGGGGAACAGGGAGCAGCCATGGAGAAGGTTTTGACTGACTGGATGGGAGACATCAGTCAGATCGATGATATCCTGGTAATGGGACTAAGAATTCTATAACATTGAAAGAAGCGGAACTCACACGGAAAAAACTGCTGGATCAGCGCAGGGAGCTGATGGCCAGTCTGAAATATGCCAGTTTCATACAGAGGGCTGTACTTCCCGACCGGAAGTACATGGAGAATACACTGAAGGACTATTTTATCTTCCACCAGCCCAGGGATATTGTAAGTGGTGACTTTTATTATTGCGTACGCAAAGAGGAGGGCATAGTGGTAGCTGCCGGCGATTGCACCGGACATGGGGTGCCCGGTGCTTTGATGAGCATCATGGGGGTCTCCTTTCTCAACGAAATTCTGAGCATCAGAGGGCCGGTACGTTCCAGCAGAATCCTCAATCTACTTCGCGAGCGGGTCATGAAAGCGCTTCATCAGCGTGGACATGAGTTTGAAAATAAGGATGCCATCGATATGTCTCTCTGTGTTTTTGATCCCAAAACCAAAGAGCTTCAATATTCGGGCGCAAACAACTCCCTCTTCCATGTAAGGAAGAAGGTTCTTACGGAAATCAAGGCCGATAAAATGCCTGTGGGAGTGGATGCCGTGGAAGAAAACTCATTTAGCAACCATACGCTGCAACTTAAGCCTGGAGATACCGTATACCTATTTTCGGATGGCTTCCCTGACCAGTTTGGCGGACCTGAAAACAAGAAATTTAAATACGGTCCGTTTAGAGAATTGATTATTAGTATTTCGGATCTCAGTCTGGAGGAACAGAAAAAGAAGCTGGAACAGGTGATGAGGGATTGGAAAGGAGATACTTTTCAGGTGGATGACATACTTGTCCTCGGAATACAGTTTATTTAAATGCCGATAACATGCAACTAGTTGCTTTTAAGATTAAGAATTTTCGCTCCATTATTGATACAGGATGGCACCAGTTGGCTCACGACAACATTACGAGTCTGATTGGACAGAATGAATCGGGCAAAACATCCATTCTTGAAGCACTAAAAGCCTATCACGATGGTCGGCTCATCGAAGATATGCTCCGGAGCGACCTTTCCCTTCCGCAGGTTAGCTGCAAATTTGCCTTCAGCTATGCGGAGCTTGAAAATCGCATCGACAAACGCAAACTCAACCCCGAGCTACGCAAGCTCATCCAGTCTGTGGAGTATATTTCACTTACCCGCGTATGGGAAGATGAAATGGATTCCCACATGGAAATGGGTGATGAGCTGCAGGAAATCTTTAAAGAGCAGGACGATAAGATCAGGGAACGGGAACAAAGGGTGCTTGAAAATCTGGAGCATCTGAACAGAGATATTGCTACCGCTTCCAAAAACCTGAACAAGGCCAACGATGAAGTGGACTGGACCGCAGATAAGGTGGTGACCGTGCGGAACAGAATGAATGCTCTTAAGCGCAGTATTCGAAAGTTCTCGGCTCGCGACAAGCGGGAAAACCTGAGAAAGGAACTTGATCAGGAAGAGGAGATGCTATCGAAACTGAATGAAACACTCATTCAGAAAAAGAGCAGGCAGGAGGAGAAAAAGGACATATTGGATGCCCTGGAGGAAAAAAACAGCGTGAGTAAAAGACTGAACGAGATCAGGGAGCAAATAGGTGAAAAGAAAGCGGAATTAAGCTCGGTTCAGGATCAACTGAAGCAAACCCTGCAGATGATCGGAATGTATCCCACCGAAAAAGAACAAAGAGCTGCAGAAATCCGTGAAGAGATATACAGAACCGATATCGACCGCCTGAAAACCGAGATTGCTGATCTTCTGCAGGATCAGAGCATTCAGCTGCTTGCACTGGAATTTGTCTTCGAAGGAATGTCCATTGACAATGCTACGCAGGCGGCCACCAAGGAGGTACAAAGCCTGAAAGAGTTTTACAGTTCGGCTGAACTGGCGGAGGAAATTTTCAAAATCGTGCCAGATTTTGAGCTTTTCGAAGATTTCTCCTCCCTATTGCCCAACCGCATCGATCTGGAGGATATAATTAAAGCCAACAAGCGTGCAGAAGGTTATAAAGCCGCCATCAACTTTCTGACCATTACTGGCCTGGAGTACTCCTTCTTCCAGCAACCCTCCAGCAGGATCCTGAAGCAGAAGATTGAAAATCTGAACGGAGAACTCACCCTGAATTTTCAGGATTTCTGGCGGCAAAATGTGGGGAAAAACCACAAGATCAAGATCAATTTTGAGTTGTCCCACTACGACCATACCATACCTGAAAAAAGTGGCAAACCCTTCATTGAATTCTGGATCAAGGATGAACAGGAAAGGCTCTACCCCAAGCAACGGAGTCGCGGAGTCAGGTGGTTCCTTTCCTTTTTCCTGGAGTTGAAGGCAACTGCCATGGACAAAAGTCAGCGAAACAAGGTCCTGCTTATCGATGAACCCGGTGTGAGCCTGCATGCCAGAGCCCAGGAAGATGTATTAAAGGTATTTGACGACATCAGGGAAAAAATTCAGATCGTTTACACCACCCATTCACCCCACCTGATCGATGTAAATAAACTATACCGTATACTGGCAGTTCAGCGAGCTGTGGAAGATGACATGAAGAGTGAAACGCTGGTATACAGTGCCCGCTCGCTCAAATCTGCCACTGCCGATACACTTTCTCCCATTTACTCCACCATGGGAGCCCGGCTTAGCCAGCAGGAAATCATTAAGTCATCCAACAATGTCATTGTCAAAGACCTGGCCTCTTTCTATTTCCTCAAGGCCGTGACAGCTCTTACCGGTTTTGAAAAGGAATGCTACTTCCTTCCTGCTTCAGGAGCCGACAGCATTCCTACCATGGTAAATATTTTAATTGGATGGGGCATTGACTACATCATCCTGAATTTCGGGAATGCCCAGGAAAAAGCCATCCATGAACAACTCCGAAAGGAGCAGTACGACAACAAAATTGATCTGGCCAAGAAACAGATGTTGTTCCTCGACGAATACCAGGATACCGAAGATCTCTTTTCCACCATTGACTTCAAGAAATTCGTAGTGAAAGTAAGGGAGGGCATCACCGTTATGAATTCGGATTATTTGAAAGACAATAATTATTCCCGGGCCATTCTGGCTTCCAGCTTCCTTCAGGAAGTGAACAGCGGTAACGTAAGCTTTGAGAAACTGGATGAAGAGACACGCGACAACATGAAGCACTTTATACAGCAGCTGGGTCAGATGCTGAATTAACCTGAAGTTCACTATCATGAGAATACATTTGAGAATACTCTGCCTTTCCATCCTTTTAAGCCTAAACTTAAGCAGCAGAGCCCAGGATACTTTACTCCTCTTTCATCCCACCGCTTACAATTTTGAGGTGATTCAGAATCTGGCCAATGAGGGACTCTTATCCCTGAATGCTTACCACGTGCTGGGTGTGTACCACCCGAACGAAAGCTATGATTATGCCCGTGCCGAAGCCTACCTCGATGAGCAGGATGCCAGGCAATTCAGCCTCAGGGCCATCCAGGCCGATCTGGGACCTGATAACATCTATGAAAAAAACGGGGCCACAAGCCAGTTCAGACGCTTATTTGAAAATTCGCGGGGAGCACTGTTCATGGGCGGACCCGATATTCCGCCCTCCTTATACAAGGAGGCGATACATCTGCTTACGTCTGTCACCGATCCTTTCAGGCACTATGTGGAAATCTCCTACCTGTTTCACCTGCTCGGTGGAAAACAGGATGCCGATTGGAAAGCCTTTATGGAAGACGATCCGGACTACCTGGTGAGCGGTATATGCCTCGGCATGCAGAGCATGAATGTGGCTACCGGAGGGACCATGATTCAGGATATCCCTACCGAAGTATACGGACTATGGCATGCAGAAGAAGTTCTGTCTCTTCCGGCCCATCAGATGCACCGAAACTACAACGACAAACTGAACCGTGGATGCGAAGGCCCCACCTCCTACCACTTTCATCCCATCAAACTGGAAAAAAGGAATTTACTGACCAAGGGAATCGGATTCAGGAGCAAAGAGGCACCCATTGTGCTCAGTTCACACCATCAGGCCATTGAAGTACTGGGAATGGGATGGCAGGTGGCAGCCAGCTCCATGGATGAAAAAATCATCGAGGCCATTACCCACGAGGAATATCCCCATGTTTTTGGTGTCCAGTTTCACCCCGAAAAACCCGGATTATTTGACCCTTCCATAGAACATAAGCAGAATTGCGATAGTACCATTAACTTTCAGGAAGCCATTGAAAGCTCAGATTCTTATATTTTTCATATCGCATATTGGAAACAGGTGGGGGCCATACTTCAAAAGAACAGGACACGGTGATCCCTATTCAATCTCAATGAAATTGATATCCAGGTCAAGAATGGAAGCATAATACTCTCCACGCTCCAGGATATCGTCATCCCCTTCTTCATATACCCAGTTGATATTCAGCTCGTAACCATCGTTATCCACTTCCTTTAGCTTCTTAAGGAGTCTAAGCACATATTTGGAGGTACCGCTGTTAAGGTATTCCATTTCAATATCGACCTGGGTCTGAGCCGGGGGTGAGGATGCGAAGGCTATGATCCAATCCAGAATATCCTCGTAAAAGAGGCTTACATCCTCGGGAATGGACCTGCCCTTAAATTTAATTTTGCCGGAAGGATCCAGCAAAACATATGGCGTTTTCTGCGTAGGCTGAAACTCTAATTTATCCATCCCATAGCTGATAAGACACACCAATATAGTAATTTTTGCGGCATGGAAGTGCAATAAAATTTCATTTTTATCACATATTTTTTGAGCGCGAATCAGAAATACATTCTTGCCAGGGGCGTCGCCTCGTCGGAAGAAAAATTTCCCTCCAGGTACTGGTAGTAGCCCGTGATGGCAATCATTGCAGCATTATCTGTAGTGAAGCTCAAAGGGGGAATAAAGAGCTCCCAATTGCGTTTTTGAGCTTCCTCTTCCATGGCTTTCCGTAAACCGCTGTTGGCAGATACACCCCCTGCCAGAGCAATCTGGTGAACGCCAGTTTTCTTTGCAGCCCTTCTGAGTTTATTCAGTAAAATATCTATGATGGTCTTTTGAAGTGAGGCTGCCAGGTCTGCTTTGTTCTGCTCAATGAAATCGGGATCTTCCTTCAGATTATCACGCAGCATATAAAGAAAGGAGGTTTTGAGTCCGCTGAACGAGTAATCAAATCCTTCCAGTCGGGGACGGCTGTAGGTGAATCGCAGGGGATCACCTTCCCTGGCCAGCCTGTCCACATGAGGACCGCCCGGATAAGGAAGTCCGAGTAATTTGGCGCATTTGTCAAAGGCTTCACCGGCAGCATCATCGATGGTCCGCCCAATGATCTCCATGTTGTGGTGGTCACTAACCATTACCAGCTGGGTATGTCCGCCCGATACCAGAAGACATAAAAAGGGAAAACTGGGAGAAGGTCCAGGCGTCTTTTCCGATTGAATGAAATGCACCATGATATGTGCCTGCAGGTGATTAATTTCGATCATGGGAATACCCAGAGCTGCAGTAAAACCTTTGGTAAAGGAGCTTCCGACCAGCAGCGAGCCCAGGAGTCCGGGTCCCCGGGTATAGGCCACTGCATCCACTTCTTCGAGTGAAACACCTGCTTCTTTCAGGGCATGATCCACCACGGGAACAATGTTTTGCTGATGGGCCCTGGAAGCCAGTTCCGGAACTACACCACCGTATTTGCGATGTACCTCCTGCCCGGCAATTACATTGGAAAGAAGGCGGCGATCACGTATTACAGCCGCTGAAGTATCATCGCAAGAGGATTCTATGCCTAGAATGACGGTGCCCATGACAACTTTTTATATTTTTACAGCGTTCAGACTAAAGAAAGTGTAAAAGTATTAAAAAGTTAGCGAAAATAGGATTGATTGTGGTGCTCTCGCTTCTGGCGGTTCCGGCGCTTTCACTACTATTTTTGCAAAACAGGCAGGTTCAGACCAAAGTGAGCAAGATTCTGGCAGAAAAGCTGTCGGAAGAACTCAGGGCTACCATCACGCTTTCTTCGGTCAATTATTCCTTCTTCAAAAGAATACAGGTTCGGGACCTCTACATCGAAGACGCCCATGGCGATACCCTTATATATTCTGAGCTTACCAAGCTGAGAATCAAAAACCTCCGCTCGGAACGAAAGGGGTTGGAGATCAGAAAAGCCACGCTGGAAAATGCCTGGTGCAACCTGGTCATTGACAGTAGTAATGTGGTCAACATCACCTATTTCACCGATAGACTGAAAAAGCCGCATGTTCCTCCAGAACGGAAGGGGAAACTTCATTTCGGGGAAATCACCATGACCAACGGCCGATTCTCC
>Ga0180435_10002828_pt1 | contig 17577 bp, 13 predicted proteins | sample SS_ome_3_FD_132467 | JGI IMG/M metagenome (GOLD analysis project Ga0180435, IMG submission 132467) | Hypersaline lake sediment archaeal communities from the Salton Sea, California, USA - SS_3_S_1 metaG | ecosystem: Environmental > Aquatic > Non-marine Saline and Alkaline > Hypersaline >...
CGCGGGCACCGATCTATGCCGAACTGCGCAACCTGATCGACCTGACCATCGCCGCCGCCTTCATCCAGGAGGAAGACTACTACAGCCAAGCCGACTGGGAGATGCCGCTGCTGGGCGACGAGAGCCGGTTTGCCGTGGAGCGTCACACCGCGCCGGTGTCGGTCGAGACGGCGGTGAACGCCATCTGGAAGGGCAACCGGCTGATGACGCCGGTCGGCGGTGGCGTGCAAATTCAGCCCAAGCGCGCCCTGCAAGCCGCCGAGCAGGACTCCAGCGGCGATCTGGCCGCCGCCCGCGGCCGCACGCTGGAGGTGCCGAAGGATCGTTGGTGGTGGGACTGAGGCCCGGCTTGCAAAGTCGATCGCAGCTGGCATTGAACCGGCATCTGTCATTCCCGCGCATGCGGGAATCCAGTGGGCTGTGTCAATTCCCTGGATTCCCGCGTGCGCGGGAATGACGTAGGGATTCCCGCTGAAGGTGAAACTCATGGCAGAACGTATTGTCCCGCCGGAGCTACTCGACCGTCTGCGGCACGATCGCGAGTTGATCGCCGGAGAACTGCCTGAGTTGCGGGAACGCGGGCAGCGTATGGAAAAAGCAGCAGCGGAGGACACGCTTAGCGGTCATCTCCGCCGCGCGATCCACCAAAGCAAGCAGCCGTTGCGCGAACTGGCTGCCGATGCGGGCATCTCCTCTATCTTGCTGTGCGACTTTCTCGAAGGCCAACGGCCGCTACCCTCCGATGTTCTGGACCGACTGGCTCGGGCCGTGGGCGTGACGGTCACGCCGGTGGGGTGAATCGCCGCTGAGCCTCGTAGGTCGGGCACGTCGCACCCGGCATTGACCGCCGTCGGGCACGGAGTGCCTAGCCTACATCCGGTTGTCAGTCGCGGAAGAGCCGTAGTAGCACGGCCAGGGGGATCAGCAGGCAGAGCAGGCCGACGAGCATCCCGCGCCAGCCGACGGTGGGAAACAGCGCGCCGGTGACACCCAACACGACCAGCGCCAAGACGAAGAAACCCAGCACGGTCGGCCAGCCGCGGCGGGGTTCCACCCGGCGAAGCAACGCCTGTTGCACGGCGCGTCGCTCCAGCAACGTTCGCGAAACGCGCCGGCGTCGGGCTTCGTCACGCACCGAGTCGACCAACTCCTCGGTGCCGGGTTGGCCCGCCATTCGCTCGGCCAGGCGTTCCGCCTCGGCGTTGCGTCCCTGTTTCTCCAGCAGGGCAATCCGCACGGCTTGCAAGTGAACGTCGTCGGCCTCCATTTCCTCGGCGCGCCCCAGGGTTTGCTCGGCCAAGGAAAACTGATTCTGGCGGAGCTGGGCCAATGCCAAAGCAGCCAGGGAGATGCTCGAATGCGGGTCGGCCCGCAGGGCATCCTCGGCGGCCTGCTCGGCCGGGCGTGGACCCCGCTCGCATGCCATGAACCAGGCGAAGCGGGCGAGCATTTCGGTATCGCCGCCCGAGAGCCTGACTGCATGCTCCAATGTCCGCTGGGCGAACTCCAGTCGCCCTTCTTCCCAGGCGGCCATGCCGAGCACCAGGTAACCCTCGGGCTGATCCGGCTCGATCTCCACCACCTGCTGGGCTTCCTCGAAAGCCTGCGCCCCAGAGCCCATGTTCAGAAGCGCCTGCGCGCGGAGGTTGCGCACGGTGGCGTCGTCGGGCCGGTGAGCCGCCGCCTGATCGGCAAGCGCCAACGCCCGCACCGTATCGCCCTCGGTCATGGCCGAGAGGGCGCGCTCAATCAATTCCGCATACTGAAGTTCGTCCACCTCGGAGGTCCCCGCGCCATACGCCCGTCGCGCGGAACACGGCCCACGCGACTCGCTGCTACCATGGCTATTCTCGCACCAGGCGACGCATCCGGCAAGCATCCGGTATGGATCGGGAGCAACCCGCCTGCGCGGTTACCATGCAAGCCTTGGATAATCGGCGGAGAAAGGACCAGCGGACAAAGGCTCGGAGGAAAAAGGCCCAGCGAACAAGGGCCGCGAGCGGTAAGAACAACGACTGCCAACCACCCGACTACTCCGGCGGGGCAATCTCCGGTGGCGGGGCGTAACGCGGCGGCTTGTACTCTTGCGGGACATACGCCGGCGGCAGATACTCCGGACGATCGTAGCGGATTTGCGAGCGGTCGTAGCCGGGCCAATTCTCCGCCGGTTTGACCTCCGGTTGGAAAACGTAGTTCGGCCGCTCCATGTAGCTGGGATATTCCCACGACGGCTTGACCACCGATGGCGGCAACGGGTTCTTCAAATCGTAGTGCGGCTTGTTGTCCAGCGGCGCAATTGCCAACGGCATCCGGTAGACCGGCTTCTTGATCGGCTCCTGACCATACGACGGCTTGACGTACTGTGGCATGGCCGCCCCGTAGCTCGGACGCTGGTAAACCGGCCGCTCTAAATGCTGCCGGGCATACGGTAGTCGCGTCCCCTCATCGAACAACGGGTCTTCGGCCCGCTGAAACCCGTAGGGAGGCTCGATCGGCTGCTCGTCCGGCGGGAGCTGCCCACTGCGCGGTTGCGGCCGATCGGCACGTGGCGGATCGGCTTGTGGCCGCTGGGGGCGCGCGGAGTTGGCACGCGGCGAATTGGCCCGTGGTTCAGTGGTTCGCGGTGCATTCGCAGGCGATGAGTTCGGGCGCAGCGCAGCGGCGGGCCGTTCATTGGCACGCGTTGTCGCCCCGGCGGCGGACGCGTCGTCGCCCGTGGGCGGCGATGCGGGCCGCGAATGCCCGGAACCGGTGCTGAACATCCAACCTCCCGCCTCTTCGCCCCAAGCGGTGAACGCCGGCCCGATCGCCAGGATCAGCACTAGCAGCGTTGGGAGCCCAAGCACTGATGGGAGCCCAAGCAACGCGCGGCTGGGTAGCCGGCGGCTGGACGTGCTGGCGGAGGTCGAATCGTTCATGGCGTGAGGAGTTGGATGGGCGTGGTTCGTGGCCACCGGCTGTTCGTCGCTCCGGCTCGCTCCAGGTCGTTCCGGCGGGCAGGCGTTGACGGGCCGGCCGGCAGACATTCACGTGCCGGCCGGCGAGAGCCCCGTTTTGGCGGGAATTTTTCCGGCGAAACGGCGTGATCCGCCCGGAAAGCCTTCGCCGTCGGGGAAATTGGGACGGCCCCCCGACGAAGCGTCCACTCAAGTCTAGCTTGAAGCCGCGGGCGACCGTCTCTCCGGCGGGACCGTAGTACCCCGGTATGCGAAAGAACAGCTATCATTCCACCCGGCGGCGGGGTCGGTTTGCCGCAATTCCGCGAAAAACCAGAATTCCGGTCGCGAATTCTTGGAAGTGGCCTTGACCGGTTCGGCACGAGCAAGTATTTACCCCACCCTCTTCACGAAAAGAGTTGCGACGCCCAAGCGGCAGCGGCCCCGCGATGGGGCTTGAGCCGCGGGCAAAAACGTCCATGGAGGGACAACCACGGATTAACCGGGAGCAGGAGCCGGACCCCGTTCGGCGGTTCGCTTTTTTGCGAGCGAATCGCTTCTCCTCGAAAGGTCGACGGGCCGGCGACTCCAAGGGAATGGAGACATTGTGTTGAATACCACAGCAAAATTGTTCACCGGCTGGATCGTACTGACGATGGGACTGACTTGGGGAACGGCCACGGCCTTCTCCAACGACATGGCGGCGACGGGGATCGCCCAGTCAATCGTCGGTCAGGCACGAACCGCGAAAGAAGAGTGCCGCGAGTTGCTTCGCCGCGCACGCCGCGCCATGGCGGAGAACGATCTCGACGGGGCCGCCAAACTCGTCAATCAGGCCGAGAAGCTGGACGTCTCGTTCGGCATGCTCGACACCTTCGCCGACACACCGGAGAAGGTTCGCCGCGACCTGCAACGCAAGCGGGCCGCCATGGCCGAAGCCGCCAAACCGAGTTCGCGCTTCTCGCCGCTCTCGATTTTCGGCATCGGTGAGCAGAAGGAAGCCGACTCCGACCCCTTCGCCAAACGCGACGCGGCCGACCAACCTTCCGCCCGCACGGCCCCGGGTCAAGTCCCCGGCCAACTGAAGGATCGCAAGGGACAGGCCCAGACGTACCTGCTCAAGGGACGCGCCGAGCTGGCCAAGAACAATCTGCCGGCGGCCGTCCACTGGTATCACCAGGCAGCGGCCATCGATGCGAAGTACGGCGCGAAGGAAGACTCGCCCGCCAAGCTGGCGGCCGACATCCGCGCACGTGGCGGAAGGATTACCCAGCCGCCGGCGAATGACCGAGCCGCCGCGGTGGCTCCGCCCGAACGACCCGAAGGTTCACCGGTCCGCTCGCTGCCCTCCCCGCCGCCGCGGATCGGCGGCGCGGATCAGGCCGCCACGCCGCCACCGGTCGGCTCCGGCAATCAGCTTCCGGCCGCGTTGTCGGGTATGCGTGGCGCGAAAGCCGACGCCCGCGGTGCTCAAGCCGACCCGCGTCAACAAAGCAACCACTTCCTCCGCTCCGCGCGAAAGGCCCTTGCGGTGGGCGATATCCGCCGCGCGGAGGACTTCGTCCGCCAGGCCGAGCAGCTTGGGCTGGCTTATCCCTGGCAGGAGGACTCCCCGCTCAAGGTGCGCGAAGACATCGACAACTGGCGTCAGTTGGCCGAGCAGCCGGACAACCGGCGAAGCACGGAAGCCTATCGCCGACAGTACGCCCGGCTGATGATGGATCAGTCGGAGTCCCTGCTACGTTGGGGCGAGCTGGATCAGGCCGAGCGCCTGGCTCATCTGGCGTCCGATCAACGCGTGCTCTACGCGCCGACGGAAATGAAGCCCTCCGACCTGTTGCAGCGGATCGCCCGGCAGCGTCGCGGACCGAGCGCGCCAAACGAACAACTAGCGGCCCACGGCATGGCCATGGCCAGCGACGGGGGTGGCGCGGCGTCGGCCGATTATCCCGCCGGCGGCGACGCGAAGCAACAAGTGCTCGAAATGACTCGCCAGGCCCGCGCGGCCCTCTCGCAAGGCGATCTGCAAACGGCCGAACGACTGGCCCGCGGCGCGCAGCGACTGGGCGTGCCCGATCAGGTGTTCGCGCCCAACCAAGATCGGCCGGGGCTCGTTCTGCTCGACGTGTTCAACGCCAAACGAGAATCAAGCGCGGTGGTCCGCACCGGCGGCGAGTTCGTGATGCCGGCCACCGGTGAGATGCCGGATCGACAGCGGGCGGATCAAGCCCTTTACGACGCCTCGCGCGATCACTCGCGGAACATGCAGGCGGCCAGCCAGCAAACAATCGACGGGCGTGGCCCGCGTCGGATCGACGTGGCCCAACGCTATCCCACGCCGGCCCCGCCGCGTGAAGAAAATGATCCGGATGGCAGCCCCTTCCGGATGCAGCCGGTTCCCGAGGCAGCCGGGCCGGGGATGTCGCTCTTCCAGCAAGGCGAAGCGGCGCTGCGTCAGCACGACACCAAGAAGGCCTATCAGCTCTTCCGTCAGGCAGCCGGGCACATGCGGGAGATGGACCCCATGACCGCTCAGCGACTGCAAGAGCGACTGCAACTGCTCGGCCCGAACGCGGTCGGCGGTCCGGCCGACGGCCCCGGTCAACCGGCCGTGGACGAAGCCCGGGCCCGGCAGCAGGTGCTTGCCCGGCAGGTGCTGGCCGACCTGGCTCGCCTGGAAACCGAGGCCGAAGCCAAGCGTGAGACAGAACCCAAAGCGGCGCTTGAGATGCTCCAGGAAGCCCGCTCGAAGGTGGAGGATTCTGGTCTGGAGACGACCATGCGGCAGCGTCTGCTGCGTCGCGTGGATGAGCGGATCGCTTCCGTCCAGCGATTCATGAACACCAATGCTCCGGTGATCGCCCAGGAAGAGCACAACCAGCGGGTGCGCGACGATCGGGACCGCGAGCGCAAGATGAAGATCGAGGTCGACGAGAAGGTCGCCATGTTGGTCGACAGGCACAACAAGTTGATCGACGAACAGCGCTACGCCGAGGCCGACGTGGTGGCCAAGCAGGCCGCCGAACTGGCTCCGGACAACCCGGCGGTCGAGCAGTTGCTGCTGTTCTCGAAGTTCCGCCGACGGTTCGAGCACAATCTCGCCTTGGAGGAACAGCGCGAGCAGGGCTTCTGGGCCCAACTCGACTCGGTCGACGAGTCGGCCGTTGGGTTCGACGACCGCCGCCCGATCCGCTTTGGCGACAACTGGGACGAACTGACCGAACGTCGCCGCCGGTTCGCCCGCGCGGAAGGCCGTCAGCGGAGCGAGCGGGAGCTGGAAATCGAGCAGAAGCTCCGCACGCCCGTCTCGCTGCAATTCAATAACGCCCCGCTCAGTCGCGTCCTGGAGCATCTGGCCAACCTGGCCCAGGTGAACCTGCACCTCGACCCGCAGGGGCTGGCCGAGGAGGCCGTCTCGGAGAGTACCCCGGTGACGATCAACCTCAGCCAAGAGATCTCCTTGAAAAGCGCTTTGAATCTGATCCTCCAGCCGCTGCACCTGAGCTACGTGATCAAGGACGAGGTGCTGAAGATCACCAGCGAGCAGTTGCGCGACGGCGAGGTCTACACGGTAACCTACGACGTGGCCGACCTGGTCGTGCCGATTCCGAACTTCGTGCCCGGTCAGATGGGCATCGACGCCGCCATGCAAAAGGCCTACAGCAACCTCGGCTACGGCGGCATGGGCGGCGGCGCGTTCGGATCGCAAACCGCCCCGATGGCCGTGCTGGCCAACGATTCGGGCGAATGCAACACGGGCGCGATCAATCCGGCCGTGCTCGCCCAGCTCTCCGCCGGTGGCGGCGGCGCGGCCACCGGGCAGTCGATGCCGATGGGCTTCGGTCCTGGCGGACTCGGCGGCGGTGCCCAGGCCGACTTCGACAGCCTGATCGAGCTGATCACCTCCACGGTGAAACCGCAGACTTGGGATGAGGTGGGTGGTCCGGGATCGATCGCCCCCTTCGAGACCAACCTCTCGGTCGTCGTCAGCCAGACGCAAGATGTCCACGAGGAGATTGTCGACCTGCTCGAGCAACTCCGCCGCCTTCAGGACTTGCAGGTGACGATCGAGGTACGGTTCATCACGCTCAACGACAACTTCTTTGAACGGATCGGTGTCGACTTCGACTTCGACATTGACGACGATATCGACCGGCCGTTCCAGGTGTTCGGCCGCACGATCGAGGGAACGGCCGATCCCGCGACAGGGGCCGAGCCGGCACGCAACACGCTCGACACCGACTACGACGAAAGCGTCACCGTCGGTCTGCAAGCGCCCGGTGTGTTCTCGGCCGATCTGGACATCCCATTCAACCAGAACAGTTTTGGCCTGGCCGTGCCGCAGTTCGGTGGCTTCGATGCCTCGGCCGGTGCCCAGATGGGCTTCGCCATCCTCAGCGACATCGAGGCGTTCTTCTTCATCAATGCCGCCCAGGGTGATCGCCGCAGCAACGTGCTGCAAGCCCCGAAGGTCACGTTGTTCAACGGTCAGCAGGCGTTCGTCTCCGATACGTCGCAAAGCCCGTTCGTGATCAGCGTGATTCCGGTGGTGGGCGACTTCGCGGCTGCCCAGCAGCCGGTGATCGTGGTCCTCTCCGAGGGCACGTTCATGACCGTGCAGGCCGTGGTGTCGAAGGATCGGCGATTCGTCCGCCTGACGGTGGTGCCGTTCTTCAGCAGCATCGGCGACGACGTGGAAACCTTCCAGTTCACCGGCAGCGAGACGACCACCACGGACACGTCGGCCGACGGTTGGGTCGACCCGAACGACCCGGACGACGACCGGCGTAATGCCGACTCCGAGCAGACCACCACCGAGAGAAGCGGTACCACGGTGCAGTTGCCGACGTTCTCCTTCGTCACGGTGACGACCACCGTCAGCGTGCCCGACGGTGGTACGGTGCTGCTGGGTGGGATCAAGCGATTGAGCGAGGGCCGCAACGAGTTCGGCGTGCCCATGCTCAACAAGATCCCGTACGTCAACCGGTTGTTCAAGAACGTCGGCATCGGCCGCGAAACCCAGAGCCTGATGATGATGGTCACGCCGCGGATCATCATCCAGGAAGAGGAAGAAGAGAGGATCGGCGCCGGCGGACCTTAAGGTCGCCGGCGGCTGGTCGATGAGTCGTCCCTTTTTGGAACCCCTTTTCGCGTCACCCTTTTTTCCACCCTCGTCCAAGCGTTTCTCCCTCCCGGTGCCGTCGCTGGCTTGTCCCCCCGAGCTGGCGGCGGCCTTTTCTTTGCGCCACCGGCAACACGGCCCCGCGCATGCCACTGGCGCCAGCGCCAGTGCCCGCGCACCCCCGCCTACAACGGTTCGCGCGTTTCCGTTATCTTGCACGGTGGTCGGTCGCCGGAGTCGGCCGGCTCTCCAGCCACCCCCGCTGCCCACGGAGATGCACGATGATTCTTTCCGCCGGCCTGACGCCAGCCTGGCAACAGACACTCCTCTTCGAGCAACTCACTCCCGGTGAAGTGAACCGCGCGATCGAGTCGCACTGGTGTGCCTCGGGCAAGGTGCTCAACGCGGCCGCGGCCGTGCATCACCTGGGTGGACCATCGCGGTTGATCAGCGTGGTGGGCGGTCCGGCCCGCGAGGAAATCGAGCAGGACATGGCCCAGATGGGCGTGGAGGCCCGGTGGATCGTCACCCACTCGCGCACCCGGGTCTGCACGACGGTGATCGATCGCTCGGCCCACGTCACCACGGAACTGGTCGAGGAAGCCTTGCCGTTGAGCGACGACGAGTTGGACGCCTTCCAATCGGCCTATGCCGACGAAGCGGTCGAAGCCGAGGCGGCGATACTCAGCGGCTCGCTTCCCCAAGGTGTGCCCACGTCGCTCTACCGCGACCTGGTCGAGGCAACCGCCTGCCCGGTGATCCTCGACTTCCGGGGCGATGGGCTACGCCAAACGCTCGACCTGGAACCGCTGCTGGTCAAACCCAATCGCGAAGAATTGGGCAACACGGCTGAGCGCGAGCTAACCGACGATGCCGACGTGCATCGAGCCATGCGGGAACTCAACGCGGCCGGTGCCCGTTGGGTCCTGGTGACCCAGGGCAACGGTCCATTGTGGCTCAGTTCCAAAGACGAATTGCACGAAATCCTCCCGCTGGAAGCCGAGAGTTACCAGAACACGATCGGCAGCGGCGATACCCTGGCCGCCGGCGTGGCCTGTGGGCTGCGCGAGGGTCGGGAGATGACCGAGGCGGTCCGTTTGGGCGTGGCCGCCGCCACGCTGAACATCGAGACGATCCTGCCCGCCCGGTTCGACGGCCGACGTGCCCATCTGCTGGCCGAACGCGTCGAGATGCGACGGATCGATTAGCCCGGACTATTCGCCGCAAAGAACGGGCCCCAGTCCGTCCAATTGGTGGCCCGAGAGCAAACGCAGTCCACCGCCGTCCCAGCGCACGATCAGAACTCCCGCGGGCCGGGGTCGGCCGTCGGGTAATCCGGCTCGGTGGGCGGGGTGGCGGGCGGAGTTCGCCGGGAGGTGGCTTCCGAGCCCGTGGGGACGCTTTGGCTGGGGGCTGCGTCCTCGTTATCGTTCGCATAAATGGGCTGGTAGACGTAGCTGTTCGGCCCGGTCCATACCTTGCGATGCCCCACCGGCTGGCGCATCAGCGGATAGTAGGGGAATGACCCGAGCACCGGGTCGTACGTCCAGGGATCGCGATAGACCGGATAGGGCAGTCCCACCGGCACACGCGTCTGGTAGTTGTACATCCGCCGCAGGTAACGCCGCGACACGCCTCGATAGCCGGGCGCGGCCGTGACGTCGACGAACGGATTCCTGGCCAGCGTGTTCCGCTCGATCACGTCGCTTTGAACCTGCCGCTGTCGTTCGACGGCCCAGCGGCGTTGCTGTTCGGCCCAGCGGTGAGCATCGCGGCCGGCATCCAGCGGCGAGTATTCCGTCCGCGTGTTGGCCCCGGACCCGGGCTGAGCGGCAAAGGCCGGTCCGGTCCAGACGACAGCCGCCAGCACGACAGCCGCCAGCACGACAGCCGCCAGCACGGCGGCCGGCAAGATCGCTCGGATGTGCCTGTTCATTGTGCTGTCCGTGTGAGATGAGTCGACGTGTGTGATTGGGCCTCCCGCAGTCGGGCGCCTGCCATGCCTCGCTCGGGCAGAGCGCCTCGTACAGCGGACCCGTACAGCGGCCCCGTACAGTGGCACAGTGCCCCCGCAAGGGGCCCATTCAGCGCGCACCTTCAGTCTACTCCGGTACCCCGCCGGGGGCAAGCTGACGGCGCGCCTCGAACGCCACCACCGCCACGGCCACCGACAGGTTGAGGCTCCGGGCCTCCCGTCGGATGGGAATCCGCAGGCAGCGGTCGGCGTGCCGCTCGCGCAGCGACGGCGGTAGCCCCCGCGACTCACAGCCGAAAACGAGCACCGGGTCGGGCTCGAATGCGACGGAGGTGTAAGGGCGATTGGCCGTCTTGGTGAGCAACCACGGATTGCGCCCCGGGAGCCGCTCGGTCAGGGCCGCCCAATCGTCGACCACTTCCCAGTCGAGATGCTGCCAGTAGTCCATCCCCGCCCGACGGAGGTGTTTGTCGTCCAGCCGGAAGCCGAGCGGCCGGACCATCCAGAGCTTGGCCCCCAGGGCCACGCAGGTGCGTCCCACGCTGCCCGCGTTGTAGTGGATTTCCGGTTGATAGAGCACGATGTCCATGGGGAATGGCGACGCAAGACCGGGAAGTGGGTGGCTGGCGACTCGGCACTGCGCGGCAGGTATTGCCTGAAAACCAACAACGCGCGGCAGTTCAACTGTATCGCTTGCCCGGCCAGTCTCCCAGAGGGACCGACAGGAGGATTGCAGAGTCGATTTCCTCCGTCATTCTCGAGAAGCTTGTGCCCGCGAAAGCGGGGATCGGGAATCCAGCGACCCGCATTCTTCCGTCATTCCCGAGTAATCGGGAATCCAGCGACCCATCCCAATTGCCTGGATTCCCGCGTGCGCGGGAATGACGTGTTTGTGTGACGGCGGTGCGTCGAGCCGTGTGGGCACCCTGGATTCCCGCGTGCGCGGGAATGACGCAAGACGTCCGTCGCCGTGGGTGACCTGTCCGACCCTGGATTCCCGCGTGCGCGGGAATGACGCAGGGAGGCTCAACGCCAAGCTGCAATCGACTTTGCAATCCTCCTGGAGCGACCGACCCCTCACCGGTGCCGCTGGCCGGGGTCCCGCTCGGACGTCCCTCGCGGTATCCTGGACCAAGATGGGCGGGTCCGGCGATCGTTCTCGCCGCCGTCACCTACCAGGTCACCATCTCTACAATGTCGCACCGGCCCATGGAAGATTCACATCGCCCGCTGATCTGTCTGACCGGCGCGACCGGCTACATCGGTGGGCGGTTGCTCCCGCTGCTGGAGCAACGGGGCGAGCGGTTACGGTGTCTCGCCCGGCGTCCCGAGTCGCTCCTGGCCCGCGTTGGCCCGTCGACGGAAGTCGTCCAGGCGGATGTCTTGGAGGACAGCGCTGGCGACAAGGCGTCACCCGCCGACGGCACGCTCGACGCGGCCTTGCAAGGCGTCGACACAGCGTACTATTTGATCCACTCGATGGGAACCGGCGGCGACTTCGAGCGGAACGACCGTCGCGCGGCGCGGAACTTTGCCGCCGCCGCGCGACGCCGTGGCGTACGCCGAATCATCTACCTGGGCGGTTTGGGCGACCAGGGCGAGCAACTCTCGCCGCATCTGCGCAGCCGGCAAGAGGTGGGAGAGATCCTCCGCCAGGAACGCACGCCAGTGATTGAGCTGCGCGCGTCGATCATCATCGGATCCGGCAGCCTCTCGTTCGAATTGATTCGCGCGCTGGTGGAACGCCTGCCGGTGATGATCTGCCCCCGCTGGGTGTCCACGCCCGCGCAACCGATCGCAGTCGAAGATGTGCTGGCCTACTTGGTGGCCGCGCTCGATCTCCCACTGGGCGACGCGGCGATCGACGACGCGGCGGGTGGCGGCGACGCGGCGTCCTCGGCCAAACGGGACGTCGAGGGCGATCAGGCCGGGCCGAGTGAGCCCACCCAACGGCGCCCCGCTTCCGCAAGCCGGGTCTACGAAATTGGCGGCCCGGATCCCTCGTCGTATAAAGACATCATGCGGTGTTATGCCGAGGAGCGGGGGCTACGACGCTGGATGATCTCCGTGCCCGTGCTCACGCCGCGATTGTCCAGCCTGTGGTTGGGGCTGGTCACGCCGGTGTACGCACGCGTGGGGCGGAAGCTGATCGAGGGCTTGCGCAATCCGACCGTGGTGCGAGACCCGGCCGCGCGGACCGACTTCCCCATTGTCCCACGCGGTTTGCGGCAGGCCATTCGCCGGGCGCTGGTCAACGAGGACCGAGAGTTCGCCCAGACACGCTGGTCCGATGCCCTCTCTTCCGGTGGCGAACCAGGGACATGGGGAGGGCAATGGTTCGGCAACCGGATTGTCGATTCTCGCGCGATCGACGTGCCCGTACCCGCCGTCAAAGCGTTCGATCCGATCCAACGCATCGGCGGGCAAACGGGGTGGTACTTTGGCAACTGGCTGTGGCGGGTGCGGGGGCTGCTCGATCTGATGATCGGCGGCGTGGGCATGCGCCGCGGCCGTCGCCACCCGACCGAGCTTTGCCCTGGCGACGCACTCGACTTCTGGCGGGTGGAAACCTGCGAGCCCAACCGGCGATTGCGGCTCTCGGCCGAGATGCGGCTGCCGGGCCGCGCCTGGCTGGAGTTCGAAGTGGAAGACCGAGGCAACAACTCGACCATTCGCCAGACGGCCATCTTCGATCCCATCGGCTGGTCCGGTTTGGCCTACTGGTACGCCCTCTACCCACTGCACGAGCTGGTCTTCCGGGGCATGTTGCGCGGCATCGCCCGCGCCGCCCGGCGTGGAGCGGACAGCTAAGGCGCGTCGCGCCGGATCAGGCGACTGCCCGTGGCTGAACCATCTCGCAAGCCGGTATCGCGGCAGCGGGTGGTGAAAGCATGCCACGTTCGCCAGCCCCGCAACGGGTTGGCAAGCGGGGTCGCAACGCGGACCAATCGCCAATATAATGGGATAGACTTGAGTGGACCGGGAGACATCGTCACGAGTCAGGAACCACCCATGAGAACGAAAGCCGCGAATCGTAATCCACGCTGGCGCCGTGTCCGCCAGCTTTGCATTTGCTTCGCGCTGGCCTGGTGTGCCGGAGCCGCCGCGGTGTTCGCGGGCACCGCCTCGAATCCAACGATTCGCTCCGGCGATTTGGGGTTCCGCAAGATCGTGGCCATCGAGCGGCACAAAATCAACTCCACGCACGTCTACACTTATCATCAGGAGGGCTTGCGGCCGGGCGGAGGGCTGTGGCTGGCCGACTTCGCCGGGCCCGAGGTCGAAATGATCCGACTGCTGGACGGCTCCCAGGGCGTGATCCTCGACGCCAATCTGCACTACGATGGTCGCACGCTGCTGTTCAGTTGGAAGCGGACGATGGACGACCCCTTCCAGCTATTCACCATCGATCTTCAGACGCGCGAGTTGAAACAGATCACCGACCACGAGTCGAACAACTTCAACGCCTGCTGGCTTCCCGACGGCGGGATCGCGTTTCTTTCCGATCGCAAGCCAGCGTTCGCCTACTGCTGGAAGACAACCACGCCGATCCTCTGGCGCTGCGACGCGGACGGTAGCCGGCCGATCCGCCTCAGCGCCAATTATCTGAACGACTTCACCCCGGCCGTCTTTGCCGACGGACGGATCGTCTACAGCCGCTGGGAATACGTCGATCGCCCGGCGATTCCCATCCAGAGCCTCTGGTCGATCAACCCCGACGGGACACGCTTGGCCGGCGTGTTCGGCAATCGGGTGCTCAGTCCCGCCACGCTGATGGACGCCCGCGAAATCCCCAACAGCGACGGGAAGATCCTTTGCGTGCTGACCGCCCACAACGGCCCCTGTCGCGGGGCAATCGGCATCGTCGATCCACGCCTGGGGGCCAACGCGCAGGCGGCCATCGAAAATCTTACGCCGGAAGTAAACATCGGCCGGGTCGACCAGGGCAGCGGCAACCACGTGCGCGGGCCGTACCTCAATCCATTTCCGCTGGACGAAAAGCAATACCTCGTATCCAAGGCGGGTACGATCGAACTGCGCGACTACGCGATGACTCGCCAGGAGACGATCCTGCCCGGTGGCGAGGGCCTCGGCTTCTACGCCCCGCAACCCGTCCGGCGCCGGGCACGCGAACGGCTGATTGCGGCCAGCGTGCCCGATCCCCAAGAGGCCGACACGGAGTGGGCCACGATGTTCATGCGCGACGTTTACATCGGTTTGGGCAACCAGGTCGAGCGCGGTTCGATCGAGCGGCTGGCCGTCGTGCAGGAAGTGGAAAAGCCGCTGGGGATCGACCCCAGCTTGCGGGCCTTTGGGTTCCAGTTCCCGGTTGTCAGCGCCGGGGCCACTTATGCTCCCAAGAAGGTCTGGGGATACGCCCGGGTGGAGGAGGACGGGTCGGCGCATTTCAAGGTCCCCGCCCAACAGCCGATCTACTTCCTTCCACTCGACGCCGAAGGCCGGGCCGTGCAGCGGATGCGCACCTTCACCCACCTGATGCCCGGTGAAGTGCAGAGCTGCGTCGGTTGTCACGCCGATCGCAACAGCGTTCCGCCCACACAGCCGCGAGCCGGCGCCGCCCTGGCCATGCTCCGCGAGGCGGAACCGCTGGTCGAGCCGGAGTGGGGCGCGACCGGCTTCAGCTACGCCCGCATCGTCCAGCCCGTGCTCGATCAGCATTGCGTTGAGTGTCACAATTGGGAGGAGAAGGCCGGAGGCATCGAACTGACCGGCGACAGGACCGACTTCTTCAATGTGTCGTACGAGTACCTCGTGAGACGGAAGCCGGGCGGAGGCGAGACCACCCACGGATCGCCCATGACCGAGTGGATCCCCACCTACAACGGACAGGAAGCGAACATCCTGGAGATCGCTCCCGGCCGCTGGGGGGCCAAGCCATCGATTCTCGGCCAGATCGTCGCCACCGGCCATCCCGACGAGGAGGGCCAGCCGCGCGTGGAGTTAACGCCTCAAGAGCGGCACCGCATCCACCTCTGGATGGACCTGAACGTGCCCTACTATCGCAGTAGCGATTCGGCCTATCAGGCCAACCGGGGCTGCCGGCGAATGGTCCCCTCGACGCTGCCGCGGACCTTCGCCGACGTGGCCAGCCGGCGCTGCGTCTCCTGCCACGAGGGGCTGAAGGATGTCTTTCGCACGCCGGACCCCGACTCGTTCTTCCTGCGGATCGAGCACCCGGAGCGCAACAGTTTCCTCGCCGCGCCGTTGGCCCCAGCGGCGGGCGGGACCGGGAAGTGCGGCAAGGCCGTCTTCGCCGACGCCGACGATCCCGACTACCAAACCCTGTTGCGGACGTTCGACGAAACCGCGTCGCGGCTGCGCGAGGTGCCGCGCATGGACATGTGTGAGTTGGAGGATTAGGAGCCGCCGGAGTCGGCGTTCCCGGAAACCCCGTCTCCGTCTTGCCCCAATGGGTCTCGCCGTCGTCCGCCCAACGTGAGAATCACTAGGAATCCAGCATCTCGCGGGCATGGTAGCTGGAGCGGACAAACGGGCCGGCCGCCACCCGCTCGAACCCCAAGCCCCGGGCCAGCTCGGCCAAACGGTCGAACTCCTCGGGCTCCACGTAGCGGGCGACCGGCAGGCAGTCGGAGTTTGGCTGCAAGTATTGCCCGACGGTCAGCAGCCGGCAGCCGGCCTCGCGTAACCGGCCAAGCCAGTCGAGCACCTCCGGCTGGGTTTCGGCAGGCCGAGCATGATGCCCGTCTTGGTCTTCATCGCGGGGTCGAGCCGGCCGATCAGGCGGAACATCTCGAGGGTCCAATCCGGATCGGTCCGGGGATGGCGCGCCGCATGGAAAAGCCGGGGGACGGTTTCGGTATTGTGGTTGTAGACGTCCGGCCGGGCCTCGACAACGCGCTCCACGTCGCGGGCGTTTCCGGCGAAATCGCTCGGCAGCACCTCGATGGTGGCCGGCTGGCCGCTCTGGTCGCGCGTGGCCTCGCGCACCGCCTGGACGGTTTGGAAGAAGTGCTCGGCCCCGCCGTCGGGCAGGTCGTCGCGGGTAACGCAGGTGATCACCACGTGCCGCAGCCCCAGCCTCCGCGACGCCTCGGCCACGCGCCGCGGCTCGTCTGGCTCCGGCGGCCGGGGCGATCCGCTGGTGACCCCGCAGAACCGGCAGCCACGAGTGCAGATCTCGCCGAGGATCATGAAGGTGGCCGTCTGTTGCGCGTAGCACTCCATGCGGTTGGGGCATCCGGCATGGCGGCACACGGTGTTCAGCCCCAGTTGACGCACCAGCTCCGCCGTTTCCGCCGACACCCGCCCGGCCGAGCCCTTGGGCACGTTACGCTTCAACCAACGTGGCAGGCGCGGAGAGACGAGCGGCAGTGAGCCCTCGCGCGGGGGTGGACAACTTGACGCCATGGCGGGCATGCACTTTGGTTCGTGGGGCGGCGGAGGGCCGGACAACGGCAACGCCAAGCCGGGAGCCAGGAGGGCCGGGCGGTTGAGAACGCGGTCGATTGTGGGTAAAACGTATTATCGCGCCCCCGCCCTCGCCGGGCAATGGGAGCGGGGCAAGTTTTTGATGCCGGCGCGGCCTATGTTCGCGATTCAGAGAACGGGATGCACACGATCAGGCAGAAACCCGACCGCCTGCGCCTGGTTTAGCCCCCCCGACACCGCTCATCCGTCAGTTGGCAATGCAACCCTCAGTAATGGCCGGGACCTGTTAGCTCCCGGCCATGGAAAACGCATTTCGTGAAGCGACGCAAGGAGAGAAGCCACGGCCGGAAAGAATAAAAAAAAGAAGGCGAAGGACGAAAACCCCAACGAACGGGTGATCGCCCAAAACCGCAAGGCACGGCACGATTACGTGGTGCTCGATACGCTCGAGTGCGGTTTGGTGCTCCGTGGCAGCGAGGTGAAGAGTCTGCGCCGGGGGCAGTGCTCTCTCCAGGAAGCCCACGGCCGGGTGCGCGATAGCGAGGTGTGGTTGGTCGGTTGCGACATCCCGGAGTACACCGAGGCCAATCAATTCAACCACGATCCACGTCGGCCACGGAAGCTGTTGCTGCATCGCCGCGAGATCAACAAGTTCGCCGCGCAGGCTTACGAGAAAGGCCTCACCCTGGTACCGCTGAAAATGTACTTCAAGCGGGGCGTGGCGAAGGTACTGCTGGGCATCTGCCGGGGGCGTCAAAAGCACGACAAGCGGGAGAAGATGAAGAAGGCCCAGGACCGCCGGGAGATCCGCCAGCAGATGAACCGCCGACGGTAGCCGGCCCTTGGCGTGGGTACGCAGCAGCAGGCTCATTTCACCCCCGGGCGACGCGGGGAGCGATGAAGCGTGGCCCGCGAATCACGCCAATCGGGGCGAATCGTTTGCCTCTAGTGCCTTATCACGCTTAATAAGCAGTATGCCACTGACTTCTCGCCAGTGACGGATGTCGAGGTCGTGCCGGACCTGGAATACCTTGAGTTCGAGTACCGGGAGGCCCAGGCCGAAGAATCGCGCGAGTTGCAGTCGCGCGAGCTGCAGTTGGTGTTCGATCCGGAGTTCCTTTAATCACGCCCCA
>Ga0180435_10002830_pt1 | contig 17574 bp, 9 predicted proteins | sample SS_ome_3_FD_132467 | JGI IMG/M metagenome (GOLD analysis project Ga0180435, IMG submission 132467) | Hypersaline lake sediment archaeal communities from the Salton Sea, California, USA - SS_3_S_1 metaG | ecosystem: Environmental > Aquatic > Non-marine Saline and Alkaline > Hypersaline > Sediment...
AGGACGCCGGCGTCCTGGAGGAGGATATTGAGCTCGTTGTGGTTGAGCTTGACGAGCGAGCCGGTCACGCTCTGCACGGTGAGCATGTAGGTGAGGAAGGCGATGGCGAGGATCACGCCGGTCATTGTGATGAGGGAGCGCAGGAGGCGGCGCTTGAGCCCGGCCCAGCTTATGATGGACGCGGTTATCCAGGGGATGTGCACCTGTTCCGGAATGGCTGCGTTGTTTGCCACGGTTATTTCTCCGCGCCTATTCCGCCGACGTTGATGTTGAGGTTGCGCCGCTCCTCGAGGCGGTGGAGCTTGCCGTCCCGGATCCAGAGGATCCGGTCGGAGACGTCCAGCATCTTCATGTCGTGCGTCGCCGAGATGACGGTGATGCCGCGCTCGTCCTTGAGCTGTCGCAGGAGGTCGATGATCTCCTCGCCGGTCTTGACGTCGAGGTTCGCGGTCGGCTCGTCGGCCAGTATGATGACCGGGTCGTTGGCGATGGCGCGTGCGACGGCGACCCGTTGTTGCTGTCCGCCCGAGAGCTCATATGGCCGGTGGAAGATTCGGTCGCCGAGCCCGACTCGCCTGAGGATTTCCGCGCCTTTGTCGCGCGCGTCGTCCGGGGCCAGGCCGGCGAAGGTCATGGGGAGCGTGATGTTTTCGAGCGCGGTCAGGACGGGGAGGATGTTGTAGGTCTGGAATATGTAGCCGATTTTCTGGCACCGCATCCAGGCGAGCTCGTAGGAATCGAGCTGGGCGACGTCTATCTCGTCGATGAAGACCATCCCCTCCGTCGGCGAGTCGATGCCGCCTATCATGTTGAACAGCGTGGACTTGCCGGAGCCGGACGGGCCCATGATGGAGAGATACTCGCCGCGATACACGTCGACGGTGATGTCGTCGAGGGCCTTGGTGACGTTCCCGCCTTTGCCGTAGTAGTAGCGCTTGACGTCGATCGCGCGGATGACGATCTCGCCTTGTTTTGTTTCGTCCGCCATCCGGCGTTTGTCCGATTCTGTTCTTGCAAGACCTGTGCGAGACTGTATTATATCGGGGTTGCCCGGTGGTGCAAGTCAGTTGCGCAATATCGGGTAACAGGACTTGTCCCGCGCAGAGAAGAGGCCGTAGCGGCATGGGATTGCTCAAGAAAAGGGACAAGGGCCGCGTCGACCGGCGCCGGTCCTTGGCGGGGGTTCCCGTCCTTCACGACAACGTGAAGGTCGTGGAGGATTCCGGCGGGACGTTTGTGCTCAAGATGCAGATACAACGTGGCTACGGATTCTTCGAGCGGTTTCGCCCGGCCGTGTCGGAACGGAAATACGAGCTTGACGAGTTCGGGACGTTTGTCGTGAAGGAAATCCAGCGCCGCAAGACGGTCATGGATATCATCCGTTCTTTCGAGAAGCGTTTTCGGATGAGCCACCGCGAGGCGGAGCTGGGGGTCGTGGCGTTCGTCAAGATGCTGATGAAGCGCAACGTCCTTTCCGTGGTCGTCGAATAGGTTGCGCGAAGCACCACCCACGAGGGTGCGAATCCCCTCGGCATCAAAAGGTCTGCCCCGTTGGAACATGTGCGACGTCTGTGCCTCCTTTGCCTGATGCTTGCCTGCGCACTCTGTGCGCCGGCCGCCAGGTGCGGGGAGGGCGAGGCCGATGCGGCCGGCGCGATGCTGGCCGAGATGCGCGACATATTCGGCGCCGGCCCGCGCGCGCCGGGCATGCCGGCCAACAAGGCCCTCGAGGAGAAGGTCGCACGCCGCTTCCGTGACAGCGGCTTTGCTACCGGCGAGGTGCGGTTCCACGCCCCGGTCTTTCTGCCGGGCAAGACTTCCATACAACTGGCCGGCGGGGCGTCTGTCGCGCTCCAGGCCATGCATCCCACGCTGATGCGGCCCGGCAATTTCTCCGAGCCGGAGTTCACTACCCGGCTCGTCTATCTGGCGCGCGGCGAATATGACGACCTGGGGCGCGTGGCGGGGACGGACCTGGACGGGGCCGTCGCGCTGATGGAGTTCGACTGCGGCGACCGGTGGGTCGATCTTCTGCGTTTCGGCATCAAGGGGTTCATCTTCATCGGCCGCGGCCACTACGACTACGCCGATTCTTACGCCAAGATATACAACACCGAGATGGGCGTGCCGCGCTTCTTCGTGTCGGCCGAGGACGGCGCCCGGCTGAGGGCGGCGTGTGAGCGTGGCACCGCGCCGGAGGCCCTGGTCCGGTCCGTCCCCTCCCGGTGGAAGATAGAGGCGCTGCGCGACGTCTGGGTTCTTGTTCCGGGAAGCGATTCCGAGCTGAGCAAGGAAGTCGTGGTCCTGACGGCGCCGATGGACGCGAACTCGGCGGTGCCCGAGCGCGCGTTCGGCGGCCAGTCGGCCGGGAACCTGTATCTCCTGCTCAAGATGCTCGACGCCTTCGAGGCCGCGCCGCCTCGCCGGTCGGTGATGCTGGCCGCGGTCAACGCCCACACGGACAATTTCCTGGGCGAGCGCATGCTGGCGTGGCACCTGCTCGCCGACCAGAACGCCGTCGAGGAGACCAGGTACACCGTCGCGGTTGAGATGAGGATCATGCGGCTCTACACGGAGATGTACCGCCTTCTCAAGCTTGAGCACGTTGACCTCACCGATGACGATCTCCAGAGCTGGATGGAGGTGCTCTGGCAGCTCGACGCGCGGCAGGAGGCCGAGCGCGACGCCGAACAGGCAAGGGTGGAAGCCGCGACGGAAAGCTTGTCGTTCGGGGATTACGCGGCCCTCGTCGGCCCGGTCGGCTGGATCGTCCTTGTCCTGCTCGCGGCTATCGGGGCGGTGACGGGCCGGTGGGTCGACGCACGAATGAAGAAGGGCTACATGTGGTCGGCCGCACTGCTTCTGCTCGGGCTGTTGTTCGGTTCGTTGAACGCGTGGAACATCGTGGACAGGAAGCGGGCCATTGCGGCCAGGGAGGCGGGCGGCTATCTGACCGAACTCACTGAGGCCGAGCTCGAGAAACTGTCCCCGCTCGACATCGAGCCGGTGCTCGACCTTGCCCCGTTCACCGAGGAAGACTATCAAGCGGCCATCGACGCCGTCATCAAGAAATTGAAAGACGAGAGCAGTGGCTTCGTCGCCAAGCTTGCGACCGACGACCAGGCGGCTTTGATGCTCAAGGAAGACATCAAGCGCGTCGAGGCCCTGAGAAACCTGAGCTTCGCCGAGATGAAACAGTGGGCGAACCGCGTCAAGACGGTCTTCGACGACGAAAAACTGCTGGAGAGCTGGCGGTCGAAGCTGGACGGCAGCACGGGCAAGCGGCGGCCCGTCAAGGAGAAGCTCCAGGAAGAGGCGATGCGGAACCTGAACCGCCTCAAGATGAGACAGATGGCGGTGTCCAACAACAAGGAGATGGACCCGGACGAGAAGCAGAAACTGCTGGAAGCAATGCAGGCCCGCCGCAAGGACCTGACCAAGGTCCTGGTCCTCTTCAACAAGCTCGACATCGGCATCGGTCGAAACCGAGTGTATTACCGGCAGATTGCGGCCAACGACGTGCAGCGCGAGATACTGAAGGGGTACCGCGACACCCTGGTCGAGGACTTCGGCGAGCGCCGCAGGGAATTGAGGAACGTCCTCGAACTGGACACCGCCAACGACTCGGTGCGGGCCGCGCTCGGCAAGATGAATGTGTCCATGGTCATCAACCTCGACGTAAACTGGAACAGCGACCGCTTCGGGTTCTGCTCATTCAATCCATACATCGGCGGCGACTGGCAGGCCAAGTTCGGGAAAGCGGCCGCGGCCATAGCCGAGGGCATCCACGGAAAAGCCAACCCGGAGCCGAGCCCGTTCGTGGACGCGTTGAGCCGGGAAGGCGGCCGGACGGAGCAGTATTTCTTCTATTCGACCGTGTCGCCGGCGCCGTATTTCCACGCGGCCCAACAGACGCCGGCCTTCAGTCTGAGAAGTGTTTTCGTGAACCACGGTGCGGCCTTCAGCCCCGCGGACACGTTCGATCGCCTCGACGCCGGTCGAATGCTGCGGCTCCACAGGTGGGTCCTGCATTACCTGCAAGCCGTCCTGGATGACAGCGGTATCACCGCATCGGACATCCTGGGCAAGCCGAATCCCTGGTGGGCGCCGCTGTGGTCGACGATGTTCCGCACCTTCACGTTCGACCAATTCTCCGGGAAGACGGTGCCCGATGCGGCGGTCCCCGGATGCCTCATCTCTCTTTACACCACGAACGGTAGCCCCCCATTCCTCGTCGACGGAGACGTGGTGAACTGCTATCGCACGATGTCCGACACGACCGGAACCGCCGTCCTCTACGCCATACGCGAGAGTTCCCAATTCGCTCCGATTGCGTACCAGCTGGACGAGGGTTTTGACAAGGCGTTGTACGACATCGACAAGGGCCGCGTGCAGGAGTCGAAACAGCTCAGCACCAACATATATCGCCTGCCGAGCTGGACCCTGCCGGTGTTCCCCTGCACCGAGTTTCCGGTCTACGACCGAACGGACCCCACGCTCGTGTCGGACGCGGCGATCCTCGCCCAGCGATACTGGCCCATGAGCGCCGCCATGAAGTCGCCGGCGCAGAAGTACAGCACCCACGGGCTTGCCTGCCTGTCCGAGGCCAAGTCGCACATCTCCCGTGGGCCGGCGTCCGTCTCCATCTGGCGAAAGGACGAGGAGTACCAGCCCGAGCGCCTGCTTCTGCTCACCAACGACAGGCGGGCGGTTCTCAATTCGACCGAAGAGGAGCCGGAGGGGACCGGGTTCTTCCGCCCCGAAGAGCTCGGCCCCGATTTCTTCGCCCAGGCCGCCCGCGACATGGATGTGATGAACCGGGACCGGCTGAGCAACATGAAGGGCGTTTCCAACGAGCTGGTGACCGACTTCCTTGAGCAGGGCGGGCAGGCGCTCGCCGAGATGGAACAGAAGAAGGCGGACCACGACCACAACGGCTTCCTGCTCGCGAACTACACGGCCCTGGGCAACGAGGTCAAGGCGTACGATCAGATCCGGACGATGAACGCCGACATGCTCAAGGCCATCGTTCTCTACATGGCCCTGATGTTGCCGTTCTGTTTCTTCCTGCAGAAGCTGGTCTTTCATTTCACCAAGCTCGAGCAGGACATGCTCGCCTTCGTCCTCATGTTCACCGGCGTGTACGTCGTGTTCCGCCTGATTCATCCCGCGTTCCGGATTGCGAAGAACCCGGAAGCCATCTTCATAGCGTTCGTCCTCGGTGCGATCGGCTGTTTCGTGATCTGGGTCCTGCACAAGCGGTTCGAGACGGAGATGCAGGTGCTCTTCGGCAACACCACGGGCATGGAGGGGGACGTGGCCTATGCCACGGTTGGCCAGACCGCGATGATCATCGGCGTCAACAACATGAAACGGCGCAGGATTCGAACCTCCCTCACCACGGCCACCATAGTGCTGGTTGTCTTCACGATGCTCGCTTTCTCCAGTGTATCGAAGAAGATGCGGCCGACGCTCATCAACAAGGCGGATGAGTCGCCGTACACCGGGCTCTTCTACCACTGGCCGGCCGGCCGGGCGATGGACGACGAGACCGTGACGGTTATCAAGAACATTTTCAGCGGCCGCGCCGACGTGCTCGTGCGCCGCCTCCTGTACCCGGCCCAACCGATGCTTGTCTCCGGGCCGGAGACGACGATAGACGTTCAGGCCGTCATCGGGCTTCCTCCGGCCGAGGACGGATTCCTGGACCGCCTGCCACTGATGCACGGCCGCAACTTCTCGTCGCCGGTCGCACGCGAGATAATGCTCCCGGGCCGGGCCTTCGAGGCGCTCAAGATACCGGAGGACCAGGTGGGGCGCGTGACGCTCACTATCTTCGGTGAAGAACTGACCCTCGTGGGTGTCATCGACGACGAGCGATACCGTTTCATGCGAGACCTTAACCCCGACATGTCGCTGTTGCCGCTCAGCCGGGAGCAGGCCCAGGAACAGAGGACGAAGGAAGAGGAGGAGGTGTTCGGAGCGCTGACCGTCGACATGGCCGCCCTGGCGTTCATGCCGGACGGGCTGGCCGCCAAGTTCGACGCGAGACCGTTCACGGTATCCGTCCGGTTCCCGGAGAATGACGAGGGCAAGATAAAGACCAACCTCTGGGACGAGGTCTCTCTGTTCCTGAGCGTCGCCCGGGCCAAGTTCTACGTCGGGACCAAGGAGGCCGTCAAGCCCGATGAAGAAGCCGAACAGGTGATCCGGCCCGGCATCTACTACATCGGCTCGAGCTACCGCACCTCGATCGGCGGGATGTCTCGGCTCTTCATCCCGCTCCTGATCGCCGGCTCGATCATCCTGAACACGATGCTGGGGACGGTCTACGAGCGCAAGTACGAGATCGCGGTGTACAACGCCATCGGCCTGAACCCGACGCACATCTTCATGTTCTTCCTGGCCGAGGCGTTTGTCTACGGCGTCATCGGGTCCGTCGGCGGCTATCTCATAGGCCAACTGCTGGCGATGCTCATCAAGGCGCTCGATGTCGTCGAGGGGATCAACGTCAATTTCTCCTCCCTGATGGTCGGATACGCCATCCTGTTCACGATCGCCCTCGTTCTCCTGTCCACCATATACCCGGGCATCGTGGCGACGAAGACGGCCGTGCCCTCGGGCAAGCGCAAGTGGTCGATGCCGGAACACGACGGGCGCAGGATGCAGGTCGTTTTTCCCTTCATCTACCAGCCCCACCTGGCGCCCGGCGTGATGCACTACCTGCACGAGTATTTCTCGAAGTTCACGGAGCAGTCGATCGGGGACCAGATCGCCTCGCTACAGGGCATACAGACCGGCACGGACGGCCACGGGCGCACCACGTACCACCTGAAATACGGCATCGCGCTCGCCCCCTTCGACCTCGGAGTCACGCAGAGCGTATCCTTCACCACCCACTTCGACGATGTCGTCGGCAGTTACCGCGTGTACATGACGATCACGCGCGTCTCGGGGCAGGATATGAACTGGGTCACGACGAACAAGCCGTTCATGGAGAAACTGCGCAAACTGCTGATCCGGTGGCGGAACATTGATCCGACACAGCACGAGTGGTACGTGGAGCAGGGAAACAAGTTGTTCGTGGAGGCAGAGACCGGCAAGCAGGACGCCACCGAGGCATAGGGGCGCGTCCGACAACGAGAACAGCGGCTGAGGGCATCCGGCCCGGGCGTCGGGCCGGACGCCCGGCCGCACTATTCGGAGCGGGTACACAGAGGTGTCGTTCACCGACGACAAAGAGCTGCAAGAATATAGAAATATCATGACGCCGCCGAAGGTCGAGCGGTTCGAGGACGGTTTCGGCTGGAAGGCGGTCGCCGGCGCCATATTCCTCGGCTTCATCGTCAACCCCGCGACCGACTACCTCTCGCTGGTCATCGGCGGCGAGGCCGGCATCAGCGGCGCGATGAAGTGGGTCATGATCATCTTCTTCGCCGAGGTGGCCAAGCGCTCCTTCAGCGTCCTCAAGACCCAGGAACTTTATGTTCTGCACTTCATGAGCGGCGCGGCCCTGGCCGACCCGTTCACCGGCTATCTGTGGACGCAGTACGTCGCGCAGTCTGAATACGTACAGGGGCTCGGTCTCGCCGCCGAGCTCCCGAGGTGGGCGGTCCCGCGAGCCGCTGACATCCAGGCCGGTGGCCGGACGTTCATGACCGTGGCCTGGGTCCCGATCATAATCCTCACCCTCTTCGGACAGATCGTCAGCCGGATCGACAACTACGGGCTCGGGTACGTCCTCTACCGCGTGGTGAGCGACGTGGAAAAACTGCCGTTCCCGTTCGCGCCGGTCGGGGCCGCCGGCATCGTTGCGCTGTCGACCGACCGCGGGGACGAGACCGTCTGGCGCTGGCGCTGCTTTGCCATCGGCTCGATGATAGGAATGATATGGGGGGCCGTCTATGTCTGCGTACCCATGATCACCCAGGCCATCCTGCCCAAGCGCGTGGAGATCATCCCGCTCATTTTCATAGACTTCACACAGCAGGTGTCGCAGCTCCTCCCGGCTGTGCCGTTCAACATCGTCATCGAGCTCGGCGCGTTCCTTAGCGGCATGATCGTGCCGTTCTGGGGCGTCGTGGGCGGGTTTCTCGGCCTTGTGATCACGATGATAGCCAACCCGGTTCTTCAGAAGATGGGCGTCCTCTCATCGTGGAAGCCCGAGATGGGATTCATCGACGCGTCGTTCGCAAACAGTCTGGACTTCTACATGTCGTTCGGGCTGGGGCTTACCCTCGCCGTCACGTTCAGCCAGTTCTTCATCTTCCTCAGCACGACGATCACGAACCTTATGAAGCCAAAGTCGCGGGAGCTTTCCCACGAGCCGCGTTCGGGGCGCCGATTCGGGGAGGTCTGGAAAATCCTGGTCACCAACAACGCGGCCCGCGGCGATTTCTCCATCTTCATCGCCATCGCCATCTATATCTTCAGCACCGCTTCGTGGGTGGCGCTCGGCGCCTATCTCGTACCCGGATACCCGTGGATGATAATGGTCTTCTACGGGGTGATCTACACGCCGCTCATCTCCTACGCGACCGCGAAGCTCGAGGGCATATGCGGGCGAGCCGTGAACCTGCCGTACCTGAGAGAGCTGACGATCCTCCTGTCCGGCCACAAGGGCGTGGATATCTGGTTCGCGCCCATGCCCATACAGAATCTGGGCGGCGAGACCGTGGGCTTCCGCATCCTCGAACTGACGGGCACCAAGATCATCAGCCAGGTGAAGACGATAATCCTGACTCTGCCCATTGTCGTCGTTGCCTCGTTCGTCACGTCCGAGCTCCTCTGGCGGATGGCGCCCGTGCCGTCCTCGGCGTACCCGTACACGCAGAGGATGTGGGAGCTGAACCTCCGGGGCTGGTGCCTGATGAAGACCGCGACGCTCGAGGGCGGTTCGCAGATACTGGAGGCGCTGCACCTGGAGTACGCCGTCTGGGGCTTCGTCTCCGGCGGGACGCTGTTCGCCATCCTTTCGGCCCTCGGCCTGCCGATCATGCTCGTCTTCGGCGCGGTCTGGGGGCTCGCGGCGACCACGCCCGGCGCGATGTGGTGCACCATGCTCGGCGCGTTCGTCGGCAAGTTCTATTTCAAGCGCAAGTACAGGGACATGTGGCTGAAGTATATGACCGCAATACTCGCCGGATACGGGTGCGGCATGGGCCTGGCGTCAATGGTCGCGATGGCTTTCAGCGTCATTTCGCGCATGCTCAGCCCGACGATCTGGTAGAAAAAGGGGGCACAGGCACTGACTAGAGAAGGCATGACGCCGGAACCGGAAAAGACAAAGGCCGAAGACAACCGGATAACGCTCCGGGCCCTCGTGCTGGGCTTTGTCTTCGCGGGCATCTTCGCCGTCGTCAGCGTCAAGGGCGAGCGGCTCTGGAACATCTACACCATCACGCAGGTGCCCGTCCTGCCGTACATGCTCCTGCTCGGCTCGGTCCTCCTCTTGAACCCCCTGATCAAGCTCGTCCGCCTGTGCCGCCCGCTGTCCGTCGTCGAGGTCCTGATAATCTTCATCATGGGGATGGTCTCCTCGGGCGTTCCGTCGTTCGGCATGGCCTCCCAGCTCGTGCCGAGGGTATCGGGACTGTTCTACGAGAATTGGAACAACGACCAGACCAGGTGGGACCTTTACGTCGAGCCATACGTCAACGAGGACTTCTTCATAGCCGAGCCCGGCACGCGCGACGCCGCGGTCAGGCTCCGAGAGGTCGACAGCGAGTGGCGCGAGACCGACCGTGTTCTCCGCGCCGCACGGGGCCTGCGCTCGGCCGAGGATGACCTCGCCGCCACCGAACGGGAGCTTGCCGAGGCCGGCAAGATTCCGGACAGGGACGAACGGCTCCTCAAAGAGCGAGCCGCGCGGCACCGCCGCGCACTCGCGGCGCGCACGCTCAAGAACGCCCGGAAATGGTGGGCCAAATACAGCGAGCAATACGACGCCGCGAAGGTCCTTGATGAGTTTCCCCCGAAGGTCGAGCGGCTCAAGGAGGAGACCGAGTTCCGTAAGAACGAATTGGACACGATCGAGGCCCCCGCGTTCGAGAAGGTCAAGGAGTTTCGCAAGGGGCTTCCGAAGGACATGCGGGCGGTCCCCGGCCTTGTCTATGTCGAGGGCGAGGGGATCGACAGCTACCTCGCCAGGATGCGGCGGCTGACCAAGGGGATGGACGCATTCAAGGAACTCCGCCTGGCGCACGAAAAACTCGTCGCGGTCATCGAGTCCGGGCGGGTCATCGACGCCGACGTGACCGACCGCCTGAAGGGCGCCGTCGGCAAGCTCGAGCCCATCTCCGGCACCGAGAAGCTTGTTCGGGCGAACGAAGAACTGACGAAGCAGATAGAAGACCACAAGAACCAGCTTCTCGATGAAGAGGCGAAGGTAAAGGTCCTTCATACTCGCCGCCGCTACGCGCACGCGGACGAGTTCGACATAATTGACGGCTATATCAAGGCGGTCCAGCAAACCATCAACGAAATCGCGCAAGAAATCGGCCTGCTCGAGAACGAGCTCAACGAAAAGGCCAAGCCGCAACTGGCGATCACACAGCGGGTTGCCGAGACAAGGGATAACCTGGTGGGCATGTTCGCCGCGGTCGACTGCCTCACCCCGTCCCAGTACCCGCAGTTCCGCGACCAACTGTCAGACGAGATGGCGAAATTCGCGAAGTTCGACGCCTCTTTCCGCCGGCTGGTGCTCGGCGACGTGAAGTGGAAAATCTGGCTCAAGCCGCTCATGAACTGGGCGGTTCTCATCATGCTGACGTATCTCGTCCTGATGACCTTCAACGTCCTCATCTTCCGCCAGTGGGCGCACAACGAAAAGATTGTCTATCCTCTGGCCGAGTTGCCGACGATCCTGGCCGGCACCGGCGAGGGCGGCCGCGGCGCGGTTCCCGCGGTCTTCCGGAGCGGGCTTTTCTGGGCGGGGCTCGCCATCCCCGTGTTCATACACAGTTGGAACAACGTGATCCAGCAACACGTCCCGGGCGTCGGCGAGATCCCGCTCACCTGGTTCCTGGCTCCCTTTGTCCAGGGCAGTGTCTTCGACGCGCTCAGGCCCGACCCCCAGCTTCATATCTTCTTCATCCTGATCGGGCTTACATTCCTCATCCCGTCCAGAATCTCCTACTCGCTCTGGTCGTTCCACCTGCTCTATATGGTGCAACTGCTCGTCATATGCTGGCTCGGATACGGCGTGAGCGAATACTCGTTCCCGAACGACAGGCACATGGTCCTGAACTTCCGGACGGCCGAGGGGGGCGGGGCGCTCATCATTTTTGCCGCCGTCATCATGTGGAAGTGCAGGAAATACCTTTTCTGTTGCGTTGCGCCCGGCGTGCTCGCGGACCTGGAAAGTTCGGAGCAGAAGGAGCTGAAGGTCTCCTCCTGGCTGTTCCTGGCCGGGTCCGCGGCCTTCATCGCCATGCTCCACGTGACCGTCGGGGCCAGTCTCGCCTACTCGGTCTTCTACTACCTGATGATAATGGTGATCATCATCGGGCTGATGCGCGCCGTGGCGGAGGGCGGGCTCCTGACGTACAAGTGCTATTTCGGCCCCTTCCATTTCATCCGAAGCGTGTTCGGCATGAACCACACGTGGTCCGCGCCGGCCCTGATGGCGCCGCTGTTCGTCTTCCATTCCGTGCTATTCATGCAATACAAGACCATCATCGCCCCGGCGATGGCCAACGCGCTGAAGATACGCGACAACCTCGGCATGAAACGGCTGAGGTTTCACGTCGCAGTCGCCGCCGGCATTCTCTGCGCGTTCGTCGTCGGCCTCGCCACCCACATCATCCTGGGATACCTGCACGGCGGCGACAACATGGGCGGGTGGACGTATCACGCCGTCCCGTGGAACGTCTTCAGCACGATAAAGAACATGGCAATGACCAGCCCGATCGACAGCGGCGGCGGAAAGTGGTGGCTCCTGATCGGCGCGCTCGTCATGATCGCGCTCCTTTACTTCCGGCGGCGCGTCTTCTGGCTTCCGCACCCCATCGGCCTCATAATGTTCGTCAACCCTGTCATGCACGCGTTCTGGTTCTCCATCTTTATCGGCTGGGTCTTCAAGGTCCTGGTGAGCAAGTACGGCAACAAGGACTCCTACGTCCGCATACGGTGTTTCTTCATCGGCCTGATGGTCGCAGACCTGATAATGTGCCTCCTCCTGGCCGGGCCGGAAGGCGTGGACTTCAACCGCAACTGAGCCGGCGCGAGGCGACAGTCCCGCGCTCTCTTATTTATCAGAGCCGGAACGCGCAGATGAAATCCGACAAGACCATCGCATGGGACCGCGTTTCCTTCCGCATCCCCGCCAACTGGGAGCTCGCCCTGTACAAGTTCCTCAAGAAGGGCGTCACGCGCGTCGAGATCGAAGACGAATTCGCCGTCAGAATCGAGGCCGAGTGGGTCCGCCCCCGGAAGAAGCTCCACATGGACCACATCCTGGCCCGCTATGAAAGCAAGACGAAGAAACTGACGATGCGGGCCGACCGCAAAAAGCCGATGAAAGGACTGCCCGAGGGCTGGGCCGCCACCCACTACGTCTTCTCCGAAACCGTCCCGAAAAAAAACGCCACCGGCCTCGAGGTCGTAAAGCACGGGCTCGTGACCGCCTTTTATCTCCCGGCCGACTCGAATCTCTTCTGCTTCATAATGCTCCACTTCCTCCCCGAAGACAACGAGAACCCGGCCGACGTGATGCGCCTCCTGGCCTCCGACTTCCGCCATCACCGCGACGCGAAGCTCGTGCCCTGGCGGCTCTATGACATCGCGTTCGAACTGCCCCCAGAGTTCCTGCTCGAAAACACGCTCTTCGACCTCGGCTCCAAGCTGATGATCTTCCGCTGGAAACTGCGACGGTTCTACCTCTGGCACTTCTCCTGCGCCGACATGTTCCTCAAGGAAGGCGTCGACATCCGCAGGTGGCTCGCGGCCTACATCAACGACTCGCGGCGCGTCCGGGGCGGCACGTTCACCGTCCGCAAGGACGGCGAGATCGTCTGGCGCCGCCGGCGCCGCCACCTCGTCGCGCACCGCGACGAAATCGCCCGATGGTGCTTCAAATACAAGGTGGCCTATCGATACGACAGGGAGAAGAACCAGCTCATCGCGTGGGCGTTCAACTATCGCAGGCCGGCCGACCTCGAATTCATCCCCGAGCCCCTTCAGTTCCGGAACCAGGACTGACCCGGTTCATGCCGGCCGAGATCACGACGTGCGGCCTCTGCGACACCGGGTTCGGCTCCGTCACGACGTTCGCGCCGTAGACGCTCCGTATCATGTCCGCCGTCAGCACGTCCTGCGGCCGGCCCAGCGCCTCGACCCGGCCCTCGTTCAGCACGAGCAGGCGCTCGCAGTATTCCGCCGCCAGGTTCAGGTCGTGAAAGACGGCGACGACCGTCATCCCCTCTTCGCGGTTGAGTGCCCGTATCAGGTCGAGGATCGCCAGAACGTGTCCGACGTCGAGGTGGCTAGTCGGCTCGTCGAGCAGGAACACCTCCGGCTCCTGCGCAAGGCACATGGCAATGAACGCCCGTTGCCGCTCGCCGCCGCTGATCTCGTTCACCTGCCGGTCGCCCATGCGCGACACGTCCGCGAGCTCCATCGCCCGGTCTGCGATCTCGAAGTCCCGCGCCGTCTCGCGGCCGACCGCCGGCAGGTGCGGCGATCGCCCCATCATCACCACCTCGCGGACCGTGAACGACAGGTCGAGCGAGATGTCCTGCGACAGGCAGGCCATCGTCCTCGCAAGCCGGCGGCGCCCTATGCGGCCGAGCTCCTCGTCCCCGAGCAGGACCCGGCCCGCGGCCGGCGCCAGCACCCCGCTCACCACGCGCAGTAGTGTCGTCTTGCCGCAGCCGTTCGGCCCGATCAGCCCGACGAACTCGCCCCGCGCCACGTCGATGCCCACGTTGCGCAGGACCGGCTCGCCGCCGTATCCCGCCGTGATGTTCTGAATCGACAGCATGCTCAGCCCCAGTACGACCGCTTTCGCCGGCGCAAGAGGAACAGGAAGAACGGCCCGCCGAGGAAGGCCGTCACCACGCCGATAGGAACCTCCGTCGGGAACACTGTCCGCGCGAACGCGTCGGCCAGCACGAGGAAGCCGCCTCCGGCGAGGGCGCACGCCGGGACCAGCCGCCGATGGTCCGGGCCGATGACCAGCCGCACCGTGTGCGGCACGATCAGCCCGACGAAACCTATCAGGCCGCACGCGGCCACCGCCGCGCCCGTCATCAGCGACGCGACCACGAAAAACAGTCTCTTCGTCCGCTCGGGGTTCAGGCCCAGGTGCGCCGCCGGCTGTTCGCCGAGCGTCATCACGTTCAGGTTGCGGGCGAACAGCATCGTTATCACCAGCCCGCACAGAACCACGACGGAGACCGCGCGAAGCAGGCCCCAGTCGAGTATCTGCAAGTTCCCCAACAACCACCACACCACGTTGTGGATGTTCTTCGACGACGACACCGAGACGAGGAACATCAGCCCGCTTCCGAGCACGGCGCTGACTATGACGCCCGAAAGCAGGAGCGTGTGGACCGGGACCGAGCCGCCCGCGCCCCGTGCCAGCGCGTACACCAGGAGGATGGTCGCGAGCGCGCCCGCGAACGCCATCCCCGGCAGAGTCCACGTCCCCAGGGCGCCCAGCCCGAGCGTGATGGCCAGCGCCGCGCCCAGGCCCGCGCCCGACGAAACCCCCAGCACGTATGGCTCGGCCAGCGGGTTCCGGAGGAGCGCCTGGAATATCACGCCCGACACCGACAGCCCCGCCCCGACGACGAGGCCCAGCAGGATGCGGGCCACGCGAAGCCGCATCACGCTCGAGTCCAACATCTGGTTAAAGGGGACGTTCACCGGCCCGGAGAACACCGCCAGCACGCAGGCGATTGCGAGCGCCGCCAGCAACACGACGTAGATCGAGCGAGTGCTCTGCCTGCCCGTCATGGCGACGCCCCCTCGGCCAGCCCGGGCCGCTCGCCCGCCCGCGGTCCGTACAGCCGCTCGGCCAGTGCCCGGACGCCCTTGATGAGGCGCGGGCCCGGCCTCAACAGGTGATCCGGGTCAATGTCGTTGATGACGCGGCCGCTCTTCACCGCCGCGATGTCGGCCCAGCCGATCCGCCGGGCGATCTCCGCCGCCGCGCCCCCCTTGCTCGTCATGTAGCATAGCACGATCACGTCGGGGTTCCATTCGACCACCTGTTCCGGGTTGATGGTCGGATGCGCCTGCTTCACGTCGTGGGCGACGTTGACCCCGCCCGCCAATGCGATGGCCTCGTCGATGAACGACGGCCCGCCCGCGGTCGTGATCGGATCGCGCCAGACCTCGACGAACACCCTCGGCCGCGCGGCCGGCGGCACGCTTCCGTAGAGCCGTGCGGCCTCGGCCAGCTCCGCCCGCATCGCGGCGACGACCTCGGCGGCCCGACCGGCCGTGCCCGTCGCCTCGCCAATCTTGCCGAACGCATCGAACAGCTCGCCGAAGTTCCGTATCCGCAGTTCGAGCGACCGGCTGTCCGCCTTGTGGAGCGTGGTCACGACGGCGCTGGGCGCGCCCTCTTCGCCGATGACCAGCGTCGGCGACAGCGCCAGCATCCTCTCGATGCTGGGCGACGCGAACCCGCCGACCCGCTCGATCTTGGCCGCCTCGGGCGGGTAGTCCGCCCCTTCCGTCACGCCCACGACCGAATCGCCCAGGCCGAGGGCGAAGAGCATCTCCGTCACGTTCGGCGCGAGCGAGATGATCCGCATCTTGCCCGCGGGCGTGGCGTCCGTGGGGACATACCGCTCGCTAAGGAGAAGGAGAGCGGCCATCATGCCGACGACGGCGGTGGCCAGGCACCATTTCTTGAGCAGTCCCTTGTTGACGCCCATGTTCCCTGAAGAAAGAAGAATCAGGCCGGGGGAACGCGCTCCGTCGCCGGCGCGCGGTGTCGGCGACCCGGAGAGAAGCATATCGCCCCCCGTGCCCAAGTCAATGCTTTTTGCCGGCGGCAACGCACTTCTTCCGTCAAAGCAGTTTTCTTCCTGCCGCTTTTTGGTTTCGAGCGTGGTATAATGCCGCCCGCAAAACTTGGACGCAAACGGCGGACCGGCGCGGCCCGTGAGGTCTGTGTTCTTTCTCGCAAAGAAATGAAACGATGACACTGTACGCTGTGACGATCTTCCTCGGGGCCTTCCTGCTGTTCCAGGTCGAGCTTGTTATCGCCAAGTACCTGCTTCCGTGGTTCGGCGGGTCGCCGGCGGTCTGGACGACGTGCATGCTCTTCTTCCAGGCGCTGCTCGTCGGCGGATACGCGTATGCCCACGGGCTTGTCAGCCGGACGGGGCCGCGCCGGCAGGGGACCGTGCACCTCGCGGTGCTGGCGGGGTCGCTGTGTGTGATTGCGTTCCAGTGGGTCCTCTGGCGGTCGCCCGTCTTGCCGGGGGCGGACTGGAAGCCGCCGGACGGCTCGATGCCGGTCTTGCGCATTCTCGCGCTTCTGGGAATCAGCGTCGGCCTGCCGTTCCTCGTCCTGTCGTCGACCAGCTCGCTGATGCAGGCGTGGTTCAGCCGGACGCATCCGGGCCGCTCGCCGTACTGGCTCTTTTCGCTGTCGAACGCCGGCTCGCTCCTGGGGCTGGTGAGCTATCCGTTCCTGGTCGAGCCGACTCTGCCGCTTCGGGGCCAGGCGCTGATGTGGACGGGCGGCTTCACGGTGTTCGCGGCCTGTTGCGTGGCCTGCGCCCTGCGGGCGATGCGCGGCGCGGCGCCGGTGGGTCCGTCGCCCGCGGAAGATGTGTCCGCGTCGCCGGTCGAGGAGGCCCGCATAAGCCGGTGGACGCGGCTCGCATGGCTCGGGTTGCCGGCTATCGCGTCCGTTCTTCTTCTGGCCACGACGAACAAGATATCGGAGGAGGTGTCGGTTTTTCCGTTTCTGTGGGTCGTGACGCTGGCGGCCTATCTCCTGTCGTTCATTTTGTGCTTCGGGGGCCGGAGGGTGTACCGGCGCGCGATATTCATCCCGCTGGGCGTGCTGGCGTGGGGCGTCGTGGCCGGGCTGGTGGTGTTGTACATCGAGAACCGCACGTTCTTCAACGAGATCGGCGTCGTCTGGACGATCGCGGCGTACACGTTCGCCCTGTTCATCAGTTGCATGCTGTGCCACGGCGAGCTTTACCGCCTGCGGCCGCGGGCGGCGCGGCTGACGTCGTACTACCTGGCGATTTCCGTCGGCGGCGCCTTGGGCGGCATATTCGTCGCCGTCGTCGCGCCGGTGGTGTTCAACGGGCCGTGGGAGCTGGGCATCGGGTACGCCGCGCTGGCGGCGGCGATGCTGGCGGTGACGCGGCTCTACACGCGGTCGTCGGGGCTTCCGGGCCTGGCCCGGTGGCCCCTGCGGGCCGTCGGCTGCGCCGTGCTGGCCGCGGTCGTGATCGTCCCGCTGTGGGAGATCAGGTGGGCCGGCGAAAACGTCGTAGTCGCCCGGCGCAATTTCTACGGCGTCCTGAGCGTGGAGGAAGAGTACGCCGACGACCCCGCGTGGCACTGCTATACGCTCTGCTACGGCGGGACCGTGCA
>Ga0180435_10002831_pt1 | contig 17574 bp, 11 predicted proteins | sample SS_ome_3_FD_132467 | JGI IMG/M metagenome (GOLD analysis project Ga0180435, IMG submission 132467) | Hypersaline lake sediment archaeal communities from the Salton Sea, California, USA - SS_3_S_1 metaG | ecosystem: Environmental > Aquatic > Non-marine Saline and Alkaline > Hypersaline >...
ACGCCCCACACATCATGACCGCCGTGGAGGAAGCCATCGCGTTTTACGATGCGGAATACGGCGAGTTCCCCTGCGACCATCTGGATATTATTTGTCCGGTGGCCGATCAGGGCGGGGGCGCTTTCTCGGCCTGCAATGTGATGGGGATTTTCTTGACCTCGAGAATCAAGGAGCAATATCGCTGGCTCACCGCCCATGAAGCGGCCCATCAGTATGTGGGCTGCTCCATCGCTCAACCCCGGGATCGGATTCCGTGGATCACCGTAGGATTGGGTATGGTGATGGACCGGGAGCTCCTGCTCCGGCAGGGTCACGATGACAGGTTTCACGCCAACATGGTGAAAAGGTATCTCATGGCCAAAGAACAGGGGCGCAACACGTCCCTCTCCCAATCCATCACGGAGCTGACAAAGGAGGGATATCCCTGGTCCATGCAATGGAACCTGGCCCTGGGTCATGGAAAAGCCTATTCCGTGTGCTTGTTATTGAAGGATCTTCTGGGAGAAGAGGATTTCACCGGAATGATGCGGAGGCTCATTCGGGAATATGGAGGCGGCCTGATCACGTCCTCTGAATTCTTGGCTTTTTGTGAAAAGGAAAGCAATAAAGACCTGGCTTGGTTTGCGGCGGATTGGATCGACGGGGACGTCGTTCTGAACTACGCCGTCAAGGACGTCAAGAAGACGGGAACAGGCTGGGAAGTGAAGATCCTTCAGCTCGGGAGCGCATCCTTTCCCGTTCTCGTGGAGGCAAAAACCGCATCAGGAAAGGTCCTGCGACAAAGGGTACGGCGCGGTGAGAAGGTCTGTAATCTCGTTTTTGACACAGAGGAGGAGCTGGTGTCCGTGACCGCCGCGCCGGAAAGTAACTATCCTGATATCGATCCCTCGGATAACGGATGGATAACTGGGATAACTGTGCCAGGATAACTATGCCAGTGGGATAACTTACAAGGCAGCGGGCAGAAAGCACGCTGACTTCAACGGCATCTACGGCGCTCTCTGGGCGGATAAGAAAAACAAACCCCATTTTAGCGTTCGGTTGGAAGTATCCCACAGGATTTTCAACCCAACCCACCCCCTTCCGCACGGGCTTCTTTGAAACCAGCACGTCCTTTCGGCCGTGATCCCCCGCCAAAACCAAGACTCGAACACACCGCTCCCTCGGCGTCAATTCATCGCTATGAAAGAAAGATGATTGGGTTCGGTTTTACCGGGAAACTCAGGGAGGCCAAAGAGCCGGCTTCAGGATCGGCCGCTCGGCGGGAAGGCCGACACTGGTTAGAAATGCCCGGATCGCCGACGCCCGCGTGATCTGGGCGATCAATTTCCGCTTTCCGCCGCAGAAAGGACAAACCAGCACATCAACCTCGAACACACGCTTCATCAGCTCCGCCCAGGAGTACTTTTTACGGCGCTTCTGATCACCCGCCGCCCCGCGCGACGAGCGTGGACGCCCAAGGCGCTTGCCTTCACCCCCGGGAGGAGGAACCACGTCCGGCCGCAATGCGGCATTCGGGGCGAACACCCCGAAGTAAGAAACCAGATTCTGCCGCGGCGGCGGAATCACCGCGCAGAGCTTCTCGATGAAGACCTCAGGCGCGAAGACGAGCGCCTTTGTCCCGTCCGAGTACATCGTCTTCAGCCGGTAGAGCACTCTCGCCGATCCCAAGGACGAGGTCGCCCTCGTCGCCACCTCCCTGTCGAACGAGACCGGCCATTACTCGATCATTCTGCAGCCGGGACTCTACAACCTCCTGGTCGTGGCGCAGGGCGCCGCGCCCAAGGTCAGGAAAGTTTACGTGCAGCCAGACGCGGTCCTCCAGGAGGACTACACCCTCTCTCCCGCCGACGCGGGCACACTCGCCGGTACGGTATCGATTACCGGCGGAAACTGGGAACAGCATGCTTCCCTGAGCGTGAGGCAGGATTACGGGCTCGAGTCGGGCCGCACGGAGGAGGAGATCGAGGTGGATTTCGTTTCCGTGGCCCACGAAGGGCAGTACGCGCTCGAGCTTCCTGCCGGAACCTATGCGGTGACCGCCTCCACCTACGGCTGGTCCACGCAGGAGCAGACCGTGACGGTTACGACCGGACAGACTACGGCCCTCGATATCAGTTTCTGATCTTCACTAACAGTCTCTGATCACCACGATCAGTCACTGATCACCGCGCCGGCTGCCTCCCCCCCTAAAGCGGCGCGTCGATCGCCGCCCCGCCGAGCTGAATCCAGTACTGGCCATTGTAGATAAACCGGATCGTCGAGAAGTGCATGCTCGACACGGTGAAGGGCTCGGCCGTCTTGAAGATCGGATCGAATTCGATCGTGTGGCTTCCATAAGCCTGAAACACGATCAGGTTGAGGATCGCGCCCGCCTTGGGACTGGCCGGGGGCCAGAGAGTGGTGTTCTCGGTGAGTGAGTGGACCACGTTGAGCCCTTGAGCGCAATCGAAGGTGATCGCGCCTCCGATCGATTGGGCGTTCTGAATCGCCTGGGTCACCCCGCCCGTGACCTTGAGCATGCCCGGACCGCTGCGCTCGAGCGTGGTGTCCGCCTCTCCGGTGGCGGGATCGGCGAAGTAGAGACTCTGGTTCGTGAGGGTGCGATCGCCGTATCGACTGTAGGTCACCTTCGTGACCGGATCGAAGACGTACCTTTCATCCGATGTCAGGATATGGAAAATGTTGTCATCCAGTTCCACGTTGTTGACGCTCGACGATCCCGCGATCGCGGTGATCGGATTGGATGGTCGGATGGAGCGGAACTTGTTCAGCTTCACCTCCACGTTGATGACGCCCGTGTTGAGCAAGCCGTCCGGATTGCCGAGGATGATGAAGTTGTCGGGCAGGACCATCCCCTGGAACTCGGCTCGCACGAAACTGTTTTGCTCGATCGAGGTTTCGACTGCGCGATCCACGAAGATGTCATAGGGGCAATTAGCCTCGAAACCGTTTCCGGCGACGATGTTGTTGTGGACCCAGTAACCCACGACTCCTTCCACATGAACCCCGCCGTGGCAGGTCGAGTCCTCTCCGTTGTAGGCGATGATCGAGTTGATGATCTGCGTCCTCTCCGCTGCGACGTAGATGCCGCCGGCCTTGTTGACTTCCACGTCGAGCTCGTCCATGACCACATTGAAGGAGACCGGCTTGTCGTTCTTGCCCTCGAGAAGGATCCCGTATCCGTCGTTGCCGATGAGAACGGATCGCTCGAAGTTCCACGTCCGACAGACCCAGAGATCGAGCTGATCGCCCGCTCGCAGGCAGATGCCGTCTCCGTGCAGGTCGTGGATGTAGCAATCGTAAATGTGGCCGTTCCACACATCTTCGGCCTCGATGCCGTTTCCGCCGCTCCCCGATGTGGTGATCTCGAGGCCGCTGATCGTGATGAACCACGCAAAATCGGCGGGCGGATCGACCGTGCTGAAACGCAGGGCGGGTTCACCCGCTGTCTGGTTGTCGATGACCGTATGGCCCGGTCCCGCGCCCCGGATCGTAAAGCTGTGGATATCGAATCCGGTGTGGGCAAAATCGTGCCCCACCGTTTCGGTGAAGGTGTACTCCCCAGCCGGCATGTAAAGCTCGGCGCCGCAAAGAACGGCCGCCGTCAATGCGGTCTGCACGTTCTGAGAAGACTTGTCCCCCCACCACTGGGGAAGGATCCGCTCCATGCTGCCCGGCGCAAAAGCCACCTCTCCGGCGCCGGTGAAGATCCAGCTTTTTTGCGCCGTCAGGCCGCCGTCGATTTGGAGATCGTGGCCCGCAAGGTCGATGAGCGCGGCGCCGAAGTGAACGAGCCGGATCGTCTCCGGTACGGTCAAGTTGCTCCCGAGAGTGTCATCGATGTCGAGAACGAGAACCGCCTCCTCGGCACCCAGGCTATCCACCGCGCCCGCCAGCCGGCCCTTGCCTCCGTCGGTGTAGCGGCTCAGGTAGTTATGGCTGCCGCCCGGCCGCGACTCCATCGGACGAATAGCCGCCTTGCCCTGCAGCACGGCGCCCGTTCCCTGAGCGCGTGCGTCGATGTCGGCGAAAACAAGAGCGACGGAAAGCACAATCAAAGCAGAGAGACAAGACTTCATGGCTTCACCTTCCCGAATGGCGGATTCCATGGATCAAGGATGTTTACTTATATGTATAATTTTATATTAAATGGGCGTGAGTGACAAGAAGTTCGGCCGATCAAATCCCCATCGATGCGCATCGTCAGCCAGGTACGCTCGTCACCATCCGGCAACCGCACGCGACATCAACTCCTATCACAAGGCAGGATGTTTCACCCCTTAGAGCGGCGCGTCGATCGCCGCCCCGTCGGCCACCCGCGCCATATGACATGTCGATACCATCATCCTATCCTCAGGACGTGTCGACAAAAGGAGACTTCGTAAACATGAACACGTCAACGTGGCATCCAGACCGTCCCTACAATGACCTACCGCCAATACGAGCGGCGGCCGACCTGGAGACGAAACCGGTCCTGCGGGCGTTTGTGGAGGCGCGCGCTTCACTGGCGGGTCTGAAACTGGGGGCGGAGCTCATTCCCAACCAGTCGATGCTCATCAACACTCTGCCCGTTCTCGCGGCCCAGGCCAGTTCCGCCATCGAGAACGTCGTGACCACGGCGGACAGACTTTTCGCCAGTCTGCATGCAGAGAAGAGCGCCGATCCGGCGACCAAGGGAGCCCTGGCTGCTGTACATGCTCGAGGCCGTTCGTGAGACGGCGGACTGGACGCTGCACAAGATCCAGTCGATCCGCGAACTGGAGAACGAGACAGCCGACCGTGTCCGGAAGGATCAGCCGAAGATCTACAGCCGGGAACTGGTCGATGTGATCTTCTCCCACCCAGCCGGAGCGGTCTCACCGAAATCCGCCGAACTCGCGAGATTCACTCTCGGATGGGTTTTTTCGGGTGGACACGAATGCCGGTTACATCGACCACTCCCGGAACCACAGCTCGAGCATGAGCAGCGCCCAGATCTGATGATGGGCGTTCCGCCGGCCCGAGATGTGATCATCGAGCAGCGCCCCCACCGCGCCCCGATCGAAAAGCCCCCGGCCAAGGGCAGCCGGGCCGAGAAGCAGATCCCGCGTAAAATCTCGCAGCGGACCGCGCAGCCAGACATCGATCGGCACCCCGAAGCCGGCCTTGGTGCGGTGGAGCACCGCCGGCGGCAAAAGCTCCTCGAAAGCGCGCTTAAGAATATGCTTCGTGCCCACGATCCCCTTGATTTTCAAGCTCGGCGGTATCCGGGCGGCGAACTCCACAAGCTCGTGATCGAGAAGCGGAGAGCGCGCCTCCACCGACCACGCCATGCACATCCGGTCCATCTTCACGAGAAGGTCGCCGGGCAGATAAGTGGCCAGGTCCAGATCGAGGAGCCGGTCGAGGTTCTGCCCACCAGTCGACGCGCGCCAAGCGCTCCGCACGCGAAGCAACCCGGGCGCGCTGTCCGTGGCGGCCGCGCCAGCAAACTCCTTGTCGAGCAACCGCTCCATCTCGGCCGCGCCAAAGCAGCACACCCAGTGGAAGTACCGCTCCGCCGCCGGCTCGCCCGCATGGGCCAGGGCGCGCCCCATCCGTTCGCCGAAACCGACCGCGCTCCCCGCACGGCCGTGCGTCCCCCACCGCAGGGCCGCAAGCCCGGCGCGTCCCGCCAGGGTGCGGACCGCCGCGGGAAACACTGCCACCTTCTCCGTCAGACAGTGGGCCGCGTAGCGCAAATACCCCCCGAAGCTCTCGTCCCCCCCATCGCCGTTGAGCACGACCTTCACCGATTGGCTCGCCAGCTCCGCCGCGCACCACGTGGCAAGCGCCGACGAGTCGGCGAAGGGCTCTTCCAGATGGTGCACAATGCGCGGCAGAAGCGCGGCCGCATCGGGCTGCACCGCTCGCCGCGTGTGGCGCGTTCCGAGCAGCTCCGCCACGTGGTCCGCGTGTGGCAGCTCGTTGTACTCCTTCTCCTCGAAACCGATCGAGAAGGTGCGCGGCGGCGCCCCGCCCTCTTCGGCCGCGAGCGCTGTCACGCCCGACGAGTCGACACCGCCGCTGAGCAGAACACCGAGCGGTACATCACTCTCGAGCCGCACCCGCACCGCATCACGCACCCGATCGCGCAGCTCGGCAACCACCGCGCCCTCTCCGCCGAGAGCGTCCACATCGAAGGGGCGCGAGCGGTCGACGCTCCAGTACCGGCGCACCGAAACACGCCCCTCCTTCCACAGGAGATAATGGGCCGGCCCGAGCCGCCGCACCCCGCGAAAGGCCGTGGACTCCCCGGGCACATACCCCAGCGAAAGGTACTCGCGCAGCGCAGCGTAGTCCGGCTCCGGCGCAAAATCGGGATGCGCCGCAAGCGCCTTGATCTCCGAGGCGAAGATCAAGCTCCCGTCGCCGGCGTGCCGGTAACAAAATGGCTTCTTCCCCAGCCGGTCGCGCGCCGCAAAGAGTGTGCGCGTTTTTTCGTCAAAAATCGCCAGGGCGAACATTCCGCGGAGGTCGGCCAGGCAGTCGGCGCCCTTCTCCTCGAAGAGGTGCACCACCACCTCGGCGTCGCAGCTTGACCGGAAGAGATGCCCCCGCTCCTCGAGCCCGATGCGCAGCGCGCGGAAATTATAAATCTCGCCGTTGAACACGAGATGGATCGTGCCGTCTTCGTTGGAAAGGGGTTGATTGGCCGCATTCGACAGATCGAGGATCGACAGCCGGCTCGCACCGAGGCCGAAGCCGGGCCCGGCGCGCACTCCCTCGTGGTCCGGCCCGCGATGGCGCAACGCGGCCGTCATGCGGGTAAGGATCCGCTCGTCACCCGAGCGGGCCCGATCGACAAAAACCTCGCCGCAAATTCCGCACATGGCCGGGGCCGATCAAAGAAAAGACGCTTACGGAAAACGATCCGGCGCAGCGGGAGCGCCCCTGAGCTCTGGGCGCAGACGTCGCCTCCCCGCTCTACCGAGTGAAGCAGACCACCTTGGGCTCGGTCATCTCCTGAAGCGCAAACCGGATCCCCTCGCGGCCGAGGCCCGAGTACTTGACCCCGCCGAAGGGCATGGCGTCGAGTCGGTAATCGCTCGAATCGTTGATGATCACGCCGCCGCAGTCGAGCTCCTCGGAGACCTTGAGCGCCCTATTCACATCCTTGGTGAACACGCCCGCAAGGAGACCGTAGTTGACATTGTTGGCCTTGCGGATCGCCTCGTAGGTATTCGTGAAGGGAAAGAGGCAGACCGCCGGCCCGAAGACCTCGTCCCAGGCGAGCCGGCTCTTGGCCTTGACGCCCTCGAGCACGGCGGGCGTCACCACCGATCCCTTGCGCTTGCCGCCGCAGAGCAGCTTTGCGCCATGGTCGACCGCCTCGTCGATCCATTCCTTGACGCGGATCGCCTCGGTCTCGTTGATGAGCGGACCCATGGTGCAGTCCTCGTCGAGCTTGGGGCCGACCTTGTAGCGCTTTGCCAGCTGGACGAACTTTTTCTTGAACTTCTCGAAGATGCCCTTTTGCACGTAGAGCCGCTGCACGCCGATGCAGTTCTGGCCGCACGCCCAGAACGAGCCCGACAGGCAAGACTCCACGGCGGCGTTGAAGTCGCAGTCGTCGAAGACGATGGTGGGACAGTTGGATCCGAGCTCCATGCCGATCTTCTTGATGCCCGCGTTGGCCGCCACCAGCTTGCCCGCGTCGACGCCGCCGGTGAAGGAGACCATACGCACCCGCTCATCGCGAACGAGCGGGTCGCCGATCACCGAACCATGCCCGGTGATCACCGACACGACCTTGGGATCGAGTCCGGCGTCGACGAGGCACTTGACGAGGTTGATCGCGCTCAGCGGCGTAACGGTCGCCGGCTTGACGATCACCGAGTTGCCGCCCGCCACCGCTGGCCCCACCTTGTGGGCAACCAGGTTGAGCGGGTCGTTGAAGGGGGTGATCGCCAGGATCACGCCGATCGGAAAGCGATAGAAGTAACCGGTCCGGTTCTCCGAGCCCGGAAAGGAGTCAAAGGGAAGGGTCTCGCCATTGATGCGGATCGCCTCCTCGGCCGAGAGGGTCATCGTGTTGATGGCGCGGCCCACTTCCTTGCGCGCCTCGACGATCGTTTTCGATCCCTCGCGCGCGATGGTGCGGGCGAGCGCTCCCGCGCGCTTCTCCATGAGGGCCGCTGCCTTGAGAAGGATCGACCGGCGCTCGTGGGACGGCATCGCCTTGGCGATTGCGGCGCCTTCGACCGCGCCGGCGAGCACGGCGTCCACATCGGCGTTGTTCGCGCACGGAATCCTGTCGACGAGCGAATCGTCCCAGGGGTCGCGCACGTCGATCGTGTCCTTCCTGTTCACCCATTTTCCGGCGATGAGCATCTTCATTGAGATCTAAACTCCAATTGTGTGGTTCACTCGCAAAATACCCGGCGACCAGACCAGTTCTTCTGCTTCCGGACCGGGGGGTCTCTTCCTATCTATTTAATGGTAGTCGTGGGTTCCTTGCTTGACCGGAATGCCGGTCTTGGTCTCGATGATTTTAGCCATGTCGTCGGCGCTCGCGTAAGGGCACGCGGGCATGGCCTTGGCCATACACGTGCTCATGTAGATCGCGTCCGGTTTGATCTCGGACTGCTTGATGGACAGGGCCACGTTGGGAGCCGTCGACCGACCCGTACACTCGCACCGCACAAAGGAGACGACCTCGACCGATTCGTCGAAATTCCCCTCTCCCTGGGCGGCGGCCTTGAGGCAGCGCCACTCCCCGGGGCAGCCATAGCCGCTCGACATGTACGAACCGCACCCCACGATTGCAACCTTCATTGCCTCTCCTCCTGAATTCGACAAGACCGCGCGGCGGCCCAGCCCGGATCTTGTCTTGTGCTTGTCAATCCCTGCTCGTCAAACGCGTCCGATCGACAGGCGCACTGCTTCGCCGCCGATCTTGACCTCCTTGGAAAATTCCTTTTCCTCGAAAGCGAAAACGATCTCGTTGGCCAGGTTCTCGGCGCGGATGAATGCCTCGTGAGCCCTGGCCGCCTCGAGCACCTTTCCTTCCGTGTCGATTGCGAGAGTGATCCGGTCGTCGACCTTGAAATCGGCCTCCTTGCGGCAGGTGGCCACCTGGCGAATGATGTCGCGCGCCACACCTTCGAGGATCAGCTCGTCGGTGAGCACCGTATCGAGAGCCACCACCCAGCCGTGGTCTTCCACGGCCGCGATGCCCTCGGCCTGGTTCGACACGACCTCGATCTCCTCGGGGAGGAGGTCGAGCGCTTTTCCATTCACATCGACGGAAACGTTGTTGCCGGCCTGGACCTCGGCGGCGGTGGCGGCCGGATCGAGGGCGCCGAGCGCCTTGGCGATCGCCTGCATCTCCTTGCCGTACTTGGGTCCGAGAACCTTGAAGTTGGCCTTGACCGAAAAGGAGATCAATCCCGCCGCGTCGTCGATGAGCTCGACGGCCTTGACGTTGAGCTCCTCCTTGATCTGTTCGACGCCCTTCTCGATCCCTCTGCGCGCGATGGCGTCGGGCGCCTTGACGATCATGCGGCTCAAGGGCTGGCGCACCTTGAGCTGCGTCGTGTTGCGCACGCTGCGGCCGAGCTCGACGCTTTTGATCACGGCGTCCACTTCCTGCTCGAGCTCCTCGTCGCGGAGGGCGGCGTCGACCTGGGGGTAGTCGGTGAGGTGGATCGACTCGGGCGCCGACCCGTCGGGCCCGCAGACCAGATTGCCATAGATCTCGTCGGTCATGAAGGGGATGATCGGCGCCAGCACCTTGCTCAAGGTGACGAGCACCTCGTGCAGGGTGGCGTAGGCGGCGTGCTTGTCGCTGTCGCTCTCGCTCTTCCAGAAGCGGCGGCGCGAGCGGCGCACGTACCAGTTGGACAGGTCCTCGATGAAACGCTCGGCCACACGCATCAGGGCCGCAAGGCTGTATTCGGAGAGCGACTTGTGAGCCGTCTCGATCAGCGACTGCAGCCGCGCGAGGATCCAGCGGTCGAGGTCGGAACGCTCAGCGGCGGCGGGGACGGCAGCTTTGGGATCGAAGCCGTCGACCGTGGCATAGGTCACGAAAAAGGAATAAGTGTTCCAGAGCGTGAGCAGCTTGCGCCGCGTCTCGTCGCCGGCCTTGTACCCGAAGTTCAGGTTATTATAGGGGTTATGGCACGAGAAGATCCAGCGCATCACGTCGACGCCCATCTTCTCGGCCGCCTCCTCGAACCAGATCGCGTTGCCCGCGCTCTTGTGCATGTCGTCGCCCTTTTCGTCCTTCATGAGGGCGTAGCCGAGCACGGTCTTGAAGGGCTCGCGGTTCTCCATCACAGTGCTCATGGCGAGGAGCGAGTAGAACCAGTTGCGAAACTGGCCCGGGAAGCTCTCGGTGATGAATTCGGGCGGAAACCACTTTTCCCAATAATCGCGGTCCTTGCGGTAGCCCATGGTCGAGTAGGGAACGATGCCGGCGTCGAGCCACGGGTTGCCCACGTCGGGGATGCGCGACGTTTTTTCGCCGCACTTGGCGCAGGCGATCTTGACCGAGTCAATCCAGGGGCGGTGGGGGGAATTTCCCTCAAACTCGTCCCAGCCCTCGACGGCGCGCTCCTTGAGCTCGTCCTCGTCGCCGATCACGTCGAAGTGGCCGCAGGAGTCGCACTCGAAGATGGGCAGGGCGAGACCCCAGAACCGCTTCTTGGAGATGCACCAGTCGTGCATGTTGGCGAGCCAGTCGAGCTCGCGATCCATGCCGAAGGAGGGCAGCCAGCGCGTCTTCTTGGTCACTTCCATGATCTGGTGGCGCAGCTCGTCCATGTGGATGAACCACTCGTCGACGAGGCGGAAGACGAGCTCCGAGCTGCACCGCCAGCAGACGGGGTAGCGGTGCTCGATCGTATCCTTGCGGTAGAGGACGCCCCGTTTCTTCAGGTCGGCCAGGATCTCGGGCGTGACCTCGCCCACCTGCTTGCCGGTGAGCCAGTCGAAGCCATCCACATAGTGGCCCGTTTCGTTGAGGGGCGCGATGGGTGTGAGCTTTTCGTCCTTGCCGAGGACATAGTCTTCCTTGCCGCAGCCGGGGGCGATGTGCACGATGCCCGTGCCGTCCTCGTCGGAGACCTCGTCCCAGGCGATGACGCGGTGGAGGTCGGGATTCTGGGCCGGAAGGTGGTCGAAGGGGCCCTCGTACTTGAGGCCGAGGAGCGCCTTGCCCTTGAGCTCCTCGACGATCTCGAAGTCGCCCTTGAGCACCGTCTGGCGCTCCTTGCTGAGATAGAAGGCCTCGTCGCCTTGGCGCACCTTGACGTAGTCGTTGTCGGGGTGCACGGCGGCGGCCACGTTGGAGGTCAGCGTCCAGGGCGTGGTGGTCCAGACGAGGAGCGACTCGCCGGTCCGCTCGAGGAGCGGAAAGCGCACGGTGATGCTCGGGTGCTTGAGCATCTTGTAGCCCTCGGTGGCGATCTCGTGTTCCGAGAGCGCCGTGCCGCAGCGCGGGCACCAGGGCATGACGTCGTCGCCCTTGTAGATCCACCCGTGGTCGTGGCACTTCCGGAGGAAGCCCCAGATCGTGTAGTTGTTCTCGTCGGACATGGTGAAGTAGGAGTTGTCCCAGTCCATCCAGTAGCCGAGGCGGATCGATTGGTCGGTCTGCACCTTGGAGAACTTGCGCACCCGCTCCTTGCACTTCTCCACGAAATTGCCGATGCCGTAGGCCTCGATGTCGCGCTTCGACGTGAAACCGAGCTCCTTTTCGACCTCGACCTCGACCCAGAGGCCCTGGCAGTCGAAGCCGTTCTGGTAGCGCTGATCCTTGCCGAGCATGGCGTTGTAGCGCTGGAAGATGTCCTTGTAAGCGCGCCCCCAGGCGTGGTGCACGCCCATGGGATTGTTGGCCGTGATCGGACCGTCGAGGAACGAAAAGCGCTCGTTGCCGGCGTTTTTCTCGCGGAGCTTGTTGAAGATGGACTTCTCGTCCCAGAACGCGAGCATTCTGCGCTCGAGCTCGATGAAGGACGCCTTGGGATCGACCTCTCGGAACATGGGTACGGTATCTTTCTCTCTGCCGGTGGAGTGCGCGATAAAAGCATGCAAAAATACGGATTTCCAGCCGATTTTGCAAGGACGGAAGAATTGTTCCCGGAACGATTCCTTCATTGCCGATAGCTGTGTATGATCGTGGTTGGCAGATCGTGGCTGTTGCGAGGAGGCCCAGTGAAGACGTCTTTTGTCAGCGCCGAACTTCAAAAGAGGGTGGTCGCCACCTTTCCCATGGGTCCGGACAGCATTCACGGCCCCGCCCACTGGGCGCGCGTGCTCGAGAACGCTTTTCGCATTCAGGCGGAGACGGGCGCCGATTCGCGGGTGCTCGAGCTCTTCGCCCTCTTTCATGATTCACTCAGGGAAAACGATCAGATCGACCCAAACCACGGGGAGCGGGGCGCGCACTATGCGCGTAAACTACGGCAGGAAGGGCTCTTCGAGCTCGAAGACGAGGCTTTCGACCTGCTCGTGAAGGCGTGCAACACCCACACCTGCGGCGAAACCGACGGCGATCCCACGGTCATCACCTGCTGGGACGCCGACCGGCTCGACCTCTGGCGCTGCGGGATCCGGCCCGACCCGGCGCGCATGTGTACGCAGACGGCCAAGAGGCCCGACGTGATCGCATGGGCCATGCAGCGCTCCGGCGGCCCGCCCGACGGGATCGTGCGCGACATCGGCTGAATCAACCCCTCGAATCGTACTTATGGCGTGCGACGGACCTTTGGCGCGCGCGGAGCTTAAATTGCGCCCAGAGTCTTTTGCACGAGCGACGACACGGGTAGGGTGTCGATCTCTCGCGGGTGCACCCACCGAAGGTGGGAGTTTTTTCGAAGGCGAAGGGTGCCGCGCCTCTGGATGGATTTCGCATCGATGCGGGCCGGGAAGAGACTGAACCGGATTTTGTAACATGTGATCGAATGGGGAATTGTCTCGAGCGGGGTCTCGCCGACCTCGACAGGCGCGCCGAGCAGGCCTTCCACAAATTCCGTCAGCCGGCGGGGCGCTTCGCCGGGGGAATCGACCTCGATCGAGGGAAAAAGCCACATGGCGCGCAACAGCCTGGCGTCGGGCGGTTGTTTTCTCATGAGAATCCGCCCGCCGCGCCAGATCAAAACACCGGCCAGCGCAATCGATTGTACCTTTCGCCGCTTTTTGGCCAGCGGAATCCGGTCGACAAGATCCCCGGCGTGGGCCTCACAGACCTTTTGCACCGGGCACTCGACGCAGAGCGGACCGCGCGGCGTGCAGACGAGGGCGCCCAGTTCCATGAGCGCCTGGTTGAAATCTCCCGGCCGCGCCGGCGATTGCAGTTCTTTCGCCAGAGCCCAAAGCTTCTTCTTCAGAGGCGCCTTGGCCGGATCGCCGCGAAGGGCGAAGAGGCGACAGAGCACGCGGATCACGTTTCCGTCGACGATCGGCTCGGGAAGATCGAAGGCGATCGAGAGAACGGCGCCCGTCGTGTACGCGCCCACGCCCGGAAGGGCGCCGAACGCGGCCGCACTGGGCGGCACCGAGCCGCCATGCTCGGCCACCACCATGCGGGCGGCTTTGAGGAACGAACGGGCGCGGCTGTAGTAACCGAGCCCCGACCACTCGGCCACGACCTCCTCCTCTGTCGACGCGGCCAGGCTTTCGAGATCGGGAAACTTCTTCAGAAACGATTCGAAGCGCTTCTCGACCACCCTCACCGTCGTCTGCTGAAGCATGACCTCGGAAAGCCAGATCTTGTAGGGATCGTGCGTCCGGCGCCACGGCAGATCGCGCTTCGACCTGTCGTACCACCGCAGGAGAAGGCCGGCGATTTTTTTTGTTTCCCTTTGGCCCACCGCGTCGAGTCCAACAAAGTCGCGTCCAACAAAAAAAGACCTCCGCGCCTTTGAATCAAAAACGCGGAGGTTTTTCAATCATGCCACCCTTTGCCGTGACGGCTCGCCTGCGCCACGATCGATAACCGTGGCGCCAGGCGATCGCCGATCAGGGCGAAACGGTAAAGGTTTCATGGGCCTCGCTCACGATCCCCGGCTTGGGGCCGACATAGGCGTTGAACATGTAGGAGCCGATCGGCGCGTAGGCCGGAAGCTTCTGCGTGAGCGAGCCATTTTTGGTTTCGTAAGCCGAGAAGGACAGGGTCCAGGGGCCGGTGGAGAGGCTGCCAAACTCGGGATAGGTGCTGCCGCTCGGCAGATTCAGGTTGACCCAGATCGTCGTGTTCTGCGTGGTGCCCGTGTTGTTCGTCACCGACAGATCGTAGTGGATCGTTTCCCCGATCAGGTAGCCCGTCTTGTCGAGACTCAGTCCGACGGTCATGTCCGTTCCCGAGGAATCGACGGTGCACGTCTCCGTCGAGGGGAGGATATTGTCGCCCGACACGGTCACCTCCATGGTGCCGCTCGCGCTGGGATCGATAAACAGAATAACGTTGCCCTGAGCGTTGGTCAGACCCCGTTCGTAGACGTCGCCGCTGATCTTGGCACAGACCAGGGCGCCATCGGCCGGGACGCCGTTCCTCTCCACATTGACGGTGAAGCCCTGCTGGCCCACACCGATCGTGGGGCAGTAGCTGAGGGCGGGCACGGCGGGGACGTCGGTCCAGATCGGAAGCGCCGGGTCGCCAAAGAGGTTGGTCTCCATGAAGCAGTACTTGTCGGTGTTCTCCACCACATAGAGGTTGTTCTTCGACTCGCTGTTCGTTTCGCCCGCGTGCCACGATTCGTATTCGGCCTCCCAGAGAATCCTGAAAAACTTCCTGTCGAAGAGGGACGAAACGGAGTGCCAGTTGCCGCCGGGCCAGTACCAGCCGTAGCGCGAATTGCCCACGGCGCCCACGCTGCCGCCGTCGGCGTCCTTGACCAACTCCTCGATCCAGCAGTCGGACGACTCGAAATTGCCGCAGTAGCAGCCGAGGGAGTAGAAGATCGACTGTCTGGCTCCGTTGCTGAACGCCCTGCATTCGGAGATCGACAGGCTGCTGCCGTGATTCCTCGTGCCGACGCCGACCGATGTGGTGCCGCAGTGGTCGGAGTGGTTGATGAGCGCATAACCGGAATTGACATAGCCATCGACATCGTTCTCGTGGCCGCCGCCCTCGCTGTCGTACTCGCGGCTGTAGTTCGTCCATGCCGGCATCCAGTTGTTGGTGATGATCTCCATGAGGTCCTCGGAGGGGCTCGACGAATCGAGATCGAATCCCATGAAGAAGGCCTCGTCGCCGAATCCGCTCGGCGGGTTGGTCATGTAGTTGTAGGCCTTGCTCACGAATGTGGCGATTTCGCCCGTGGAATCGACGGGCGCGCGGCCCACGTAGACCTCGCAGTACCAGTCGTTGTCATAGTCGGCCAGATAGACGTCGTTGGGAATGCTATCGCCCTGATAGGAGGCATAATCGCAGGGCACCTTGCCCGTGTCGCCGCCGATGAGGAAGTTGACCGCACCCCACGTGGCGTGGGCGTCGATCACGAAGTTCCTGATCTTGGCGGGATTGTCGCTGCCCGAGAAGTTGGCATAAATATAATCGGTCGTCACCACCGTGGTCGGAACGCCGAGACTGGTGTGGTGGTCGACGAGGACGTCCCACTCGTTCTCGTAGCTCGTCGTGGTGATGATCACGTATTCGAAGTCGCCCTGGGGCAGCGCGCGGCTTCCCATGCCGTTGTAGGCCGGAATCGCCACGGCGTCGCCGTTGACCGCTCTCCGTTTCAGCCTGCGCTCCGTCTTGGCGCGTACCGTGTCGCTGAGGTTATAGGTTTTCCGCGTGAAATTGGGATCGATGTCAAAGCGCACCTCGTAGGAGATCGACGTGGCAAGAAGCGCCCGTCCCGACACCGGGTTGTACTGGACGGGAAAGACGCGCAGCGTCACGAACTGCTGGCCCACCATGCTCCACTGGCGCACGATTTCCACGCCCCCGCCGGGAAAATCGCCATCCCGGGAGTAGATCCGCTCATCCTTGATGAAGGGATTTCCCTGGGAAGGATTTGTGATCTTGCGCGCGCGCACCGACGGCATCAGGTCGTATCGCCCCTCCACGTCGGTGTAGGTGGCGTCGAGAAGGGTGGCGCCCGTTACCGTGGCGCCGTCGGGAAGGGCCACGTCGATGATCTTGCACGGCACATGGGGGCTTCCCACCGTCGTGAGAAAGGAGCCGCCGTCGAGTTCGATCACATCGAAGCCCGCAGTCCGGCTGAATTTCAATTGGTCAGGAGAAAACCGTTCCACGCCCTGGTAGTTGTCTGCCCAGGCGGGCGACAGGGCCACAAGAAGCAGAAATAAGGCCACGAAACATCGTCTCATGAACCGCATGAAGAACCTCCTTTCAAGGTTTTCCGTCTATTCGTTCTCTGCGAGACATCTCTTCGGCTTTGTGATTTGCAGGCTTCGGTTTTCGCAAACCGTTCTACATATAAGAATTAGACCATAATTCCGCTCTTCGGACAATCTTTTAAACCGCTTTGATCGGCGGCAGCGAGCCCTTTCCATAACATTGCCCTGAATGGCAACTTACACCTGACCGCCTGCGGTTTTTACGGTCGTCGCGCTCCGAGTCGAGGATCGGAGCCGAACCGCCGCGGGCCCTACCAGATCGTCACGAGGAACTTCTCGTGCATTTCGTCGACCACCGCCCCCGGATCGTCGCCCACGAAACAGTTGAACTCGTAAAGTCCGAGGGGCGCCGTCCTGGGTATCTTCTGAAACAGACTGCCTGATTTGGTTTCGTAGGCCGCGAGGCTGATCTGCCACGGGCCGTGAGAGAGGCCTCCCGACGGCGGGTAGACCGCGCCCGACGGCAGGGTGATCGTCGCCCACACGGCGGTGCTCGTCGTGGAACCGGTGTTGTTCGTCACCTCGAGATCGTAGTGGAGCGTGTCGCCCGACTGGTAGTGATCGCTGTCGAGATCGCATGTGATCGAAAGATCGAGCGTGCATCCACCCGTCACCGCACAGGATCCGAGAAAGGGTATGGCGTTCTCGTCGGAGGCGGTGACGTACATGGTGCCGTCGTCGGTGGGATCGATGTTGAAATCGGCGTCGCCCGAACTGTTGGTGGTGGCGCTCATGTAGACCTCGTCGCCCTTCCAGAGGCAGACCGACGCGCCGCTGTAGTTGGCGCCGTTCTGTTTGACGTTGACCGTGTACGACTGCGGTCCCGTCGTGATCGTCGAGTCGAAGGAGCAGGCCAGGGAGCCGGGCTCGTCGGTCCAGACCGGCATGGCCGGATCGCCGAGCACATTGAGCTCCATGAAGATGTATTTCAGATAATTATCGGTCGGGTAAAAATTGTTCTTCGACGCGGCGAGCGTCACGCCAACCCTGTAATGGCCCTGGCTCCAGAGCGCCTCGAAAAACTTCTTGTCGTACTTGGCCGAATAGGTATCCATCGTGCCGGGGTTGTACCATCCGTAACGGGTATTGCCGATAAAGGCGACCGCCCCGCCGGCGGGATTGTTGACCAGGCCCTCGCCCCAACACGAATGGTAATCGAAAGCGCCGGGTAAACATCCCAGGGTGTAAAAAATTCCGGCCCGTGATCCATTCTGAAAGGAAACCGCGTCGGTATGG